>Ga0213872_10000805_pt1 | contig 22781 bp, 23 predicted proteins | sample VelepicomBERX_R2_FD_160071 | JGI IMG/M metagenome (GOLD analysis project Ga0213872, IMG submission 160071) | Rhizosphere microbial communities from Vellozia epidendroides in rupestrian grasslands, the National Park of Serra do Cipo, Brazil - RX_R2 | ecosystem: Host-associated > Plants > Roots >...
TGGCGCGGGGCTCGACGGCCGCCAAACAGGCGTAGCCGCGGCGCACTGCCTGCGGCGAGTGTGCCCTACGGGAAGGCGTGTCCAGTTGTGCCAAACACTTCCTTGGCGTGGTTTCACTGTGGCGCACTGCCTTCGGCGAGTGCGCCCTACGAGAAGGTATGTCCGGTTGTGTAGGGCGTAATCGCCGCGCGACGCGCGGCATTGCGCCAAACGCCTAAGCACCGATTTCGGCTTTCAATGCCTGCTCGACGGTGTCGAGCGCCCCAAAGAGGTCGTCTTCGGCGATGTTCAGCGGCGGCGCCAGTACCAGCACCGTGCCTTGGCCGACCTTGAACGACAGCCCTGCCGTCAAGCAGCGGTACAGCACCGCTTCGGCCAAGTCGGCCGCCGTCCGCCCGTTGTGATCCCGGAGTTCCAGCGCGAGCAAGAGACCCGCGCCGCGCGCCTCGGCTACCGCCGGGCAGCGCCGTGCCAGGTCCTGTAGCCGTTGCAGCGCTTGCGCCCCCAGTGTCCGGCTGCGTTCGCACAACTGCTCGTCGGCGATCACGTCCAGCGTGGCGAGCGCGGCGGCGCAGGCCAGCGGGCTTTTCTCATGGGTGTAGTGGCCGAGCGAGATGTGCTGGCCCACGTCGAAGCGGGGGTGCGCGATCAAGGCGGCCAGCGGCATCAAGCCGCCGCCAAGCCCTTTGCCGATCACCAGCATGTCGGGTTCGATGCCGTAGCGCTCGATGGCGAACAGGTGACCGGTGCGTCCCAGTGCGATCGGAATCTCATCGAGAATCAGCAACGCGCCGTGGCGGTCGCAGGCGGCGCGTAGCCGCCGGTAGTAATCGATAGGCGGAATCTGCACGTCGGTGGCGCGGATGGTTTCCACGATCACCGCCGCTACGTCTCCCTCTTTCTCCAGGCAGTAATCGATATAGTCGACGCAGCGCAGCGCGCACGACCCTTGGCATCCGAACGCGCAATGACCGGGGTCGTGGGGCGGCACGTGCTCGCTGCCCGGCAGCAGCGGGCCGATGCCGCGGCGGAACACCGCCTCGCCGCCGATGGAAATGGCGTCGAGCGAGGCGCCGTGAAAGCTGTCCCACATCGACAGGGTTTTGAACTTGCCCGTCGCCAGGCGGGCGAGCTTCAACGCCATGCCGATCGCCGCGGTGCCGCCGGGCGCCAGCAGCAGCTTGGCGCCGTCGATCGGCGCGGCTTGGCACAGCGCGCGCGCGAGCGCGACCGCCGGCAGGTTGGTGTAGCGTCGCGGACTGAAGGGCAGCGTGTCGAGCGTCTGTTTGACCGCCGCCACGACCTTGGGGTGGCCATGGCCGATCTGGTGCAGGCTATTGCCGTGAAAATCCAAGTACGCGCGGCCCTCCAGGTCGACGATCCGGCTGCCGGCGGCGGCCGAGAGCGCGTTCAGGCAAGGGGTGGACATCGACTGGTGCAGGAACCAGCGCGCGTCCTCCGCCAAGAGTCCGCGCGTCTCGGGACCGATGTGCGCCGCTTGCCAGGCCTGGCGCCGCGGCCCCAGGTTGACGTCGCCTTCCTCGATATTGATGGCGTCGGCCATGCTTTACCCCCACGGCAACGAAAAAGTTTTCAGATTGGTGTAGTTTTTCATCGATTCCTGTACGCCTTCCTTATGGCCGAGGCCCGAATCCTTGATGCCGCCGAACGGCGTCAGTTCCAGCCGATAGCCGGGCACTTCCCACACGTTGACGGTGCCGACGTGCAGTTCGTTGACGAGCCGCGCGATGGCGTCCTGGCGGTCGGTGCAGACGCCGGAGGACAAGCCGAAGGCGGTGCCGTTGCTGATGCGGATGGCGTCGTCGAGCGTGTCGAAGCCGATGACGGGCGAGACCGGCCCGAAGGTTTCCTCGCGCACCAGCGTCATCGCCGGATTCACCCGGTCGAGCACGGTCGGCGCGTACAGCGCGCCCCGGCGCGTGTTGCCGGTCAACAGCCGCGCGCCCTGGGCCACGGCCTCGTTGACGCGCGCCTCGATGCGGGCCGCGGCGTCGGCGTCGATGACGGTGCCCATGCGGTTGGCCGCGTCGAACGGATCGCCATAGGACCAGTCGCGGGTATGCGCCACCAGCGCTTGGCAAAAATCGTCCAGCACGCGGTTTTGCACCAGGATGCGTTTGACCGCGGTGCAGCGTTGACCGGAGTTTTTATACGAGCCTTGCGCGGCCAGCGCCGCCGCGCGTTCGACGTCGGCGTCCTCCAGCACGATCAGCGGGTCGTTGCCGCCCAGTTCCAGCACCAGGCGGCGGTAGCCGGCGCGTTCGGCGATGTGCTTGCCGATGGCGACGCCGCCGGTGAAGGTGACGAGCTCCGCCAGCGGGTGGGTGATCAGCGCGTCGGCAATCTCGTCCGGCGCGCCGGTCAAGACTTGCAGCATCGGCGCCGGCAGCCCGGCCTCATAGAGCAGGTCGGCAAAGTAGAGCGCGGACAGCGGCACTTTTTCCGATGGTTTGAGCAGCACGCGGTTGTTGGTGGCGATCGCCGGCGCCACCTTGTGCGCCACTTGGTTCATCGGATGGTTGAACGGGGTGATGGCGACGATGACGCCGGCGAGCGGTTCGCGTTGGGTGAACACCCGGCGCGCCTGCCCATGCGGCGTCAGGTCGCAGCTGAAGCTCTGGCCGTCGTCGCGCAGCGCTTCGGCGGCGGCGAAGCGCAACACGTCGCCGACGCGGCCGATTTCATGCCGCGAATCCTGTTTCGACAAACCCGATTCGAGCGAAATGAGATCCGAGGCGGCGTCGGCGCGTTCGCCGAGCAGCGCCGCCGCGCGCGTCAGAATCTCGGCGCGCGCATGGCGCGTAAGCCGGGGCTGGTAAGCCGCGGCGTAATCGAAGGCGGCGCGCACGTCGTCGACGCTCGCCAGCGGCACGCTGCCGACACGCAGGCCGCTATAGGGGTCGAATACGCCGAACGTGCGTGCGCGTCCGGTTTTTTCGCCGCACAGACGCAGCGTTTCGCCGCGAAAAGCAGGATGGTCGTTCGGGGTGCCGCTCATGAAGCCTCCACATGGTTTAACGCCAGGTCGAACACGTCGAAATTACGCAGCCGCCGTCCGGCGGCAACCGTCACCGGTCGATTGAATAGCAGCGGCACTTCCTGTTCCGCCAGCCCGCCATGCGAGCGCAACGGCACCGTCAGGCCGGAAAGATCGTGCTCTTCCCGTCGTGAGCCGAGCGCCGTATCGTGGCGGCCGAGCACGACCAGATCGCCGATGCGGTCGGCCGGCAGGTCGAAGGCGTCGCACGCCTGTTGCCGCGTCAATACGCGCTCGATGCCGTCGCGCGCGCCGAGACGTTCGGCCATGGCGGCCGCGGCCGCCGAGGGCGGTAGATAAACGGTGGCGAACGAGCCGAGCGCGCCGTGATGCACGACATACGGGTCGGTGATCGGCAGGATGACGCGCGCCTGGCCAGCGCCAAGCCACTGATCGAGCAGGTCTTGCAAATAGATCACGTTGGGCGCGCCGCTTAGCGGGTCGTGCTTGGGGCTCATGCCGTGGTCGGCGGTGAGGCCGATGATCCAGCCCATGGCGTCCAAGCGCGCCAGATGGCGGTCCATCATCGCGTAGAAGGCGTTGGCCTCGGCGGTGCCCGGCGCGTGCTTGTGTTGGATGTAATCGGTGGTCGACAGGTACATCAGATCCAGCGGCCGCGTTTGCGCCAGGCGTACGCCGGCGGCGAATACGAACGCCGACAGATCGGCGCTGTAGATGTCCGGCAGCGGCAGGTCGACCAGGTCCAACACCCTGTCGATGCCATTGTCGGCCAGCGTGGCCGCGTCGGCCTTTTCCGCCGAAAAACAGATGCCGGACAGTTGCCAGCCGAGCAGGCGGCGGAGCTTGTCCTTGGCGGTGACGACCGCCACGCGCGCGCCGGCCTCGGCCGCCGCGGCGAGAATCGTGCCGGCGCGCAGGTAGCTCGGATCGTTCATCATCACCGCCGCGCCGCGGCCGCCATCGGCATCCGGGTCCCAGAAATAATTGCCGCAGATGCCATGGACCGAAGGCGGCGCGCCGCAAACGATCGACAGGTTGTTGGGGTTGGTGAACGAGGGCATGACGCTGTCGCCCTTGAACGCGCGGCCGGCTTGCAGGCAGCTTGCCAAGAAGGGCGTCGCGCCCGCCCGGGCGGCGGCGTCGAGGTAGTCGAACGCGCAGCCGTCGACGCAGACGATGACTCTCGGCGGCGCCGGCAGCCGGTAGCAGCGGCCGTTGACGGCCATCTCAAGAGGGAGGGGGTTCGACATGGCGGTTCCTTGTGAAGGCGCGAGGGTTCAGCGTTGCGGGCGCGGCCGCCGTTCGCGCGCGGCGATGGCGAGCAGCGCCGCCAGCGACGCCAGCAACAGCAACAACGACAGGGCGGAGGCTGGCAGGTAATAGCCGCGTTCGACCTGGCCGATGACCACGATCGGCACGGTGGCGAAGCCGGGCGGGTACACGGTGAGCGTCGCGCCCAGCTCGCCCAGCGACAGCGCGAAGCCGAGCGCCAGGCTCGCGCGGATCGCCGGCAGCATCTGCGGCAGCACCACGCGGGCGAGCACCATGGCCGGCGGCGCGCCCAGGCTTTGCGCCGCTTCGCGCAGGATCGTCAATTCCGGCCGCAGGGCCGATGCGGCGGTGCGATAGCAGAAGGGCAGCACCAGCGCGAGCTGCACCAGAATCACGATCAACGCCGAGCTGGACAAATCGACCGGCGGCTTGTGGTAGGCGATGAGCACGGCGAGTCCGAGCACCACGCTCGGCACGCCGTTGGGCATCATGGCGATGGTGTCGATCACGGCGCCAAGCCCGCGCCGCTCATGTCCTTCGAGCGCCAGCGCCAGCCACACGCCGAGCGCGGTGCCCGCCAGCGCGACGCCAACGCCGATCTCCAGGCTCGTGGCCAGCGCGGCGAAATCGCTGCCGTCGAGCCGTTCGAACCAGTGCAGGCTGAGGCCGTCCGGCAGCAGGGTGCCGGACCAGTGCGCCGCCACGCTGGAGAGCGCAACCACCGCCACCGGCAAGACAAACAGCCAGATGCCGACGAGCGCGGCGCAGAGGGTGAGCGATGCGCCGGCGATACGCGCCCACCGGCGCGATGCCGGCAGCTGTTTTATAGGGAGGGTGGAGAGCCGGTCCATCAGCGCGCCCCCCGCTGATGCCGTTGATTGACGCGGCGGTAGAGGGCGTAGAGCGACAGCGACATCGCCAGCATGACCACGGCGCCGGCCGCCGCGGTCGGCAAATCGAGATCGACCGTGGCGGCGCTGTAAATCGCCACCGGCAGGGTGATCAAGCGGGCGCTGCCCAGCACCAGCAAAATGCCGAACTCGTTCAGGGTCAGCAGGAAGCACAGCAGTGTGCCGGCGGCGATACCCGGCCAGGCCAGCGGCAGCACCACCTTGCGCGCCACCCGCCAGCGGCTGGCGCCGAGGCTTTGCGCGGCTTCGACGAGGCGCAGGTCGAGCATCGCGAACGACGCGAGCGTGGGGCGCACGACGAATGGCGCGTAGAACACCACTTCGGCCAACACCACGCCGCCGATGCCGAACAGAAAGTCGAGCGGGGGATTTTGCAGGTGCAGCAGCTGCTGCAGGCCGATGCTGACCGCGCCTTGCGAACCGTAGAGAAAAATCAGCGCGAAGGCGACCAAAAACGACGGGAACGCCACAAAAAGCTCCAGAAAGCGCGTCAGCAGGCCCGCGCCGGGAAAGGGTCTGAAGAACAACAGTGCCGCGAGCGTCACGCCCAGCAGCGACGCCAGCGTGGCGCTCAGACCCAGCACCGCCAGGGTGCAGGCGATGACGCCACGTGTCTCGGGGTTGTGGAAGAACTGCGCATACACCTGCAGCGTCAGGCCGTGCGGTCCGCTCAGGCTCAACAGCACCAGCCGCGAGAGCGGATAGATCACCAGCGGTCCCAAGACGGCGACGAGCAGAAACCACTGTTGCCAGGGGGCGCGGCGCAGTACGCCGATATCAGGGGTGAATGAGCGCGACATCGTCCACCTCGAAGTCCAATGAGATCCGTGCGCCTTTCAACGGCGCATCGCCTTGGTTGCGTTGCCGGGTGACCAGCACCGTTTGCCGCGGCAAGGCATCGAGCACCACCGACACCGACAAGGTCGCGCCATGCCATTGCACGTCGGCGATTTCGCCGTGCAAACGTCCCTGATCGCGCGGCACGATGAGGAACGCTTCCGGCCGCAGGCAGGCGAGACGCTCGGGGTCGTGACGGCGCGGGTCAGACGCCGGCAGTACCAGCGGCAGCGGCAGCAGATTGGCCGCGCCCAAATAGCGCGCGACAAAGGCGTCGCAGGGCGCGTCGTACAGTTGCTGCGGCGTGCCGAGTTGCGCGATGCGTCCCTCGCGCATCAACAGCGTGCGGTCGGAAAGCACCAGCGCGTCGTCGTGATCGTGGGTGACGCAGACGATGGTCAAGTGCGGCAAGCGTTCGTGCAGCGCTTTCAGCTCCGAGCGCACGTCGGCGCGCAGATTGGCGTCGAGCGCCGACAAAGGCTCGTCGAGCAGCAGAACGTCCGGCTCGACCACCAGCGAGCGCGCCAGCGCGACACGCTGTTGCATGCCGCCCGACAGTTGCGCCGGCATGATGTGGCCGGCGTCGTCCAATTGCACCAACTTCAAGGCGTCGGTCACACGGCGCTGAATCTCTGGCGACGCGACCTGGCGCGCGCGCAGGCCGAACGCGACGTTTTCAAACACCGTCATGTGCGGAAACAGCGCGTAGCTCTGAAACAGCAAGCCGAGGTTGCGCTTGTGCGGCGCGAGATGAGTGATGTCGCGGCCGCCGACCGTCAGCGTGCCGGCGAGCGCGTCGGCTTTGAGAAAGCCGGCGATGAAACGCAGCAGCGTGGTCTTGCCGCAGCCGCTGCGGCCGAGAACCGTCAGCAGTTCGCCTCGTTCAATGGTCAGAGACAAATCGTCGAGCACCGTGCGCGCGCCGAAGCGCACGGTCAAATGCTCGATACGCACACCGCTGGCGGTTCCCGGCGCGACGGCATCTTGCGTTAAAGCCGCGGCGTCGGACACTGCTTGATACGTGAGGCTGGCCGTGTCCACCGTCCATTCTCCTGTGTGAGTCAGAAAGAGAGGCTTACTGCGCCGGTTTGACCAGCTCGGTCGGCTTGTCGGAACTGCCGATGACCTCGCTCTTCCAGCGCGCCGTCCAGGCGGCTTTATTGGCCATGACCTGAGTCCAGTTCACCGGGATCACCTTGACGCCGGCAATCGCCTGCTTGACGATCGCGCCGTTTTTCCCGGTCAACGCGACGTCAGTGCGGCCCGGAATGCCGAACACGTCCGGCACCTTGGACTGCACCGGGGTCGACATCAGGTAGTCGATCAGCTTCTTGCCCTCGGCCGCGTTGGGCGAATTCTTGATCAGGCCGATGGCGTACGGCAGCTGGAAGGTCGTCGGCTGGCCGCCGGCGCGCGCGGCGAGAAACACCGGCTTGAGCGACAGGCCGCCATTGGCTGCGTCGTCGAGGTCCATTTGCAGGTCGCCGTTGGCCACGGCAATTTCATTGCGCGACAGCAGCACGTCCAGATAGCCGGTTCCCTTGGTGTGGAACTTGGCGTTTTGCTCCAGCTTCTGCAGGTAGCTGAAGGCCTGGTTTTCGCCCATGAGCGCGGTGGTCAGGATGACGACCGCCATGCCGTCGCCGGCGGTCGCCGGGTTGGAGTAGGCCACCTTGCCGCTATATTCCGGCCGCAGCAGGTCGGCGAAGGTTTTGGGCGGTGTTTTCACTTCGGCCGGATTGATGGCGAAGGAGAAATAGTTGTTGACGAAGGTTGCCCACGAGCCGTCGGCGGCTTTGGCGATGGCCGGCACGTGCTGATAGTTGGGGCTGCGATAGGCTTGCAGCAGGCCGTTTTGGCCGGCTTGCTGGATGAACGGCGGCAGCGTGACGATGACGTCGGCCTTGGGCGAGTCCTTCTCGATATTGGCGCGGTTGACCACCTCGCCGCTGCCGGCGGTGACGATGTTGACCTTGACGCCTTCCTTCTGTTCGAACGCGGGCAGTACGTCCTTATAGAAATTTTCCAGACCGTCCGCGGTGTACAACACTACGTCGGCGGCCTGGGCCGATTGGGCCAGACAGGTCAGGGCCGATGCCACGGCCAGGGCCGGCAGCAATTTGCGAGCGATGCGCGAGGGCGCGCCGGGGCGAAGATGAGTCCGAGTCATGTCGCATTCTCCAAGGGCTAAGCCATCAAATGGCTGTTGAACAGTTCGCGGTTGATGCGCACCGGCGCGCGTTGCCGCGCGCTTTGGGGCCGGGCTGGCTGGTGGGCCCGTAGAGATTTGCAGTTTTTCGTGACAAACAAATGACCGATGGCAAAATTTCCAAAAAATGACACAATTTGCCAATAAACTGCAACTTGCCGGTCACAGTGACCGGCGAGCGGGACTTCATAGGAGGAGGCGTTGTGATCTTAGGAAACGATCCGGTTTTACTGACCCCGGGACCCTTGACGACCTCGCCGGCCACTCGGCAGGCGATGCTGCGCGACTGGGGCTCGTGGGATGCGGCGTTCAATCGCATCACGCAATCGGTGTGCGCCGATCTGGTGGATATCGTTCATGGCGGGCAAGCGTACGTCTGCGTGCCGATGCAGGGCAGCGGCACCTTCGCGGTCGAGGCGGCGCTCGGCAGCCTGGTGCCGGCGGATGCCTGCGTGCTGGTGGCCAACAATGGCGCCTACTGCGAACGCATGCTTCGTATTCTTGAGCGGCTGGGCATCGCCCATGTGGCGTTGCCGTTGGCCGAGGACCAGCCGGTGAGCGCCGACATGATCGAAGCGGCCTTTGCGCGCGAGGCGCGCATCACCCATGTCGGCCTCGTGCACCTGGAGACCAGCGCGGGGCTGCTCAATCCGCTCGACCAGATTGCCGCCGTCTGCCTGCGTCAGGGCAAGCGTTTGATCGTCGACGCGATGAGTTCGTTCGGCGCCTTGCCGATCGATTTGCGCCTTGGCGGCATCGATGCGCTGGTTTCCGCCAGCGGCAAGTGTCTCGAAGGCGTGCCGGGCCTCGGCTTTGTCATCGTGCGCCGCGCGCTGCTCGAAGCGAGCGGGGGACGCGCGCGTTCGCTGGCGCTCGATCTGTACGATCAATACCAATACATGCGCGAGACCACGCGCTGGCGTTTTACGCCGCCGACCCACGTGGTGGCGGCATTGCGCGCGGCGTTGGATCAGTTTCAGGCCGAAGGCGGTCAGCCGGCGCGCGGCGCGCGCTATGAGCAGCATTGCGCCGTGCTGGTGCGAGAAATGCGGCGCTTGGGGTTCGTGCCGTTTTTGCCGCCGGAACATCAGGCGCCGGCGATCGTGACCTTCCACGCGCCGCGCGATCCGGCTTGGCAGTTCGACGCGTTTTACCAGGCGGTGCGCGCCGAAGGCTACGTGCTCTACCCCGGCAAGCTGACCCGGGGCGAGACCTTTCGGGTCGGCTGCATCGGCGCGATCGACGTCAATGAAATCCACAACGTCGTTGCCGCCATCGGCCGCGCGATCGACACGCTCGGCTGGCGGGTCTAGGGTCTGTCGTTAGGTGTTTGGCGCAATGCCGCGCGTTGCGCGGCGATTGCGCCCTACGCAACGGGAAAATGCTAGGGCAGTAGGATTTCCGGGCCGCGCGCCGCAATCGCTTGCGCGATGTCCGGCGCCGGCGCGCTTTCGGTGATCAGGTAGCGCGCTTGCTCGAAACCGTTGATGCGCACCGGGGTGACGCGGCCGAATTTCGACTGGTCGGCCACCACGATGGCGAGGTTGGCGGTGGCGAGCATGCGGCTGCGCACTTCGGCAACCAGGCGGGTGTAGTCGGTCAAATACGCGTCCGGCGTGATGCCGCAGGCGCCGACAAAGGCGAAGTCGACGCGGTACTGCGCGAGCTGCTGCATCGTGTCGAGCCCGAAGGCCGCGTCTTCCGTGTCCGACAGCTCGCCGCCGAGCAAGGTCACGCGGTTGCCGTTGCGGCGGCCGAGCAACAGCGCGATACGCCAGTCGTTGGTATAGACGGTGAGCTTGTGCCGGTCGGCGAGCGCCTGCGCCACGGCGTGGGTGGTGCTGCCGGAATCGATGACGAGCGAGGCGCCGTCCGGCACCAGCGCGGCCGCGCGCCGGCCGATCGCCTGCTTGGCGTCGGCATTGGCGCTTTCGCGCGTTTTGAGGTCGGGCTCCTGACGCTCGCTGGATAGCGCGCCGCCATGGGTGGTGACGATCAGGCCGCGCTCGGAAAGCGACAACAGGTCGCGACGGATGGTTTCGCGCGAGACCTTCAACTGCAGTACGAGGTCCGCCACCGACAGCGCGCCGGTTTTGGCCACTTGCGACAAGATGTATTGTTGGCGTTGTTTGGCGAGCATGCGTCAGGGCCCCTAGGGATGGCCGGTTTGGAAGGCGTTAAATTGTATGTTGAAAAAGCCCCGATGTGCTATCGGGGCTTTGTGTTGCAGCGGGCGATTCAGACTAGATGCAGGCGCACGTCGATGTTGTTGCGCGTGGCGTTGGAGTAGGGGCAGACCTGATGGGCGCGGTCGACCAGTTGCTGCGCCGCGTCGCGCGCCAGGCCCGGCAGCGAGATATTGAGGTCGACCTCGATGCCGAAACCGGCCGGGATGGGGCCGATGCCGACGGTGGCTTCGACACTGACGTCGGCCGGGATCGACAGTTTGTCGCGCGCGGCGACGAACTTCATCGCGCCGATGAAGCAGGCGCTGTAACCGGCGGCGAACAGCTGTTCGGGATTGTTGCCCGGGCCGCCTGCGCCGCCCAGCTCGCGCGGGGTGCTCAGTTTGACGTCCAAACTGCCGTCCAGCGCGACGGCGCGGCCGTCACGGCCGCCGGTGGTGGCAACGGTGGTGCGGTACAGTACTTTTTCGATCGACATGGCGTTCTCCTTTGGGGTGTTTAATTTATATCGTTTGATATTTTATCGTGTACGATATAAATGTTAAGACAACATTTGCTGGGTTGAATTCATCGCTCAGTCCGCGTTGAACAAGTTGGCGCGCAAGCCCTTCAACTGGTCGCGCAGCGTGACGATCTCGTCCAATGAACAGCCGAGCGCCTGGGCGACACACATCGGAATCGGCTCGGCCTGCGCCCGCAATGCCTTGCCGGCCTCGGTCAGCGTCACCCGCACCTGCCGCTCGTCGCCGGCGTAGCGTTGGCGCTGCAGCAGCCCGCGCGCTTCCAGCCGTTTCAACAGCGGCGTCAGCGTCGTGGTTTCGAGGTACAGCTGGGCGCAGATGTCCGACACGTTGACGTCGTCCCGCTCCCACAGCACCAGCATGACCAGATACTGCGGGTAGGTGAGGTCCAGCGGCTTCAGCGCTTTGCGATAGACCTTATTGACGCCCAGCAGCGTCGAGTACAGCGCAAAGCATAGCTGGGCACTGAGTTTCAGATCATCGCGGCGCGGGCCGCCGGTCGGCGTTTCGTTCTTCATGACGCCAATATATATCGCGTGCGATATTATTGCAAGCGCTATTTTTCACCGCCTTGCGCTGAGGGCTTCGGCTATGCTGTGAGCGAAGGAGGTGACGCCAATGGCGCGCGTTTTCATTACCGGATCGAGCGATGGGTTGGGGCGGCTGGCGGGCGAGTTATTGCTGTCGCAAGGCCATGAGGTGGTCTGGCATGCGCGCAACGCGGCGCGCGCGGACGAGATGGCGGAGCGGTTGCCCGCCGGGGCGGCGGTGACGATCGGGGATCTGTCGAGCCTCGCGCAGATGCGCGCGGTGGCGGAGCAGGTCAACCGCATGGGTGTGTTCGATGCGGTGATTCACAACGTCGGCGTCGGCTATCTCGAACCGCGGCGGGTGGAAACGGCGGACGGATGGCCGCTGTTGTTCGCCGTCAACGTCATGGCGCCCTATGTGCTGACCGCGCTGATCGACCGGCCCAAACGGCTGGTATATCTCAGTTCGGGTATGCATCTCGGCGTGAGCGCCCATCTTGACGACACGTTGTGGACCCGGCGCCGCTGGGAGGGGGCGGAAGCTTACGCGGAGAGCAAGTTGCACGACGCGCTGCTGGCTTTCGCCATTGCCCGGCATTGGCCGGCGGTGCAGGCCAATGCGGTGGATCCGGGCTGGGTGCCGACGCGCATGGGCGGGCTGTCGGCGCCGGACGATCTGGATCTGGGGTGTCGCACCCAGGCGTGGCTCGCGGTCAGCGACGAGGCGGCCGCGTGCGTGTCGGGCAAGTACTTCTATCATCTGCAACAGCAAGATGCCAATCCCGAGGCGCGGCGGTCCGATCTGCAAGACCGGTTGATTGCCCTGTGCGCGCACTATTGCGGTATCGCTTTGCCGGATTAACGGCCGTGGTGTTTGGTGTGGCGTGCGTTGCTTCGCGATAATAGCAATCGTTTTGTCTGACAAAAAAACAATGAGGCAAAAGACCATGACTGCCAATATCTTCCAGTTTTCCGGATAAGATATTCTCCAGGAACGCCTTTTTTCATGGCCTTGTCATCAATGAATGGCTGATATAGTATTTTCTGCGAGGAAGTTGGTTATTTGAAAACAACCTCGCATTGTTTTACTACCCCCGTGCCGGTTGATGGATCGCTGTTTTTTCGATCTCATCGCATCATTGTTTTTCGCAAAATACCGCTTTCTCTTGGTGAAGCCCGCGCGCATGCCGCGCGCCGTGTGCTTTCTACCCCCATCAGCATAATTGGCCGTTAGCCGTTTTTTTGCCCGCATTCAAATGCGCTGACCGTTTTGTTTTTATATGGCGTCATCGCCAGGGGATTTTATCGCCTGCGATTTTTTAAATCAGGCCACATAGATGGCCAATCGTTTTTTGCACATCACTTCGCAATGAGGTTAAGTATGAAATCAGACTATAAAATTGGCGTTGGTCTAGCGACTTTCTTGGTCATGGCCAATATGCTGGGGTCGGGCATTTCCATGGTGCCGGCCTATATGGCGTCGATCGGCACCATCGGCACGTTGAGTTGGCTGATCGCCATCGTAGGCGCCGTATCGCTGGCCCTGGTGTTTTCCCGTCTGGCCATTGTCGATCCGGCCGAGGGCGGGGTCGTGGCCTACGCCTCGAAGGTGTCGCCGGTGCTGGGGCGGCAAACGCAGATCTTCTACGTGTTGGCGAATTTGACCGGCAACTTGGCGGTGGCGGCGACGTCGATTGCCTATTTCAGCATGCTGTTCCCTGTGCTGCAGGATCCGCTGGTGTCGTCGATCAGCATTATCGTCGAGACGTGGATTTTGGCGCTCATCGCCATGATGGGGATAGGCTGGGTGGCGCGGCTGGCCACGCTCGGGGTGATCATGATCGCCCTGCAGATCGTGTCGGTCGGCACCTACGGCTGGACCGCGTTCAGTCCCGCGCTGTTTGCCCAGAACTGGAACGTGTCCGGTTCCGGCGCCTTGAGCGCGATTTTCTCCGGCATTCTGGTTTGCCTATGGAGTTTCCTCGGCGTCGAAACCGCGAGCGTGAACAGTGGTCTGGTCAGGAATCCGAGCCGCACCGTGCCGTTGGCCACCATGCTGGGCGTCGGTCTGGTCTGCTTGGCTTACTTCCTCTCCTGCACGGTCGTGGGCGGGCTATTCACGATGAAGGTGCTGGGCAATACGCCGGCGCCCTGGGTTCTGGCGGTGAGCACGCTGTTCTCGCCCAAGCTTGGTCCGTTGGTCGCCGCGGCCGAGTCGGTGTTGTGCTTCGCATCGCTGTGTTCGTGGATTTTCATCGTCGCCGAAGCCGCCGCGCGCGCCGGCGCCGACGGCACGCTGCCGAAGCTGTTTGCCGAAACCAACGCGCGTGGCGTGCCGGTCAAGGGCATCGTCGTCGAGGCGGCGGTCATGACCGCCGCGATGATCGTGGCCATCGTGCTCAAGCAGGATCTGGTATCGATCTTCGGCGCCACGGCGACGCTGGCGTCGCTGTTCGTCCTGTTCCCGTATTTCTATTCGATCCTCTATCTGCTCAAGCGCCAGGAAAAGAAAGGCCCGCTGCTGACCGCCGCGGCGATACTCGGCATGTTGTTCTGCTTTGTCGCCATTGCCGGCGGCACGCAGGTTCAGCTGGCCTTGACGCTGGTCGTGGCGCTGGGGTTGTTCCTGTTGTCGGTGCGCGCCGGCGACGCGGACGGGCTGGCATCGGGCAAGGCGCCGGCAGACGCGGCGATTAGCGAATAGGGCAGGGTAAAGGCAGGCCGCCAAGTCCAAACCAGCGCGCCAGATTATCGAAATCGCGCTGCAGCCCGCGATCGAGCTGGCGAAAGGCGGCTTGGACCCGTTGCACGAGCGGCGGGTCCAGCTCGCGCCGGCTTGCGCTGCGGAAAATCATCATGAAGGGTGCGAGCGCGGTGTGGTAACCGTGCGCATCGAGTCGGCTGTCGGTCAGCGCGTTTTGCAGTTCTTCGAAGCTGAAGGCCGCGCGCATCGAGTGAAGAAAATCCAGCGTGAACGGCGCGGACTGCATGTCGGCGCGGTCGTAGGCGAAAAACCGCTGGGTCGCCGCGCGCTTGAGGCGGCCGAAGTCGGCCAGGAACAGTCCGCCGTCCGGTTTCAGTACGCGGCGGACTTCAGCGAGCGCGCGCGTCAACGCGCCGACGTCGTTCAAATGGTGCAGCGACATCGTGCATAGCACGGCGTCGAAGCTCGCCGCCGCCAGATCGTTGAGACAGGTGACGTCGCCATGGCGCAATGTGACATTGTCGAGGTTTTCCCGCGCCAGCGTGTCCCGCGCCAGGCCCAGCATGCGCTGGGAGGCGTCGACGCCGACGAACTGGCAGTCGCGGTTGAGCCGCGCGATCTGCGCCAGTTGGTTGGCCGGGCCGCAAGCCAAGTCCAGCACGCGGTCGCCGCTGCGGATCACCGGCAGCGACAGGGCGGCGTGAAACAGATAGATGTAGGCCAGAATGCCTTGTTCGCGGCCGCTGTCGGCAAAGGCGGCGACTTGCTCCGCGGCCTCCATCACACCCTGGTCCTCGGGCGTGCGCGGCAGGCAATGGCGTGTCAGCCGTTCCAGCAGCAGGTGGGCGATCATGGCCGGTGCCGACATGGCTCAGCGCTTTCCGCCGGAAGCCATGGCGCGCCGTTGCCACAACAGTAGCGGCAGGCGTAGCACGAATCCCGTCATCAAGCGAATGTGCATCCAGGTCAATAGCCGGTTGTCGCGCCAGTAGTTGAAGTGGGATACCCCGCCTTCGCCGGGTTGAAAGTACTTGACCGGCGCGGACAGGTTGATCGGCCTCACGCCAGCCCAGCACAGGCGCACCACCGCTTCCGGATCGAAGTCGAAACGGCGCATCCAGCGCTGCCGGCGCATGATGCGCCGCAACGGGGCGATCGGGTAGACGCGAAAACCGAACAGCGAGTCGCCGATGCCCATGCCGAGCGTTTCCAGATTGGCCCACCAGTTGGAGATCTTGCGCCCTTTGACGCGTAGCGACGGCGCGCTGGCATCGAACACCGGCACGCCAAGCACCATGGCGTCGGGCGCGTCGCGCGAGCAGGTCATGAAATCGGGAATGTGATCGGCCGGGTGCTGGCCGTCGGCATCCATGCACAGCACATGGCTGAAGCCCTCGCTCTGCGCCTGGTCGAGGCCGAACAGCACCGCGGCGCCTTTGCCGCTGTTTTCCGGCAGGGCCAGTACCCGCAGTCCCGCATCTTGGCGCGCCATTTCGCGCAAGGCCTGCTCCGAGCCGTCGGTGCTACCGTCGACGACGACCCAGACCGGCTGCCATTGCGCGCGCGCGGCGCGGACGGTGTCGAGCACCTTGGGTCCGGGGTTGTAGCTGGGGATCAAAACCAAATGGGACGACGACGGGTTGTTCATGCTGCCTTGGATTAAGCGGCCCGGCGCGATGATCCGGGCGGTAATGGATAAACCCGCTGGAACATAGCCGATTCTCCAGCGGGCGGTCAAGGGTCCCTAAAGCTTCATGGCGGGATCGATCGGGCGCGGCACGGCCGATTCAAAATAACGCTGCAGTTTCGCCGAGGTGATTTCCAGGTTGTCATCCGCGTCGAACACTTCGCCGGGCACGGCGCGGTAAATCATCGGAAATGCCGGGGGGCGCCATATTTTCCACCCTTTGCTCAAATACGCCGAGTTGGTGGTAATCAAAACGGTTTGCAGCGGCGCGCCGGCCTTTTTGGCGATCAGCGCCGCGGAGCCTTGAAAATCGTTGACCGGCAGCCTGACGGTGCGTGTGCCCTCGGGAAAGATCATCAACAGATTGCCTTTCTCCACACGGTCGATGGCCTGTCGAAACATCAACCCCGGGTGACGGTTGGAGACGTAGCCGGCCAGCCGCGCGCCGGCGCCGAGAAACAGATTGCCGCCGATGCTGGCTTTCATCAGGCAGATGGCGCGGCGCACACGCGAGAGCACGAGAAACGCGTCGATCATGCTGGGATGGTTGGGTACGAGCAGCAGACGCCCGCGGCCATTGAGCGCGTCAAGCGCCTGCAGATCCAGCCGCATGATGCCGCAGGCCTGGGCGCCCTCGAGAAAGACGCGGCAGATGAGGCTGATGCCGCCTTGGACCAGCGGCTCTCGCAACGCGCGCGGCGCGGCGAATAACGGCAGAGCCAGTACGTTGCCGAGAAGCAACATCGATCCCAGCCAAAGCAGCAGCGTGTAGAAGAGCAGAATCTGATGGAGACGATGTATGTAATGCAGTATGGCCATGCGGTATCAAATAGTCATTGCCTGGCCGATAGGCGCTGGCGATGGACACTATGATAAGGGATCGGGCCGATGTTGTGCCGCGCGATTTAATCGCGGGCGGCGATGCGCATTTTACGAACCTATAAAAAGGCCATTGTCGACCATTTTTGCACGGTTTTACTTTATAATCCCTTAAATTGTTATAAGCCCTGTTCGCACGCTGGAATCTACATGCTAGAAGATATCGTTAAAAGCTATTTGATCGACAATAAAGGCAAAGATCCGGCCTTATTCGACAATCCCGATCTGCTGGTTTCCGAGCTGAAGCTGGATTCGCTCGATATGGTGGAAATGCTGTTCGAAATTGAAGACCGTTGTGGATTTCAACTTCCCGATCCGATGCGTTACGCGCAGATGCATTTTTCCGCCATGCTGGCGGATATCGAACAAGCGATTCGAGAACACAACAATGGCGAGCTGCCTGCGTTCGACCTACAGGCGACCTCGCATTGACCAACGTTCTGATTACCGGCATGGGCGCCATCAGTCCGCTCGGCGCTGATCGGCGGCAGTCGTTTGCCGCCGCGCTGGCGGGGCGGTGCGCCATCGGGCGCGCGGCGCCGGATATCGCCCAATGGCTGCCTCAGGTGCTGACCGCGCCGGCCGCCGCCGAACCTTCCTCTTTGCTGGATCCTCGTTGCGCCGGACTCGACCGGGCAACGCAGTTTGCGCTGGTGGCGGCCAACGAGGCCCTCTGCGATGCCGGCATCGCCGCCCATCCCGACGATGCGCGCCGTATCGGCGTTTATGTCGGCATCGGTTTTGGCGGCGCACAGACGGTCGACGCGTTGTATGCGCGCTTGCAGCAAACCTTGCGCGACAACGGCAACCCGGCCGTGATGCACCCGCTGTCGGTGCCGCGCATGATGGCCAACGCGGCCGCGGCGGCGGTATCGATGCAGTATGGCCTGCACGGACCCAGCTATACCTATTCGGTTGCCTGCGCGTCCTCCGCCGTGGCGATCGGCGAGGCGTTCCGCGCCATCCGCGACGGTTACCTCGACGCGGCCGTGGTAATCGGCGCCGAGGCCATGCTGACGCCGGGCGCCATGCTGGCCTGGAATGCGCTGCGCGTGATGGCCAAGCCCGACGCCGACGATGTGTCGCGTAGTTGCCGGCCTTTCGCCAAGGGGCGCAGCGGCTTTGTGTTGGGTGAGGGCGCGGCGGCCATCGTGCTGGAGAGCGAGACGCGCGCGCGCTCCCGGGCGCAGGCGGCGCTGGGCGAGGTCTGCGGTTATGGCTGCAGCAGCGATGCGTCGCATCTGACGGCGCCGTCGAGCGAGGAGCAAGTGACCGCCATGCGCCAGGCTTTGGCGCAAGCGGGGCTCGAACCAGGGGATATTCAGTATCTGAATGCCCATGGCACCGCCACCGAAGCGGGCGACGTGGTCGAGACGGCATCGATCCGCGCGGCGTTCGGCGCCGCCGCCGAACGGCTGGCGGTCAGCTCCACCAAGTCGATGCATGGCCATTTGATCGGTGCGAGCGGCATTCTCGAGTTCGTACTGAGCGTGATGGCGATGAATGCGGGCGCCCTGCCGCCGACCGCCACGTTGGACGAACCGGATCCGCGTTGCGACCTGGATTTCGTGCCGCGCACCGCGCGCCATGACTGCGAGGTCTCCGCCATCATGTCCAATTCCTTTGCTTTCGGCGGCAGCAACGTGTCGCTGGTGGCGCGTCGCCATGACTGACGACGCCGGCTACCGCTATCCCATCGCGCTGACGCGTTCGGACATCGAGGCGGTGCTGCCGCACCGCGGCGATATCTTCTTTTGTCAGCGGCTGACCATTGACGGGCCCCACCACTTTTCCGGGGTGGCGCGCTGGTCTGGAGACAATCCGCTGATTCGCGGGCATTTCCCGGGCATGCCGGTGGTGCCGGGGGTCATGTTGATCGAGGCTGCGGCGCAACTGGCCGGGGCCGGCCTGCTGGTGGGCGATCCTTACGTCAAAACCTTGCCGGCGGCGTCGGTGGGCGTGCTGGCCGGCGTGCGCAACGGCTGGTTCAAGGCCGCAGTGCGGCCCGAGACCGACGTGGCGTTCGCGATCCAGTGCCGGCAATTGGCGCCGGCGCTGGTGCAGGTGAATGCGCAAATCACGGTCGGCGACAGCGAGGCGGCCAGGGTGGAGTTTTCCCTTGCCTACGTGCCGAGCGAACAGGTGTTCGCCGGCTAGCGGCGTTGGCGCAATGCCGCGCGTTGCGCGGCGATTGCGCCCTACGACTCCTGATGCGCTCGCGTAGGGCGCACTCGCCGAAGGCAGTGCGCCACAGACGCGCGCGGCGCCAGACCCTAGACCATCCCGCCGTTGATCGACAGGATTTGGCCGGTGATATAACCGGCTTCCTCCGAGGCCAGATAGGCCACGAGCCCCGCCACTTCCTCCGGTTTTCCCGCCCGCTTCATCGGCACCAGGCGCGCGATCGCTTCGGCGTCGAAGGTATCCTTGCTCATTTCCGATTCGATGATGCCCGGCGCGATGGCGTTGACGGTGATGCCGCGGCTGGCCAATTCCAGCGCCAACGATTTGGTGGCGCTGTGCAGCGCGCCCTTGGCCGCGGCGTAGTTGGTTTGGCCGCGGTTGCCGGTCAGCGCGGCGACCGAGGTCAGATTGATGATGCGTCCCCAGCGGGTGCGAATCATCGGCAGCGTCAGCGGCTGCGTGACGTTGAAAAAGCCGTGCAGCGACACGTCGATGACCCGGTGCCACTGTTCGGGGCGCAGGCCCGGAAAGACGGCGTCGTCATGAATGCCGGCGTTGTTGACCACAACCTGGATCGGGCCTTGCTCCAGTAGTCCGTCCAACGCCGCGCGCGCGGCATCGGCATCGGTGACGTCGAATTGCGTCACCTCGGCCGCGTTCCCCGCTTTGACCAGCTCGGCGCACAGCGCCTCGGCCGTTTCGCGTTGCCGGTGGGTATGGATGACGACGTGAAAGCCGTCGCGTGCCAGGCGTCGGCAGATGGCGGCGCCGATAGCGCCGCTGCCGCCGGTGATCAATGCGCGTTTCATCGTGACAAACTCGCTTAAGATGTGGGGCCGGCGAGCGCGTCGGCGTCCAGCACGGCGCTGATGCGTCCGCTGGCCAACGGCGCGCCGGCATGAATGTCGAATTGGTACAGCACGGTGACGCCGTTGCCCGATAGCCGGGTGGCGCGAATGATCAGCGTCTCGCCGATGTCGTCCAGACGCGGCCGGTACCAGCGCACGTCGCGCACGCTGGCGAGAAAACCCGCCTTGGGCGGCGCGTCCGTGCCGGCGCGCAACGCGCCATGCATCGCCATGGCTTGCGCCGCGTATTCGATGACGTTCGCGATGCCGATCCGTCCGTCCGCCATGAGCGGATTGTCGCCGCGTCGATGACTGTCGGCTTGGCAGACGATGGTCTCCGCATCCCACTCGATCACCTGTTGCAGCAAGCACATGTCGCCCTGATGGGGAATGCGCGCGGCAATGTCGTCGTGGCCGATCATCCGCCCACCTCGATGGCCAGACGCGTGTCGTCGAGATAGTCGAGCACGACGCGGCCGGCGCCGCCGCCTGCCAAGCGCTGCAGCAGCGGCAGGGCGCGGGCGGTGGGAATCTCGCGTCGCAGCTGCTCCAGCGGCGGTTCACTCAGGGTGTCGGCCGGATCACGGGTGAGCGATAGGCCGAGCGTCGCCATGCTGTGCGCGCCGCGCGTGGGCGAGAGCACCAAGCCGACACCGAAGGGAAAGGGCACCGGGCGCAGTGCAAAGAGCGGCTCGGGGTACGCGGTGTCGAACGCGATGAGCAGGCAGGGCGCGCCGCTCGTCAGCACCTGGCCCGCGGCCTCGATCAGGCCGGCGCCGAACGATGCGTCATAGGCGCTGAGGCTGGTGGAGGCCGCTTCGCAATGCGTGGCGATACTCCAGTAGCCGGCGGCGGCGTTATGCACGGAATTATGAAAGCGTGTCGGCGAGATCATGCGCTCGCTCGACGCCAGCGCGTCGAGCAGATGGTGGCAATTTTCACAGTCGCCGCCGCTGGATGTGAACACGTTGGCCAGGCCGCCCGGGTCGATGCCGGCGGCTTCTGCCGCGGCGAGGCCGACTGCCATCGACAGTTTGATCGAGGTGCCGGCGCGGCGGCGCTCGGTGGCGGGCAGCAATGCCGGCGCCGTCACGGTCACCGGGGCGAGCTCGGCCGGCTTGTCGCCGCAGAGAATCGCAACGGCCTCTTCCCAGTCGGGCAGGCCCGGCCCCAGCAAACTGATGCCGTCCAGGTAGATCGCGTCCATGCTCATGCCGCCTCCCGCGAGAAAATCAGGCTGCAGTTGCTGCCGCCGAAGCCGAAGGAATTGCTGAGCACGTGGCGCAACGGCCGCTCTTCCGTGGCCAACAGATAATGGCTCTTCAGGCGCGGATCGAGGTGTTCGGTGCCGACGCCGCCCGGCAGAAAGCCGCCATCGAGCACAATGGCGCAGAGGATCGCCTCGATGCCGCCGGCCGCGCCCAGCGTGTGGCCGGTGTGCCCTTTGGTGGAGCTGCAGGGGAGGCGGGTGCCGAACACGGCCGAGACCGCGGCGTCCTCGGCGGCGTCATTGCTCGGCGTGGCGGTGCCGTGCAGGTTGATATAGTCGATGTCGCCCGCCGTCAGGCCGGCGCATTGCAGCGCGGCGGTCATGGCCGCGCGCGCGCCCAGTCCTTCCGGATGGGGGGAGGACATGTGGTAGGCGTCGCTGGTCTCGCCCACGCCGGTCAGCAGGATGCTGCCTGGGCGGGCGTCGTGCGGCCGCTCCAACAGCGCGTAGGCGGCACCCTCGCCGATCGAGATGCCATCGCGGTCCGCATCGAAGGGCCGGCACGGATTGGGCGACACCAGTTGCAGCGACGAGAAGCCATAGACCGTGGTGAGGCACAGCGAGTCGACGCCGCCGACGATGGCGGCGTCGACGAGCCCCAAGGCGATCAGGCGCTCCGCCGCGCCGAATACCTTGGCGCTCGACGAGCAGGCGGTGGAGATGACGCAGGCGGGGCCGGCCAGGTCGAAGTAGTGGCGCACGAAATCCGCCACCGAATAGGCGTTGTGCGTTTCACGGTAGCGATGATCGCCGGGTAGCCGGCCGCTGGCCGGATCACGATGGCGATAGGCGATTTCGGAGCTGAGAATGCCCGAGGTGCTGGAGCCCAGCAGCACGGCGACGCGGTCCGGGCCGTAGCGGCCGACCGCCTCGCGCACGCGCTCGGCGAAACCGTCCTGTTCCAATGCGTATTGCGCCAAGCGGTTGTTGCGGCAATCGAAGCGGGCCAAGTCGCTGCGGATTGCCGTCGCGTCGAGCCCCGCGACTTCGCCCATGCAGAAGGCAAAATCGATGGTTTCCCACTGTTTGCGGACAATCCCGCCTCGCTGGCGGCGCAGGGCGTCGGCGTGGGGGGCGAGACCCGCGCCAAGCGCGCTGGTCAGGGTGTAGGCACTGAGTCGGAGGGCTAGCATAAACACTTCACGGCAGGTCGATGCGGCGCGGCATTGGCAGGCCGCGCTGTCGGGTTGGGAAACGGTAAACGGGCGCGGCTCATGGGCGATCCTCGTAGGCCTGGCGCAGGGTCACGGGCTTGAGTTGGCGCTCGGCCAACGTGTCCAGAATGCGCGGGAGAACGTCGAGTATGACCGGCTGGCCATTCAAGTCACGTGCGGCGTTGCCGTCGTGCAGCAACAGGATATCTCCGGCACGGAGATGGCGGGCCAGTTTGGCGTAAACCGCCTTGGGATTTTTGTCCCGCGTATCATAACCTCGACGTGTCCAGCTCGCAAGAAACAGCCCGGCGCGGTGCAGACAGGGGTCGAGGAAGGGATTGCGCAGCCCGGCGACGGCGCGGTAGAAGCGCGGGCGCTGCCCGGTCAGCGCTTCGAGCGTGGCTTGTCCTTCACCGATTTCGCGGCGCCAGCCGGCAAGGCCGCTGAACGCGGTGAAGGTGCGATGGCGCTGGCCGTGGTTTTCAATGGCGTGGCCTTCCTGCACCATCTGGCGGCACAGTTCGGGGTAGCGCGCCGCCTGGTCGCCGATGCAGAAGAAGGTGGCGCGCG
>Ga0213872_10000806_pt1 | contig 22739 bp, 20 predicted proteins | sample VelepicomBERX_R2_FD_160071 | JGI IMG/M metagenome (GOLD analysis project Ga0213872, IMG submission 160071) | Rhizosphere microbial communities from Vellozia epidendroides in rupestrian grasslands, the National Park of Serra do Cipo, Brazil - RX_R2 | ecosystem: Host-associated > Plants > Roots >...
TCGCGCCCGCATCCTCTCGGCCGGCCGCCATATCCTGGACGATCGCCGGCGAGGCCGTCGTGACCAGAATCGCCGCGAGGCCCGTGGCTCCCTGCACTTCGCCGGCCGAGAGGATGCGGGCGCGAACCACCAGATCCCCGACCGAAAGTCCCTGGTCGATCACCGATTTGATGAGTTCCGCGTCCTTCACCGATGCCTGATCGGCAGCGTCTCTGACGATACCGATTTCGACCGTGCCTTTCGGCGGGCTTTCGAGGAAGGTAAGAGCGCGCGCCGCAACCATCACATCTTTTGAGGTCACCTCGGCCGAGGCGGGTCTCGTACACATCGCGAAAGAGGATGTCGCCACGCACAGGAAAACAAAGCTGGTCATTTTTGTTGATATTTTCATCAGAATTACCTCTATGCCGCCTTGACGTCGGTGAGAAAATTTTCGACCGCGCGGCGCAATTCATGAGATTCATTTGCCAGTTCCGCCGATGCCGTCAGCAATACATCGGAGGATTGCTCAGTCAGTCCGGCGGCGGTCGTGACCGAAGCGATCGCGTCCGTGACCCGCACACCCTCTTCGGTGGCCCGGCACAAATTGGCGGCAATGCCGGCCGTCGCCTCCTGCTGGCCGACCACCGATTGCGAAATGGCACCGGAGATGGCGCTTATGTCGCCGATGATGATGTTGACGGTCCGGATGGCTTCGACGGAGTGGCGGGTCGCTTCCTGGATCGCGGTGATCTGGGAACCGATTTCGTCCGTCGCGCGTGACGTTTGATTGGCCAGGGTCTTGACCTCTGAGGCGACCACGGCAAAGCCCTTGCCAGCCTCTCCCGCCCTGGCGGCCTCGATCGTGGCATTGAGCGCGAGTAAATTGGTCTGATGCGCGATCCCGTTGATCAGGGTGACGATTTCGCCGATGCGCTGGGTCGCGCTGTCGAGGCCGGCGACGATCTCCGCCGATCGCTCGGCCTGGGCGACCGCGTCGCGGGCGATCTCGGCGGATTGCTTGACCTGGCGGCCGATTTCATTGATTGAAACCTCGAGTCGCGAGGTAGCGGCGGCGACTGTTTCGACATTGCCCACCATAGAGCCCACCGCTTGATGGGCCCGGTTCGATTGCCGGTCGGTATCGTGCGCGGTCTCGGCCAGCGCCTCGGCATTCCGGCGCAATTGTCCGGCCGATGCCTGGAAGCTGGAGAGCAGGCGCGCGGCCTCCTCGTCGAAATTGCTGCTGCGCTCCTCGATCAGGGTCTGCCGCGCCAGCCGCGCCTCGGTAGCCAGCGCCTGGGCTGCCGCCAACTCGTCGGCGCGCAACTTGTTGCTGCGGAACACCTCGACCGCCTTGGCCATCTCGCCGATTTCGTCGCGGCGTTCGGTGTCGGGGATTTCGAGATCGGTGCAGCCTTCGGCCAAACCGTTCATCACCGCCGTCATGCGCGCGACCGGCACCGCGATCGAATTGCGCAATACCCGCCAAGTGGCCAAGGCGATCAGCATCACCCCGACGCCGGCTCCTATGGCGATCCCCTTCAGCCGCCACTCGGCTCGGGAAAGTCTGGCGCGCCGCTCCTCCAGGTGGCCGTCAAGCGTCTTCTGCAGGCTAATCGCGACGGCGCGGAATTGATCCGTCCACCATTTTCCCGCCGCCTGCTTCTCTTGCTCGAGAGCCTTACCGGCCATGCCTTGCTGGCGCATCCAGGCGATTTCCCGGTCGGCGATCTCGGTCTGCCAGTGCCCGACAATGTCGGATAGCGCCACCAGCTGTTTTTGATATTCCGGCCCCGCGAGCGCCGTCGACAGCGCGGAAAACGCTTCTTCGTAGCCCTTTTTACCGGCGCTGTAGGGATCCAGAAAATCTTCGTCACCGGTCAGCACGAACCCGCGGACGCCAGACTCTTCGGCCTCCAGATGTTTTGAGGCGGCATCGAGGAGACGCAAAGCCTCATACGTCCCGGACACCGCGGCGACCTCGGTCTGAATGGCGCCGGATTCGCCGAAAACGACGGCGGATGACGTCAGTATGGTGAGCCAAATCACCATGAAACCGACGCCAAGCCGATGATTCATTGCCAAAGCACGCATAGCCGTCCTTCATCCGCAGCTTGTTGCGGGCGCACTGTGGTCGGCCTGGATGTCCTGCATTTGTCGGGTTTGTAAGAAAGCGGCTACAAAGCCGCCTTTGAGAGCGGCACACGGAACTCCTGGAGAAAGTTCAGGAACTCCCGGATTGGCAAAGCCTTCGCGAAAAGCCAGCCCTGACCGAGCTGAACCCCGCGATCACCGAGATAATGGAGGTGCGCGTCTTTCTCGATTCCTTCGGCGATGATGCCGATGCCGAGATCGTGGCTCAGATCGATGATCGCATCGACCACGGTCAGGTTGACCGCGTCGGTGCCAATGGAATTGACGAATGACTGGTCGATCTTCAGATAGTTGAAGGGGTACTTCTGCAGATAGGCCAGCCCAGAATGGCCGGTACCGAAATCGTCGACCGCCACCCCATGTCCGAGGGCGCGCAGCGCCTGGATGATCTTCCCGCCTTCGGCGCCGATGGGATAGCGTTCCGTGACTTCGAAGATGATGTTTTTCGGCGAAAGGGTACGACCCGTGAAGATCGTTTTGGCATCCGTGAGGATCTCATCGCGTTCGAGGTTCTGCGGCGCCAGATTTATGGCGATGTGGAAGTCTTCCGGAAGAGCGCACCGCTCGAAATCATCTCTGATACGCGCCATCGCCCACCGCGTGAGGGGAACGATCAACCCGGTTTCCTCGGCTATGGGAATGAACAGGTCCGGCCGGATCAGCCCATGTTCGGGATGGCGCCAGCGCATCAAGGCCTCGGCGCCGACGCAGCATCCGGCCCGAAGGTCGATCACGGGCTGATAATGGACTTCGAGCTGCCCATCCTTCATGGCGGCCTTCAGGCCGCGGGTAATGGAGTGGCGGCTACTCAGGGAGGTCGACAAAAGCCACAGCAGCAGGGCGGACACCGTCGCGCCAACCGCTTCGAAAAGGGCGAGATGCTTAAAGAATTCGCGGTTGCGGAGGCGGTTGGGGAGTTCGACTTCGGCCGTCACGCCGTACCGGCTGGAGATCGAAACGGTTCGCATGCCGGGGCTCTCATCCTCCCCTCGCTCCTGGCCGGACTGACGCAGCGGCGTGCCATCGGCAAGCCGTACCGCCAAGGCGCCCTCTTCCCCCAAGGCGAAGGGGGGCGCCATCTCCGCGAACAGGGCCAGATCGGTGAGGGCCGCGACCCCGCCACCATTGGGCCAGGCGAGATCGACGAGGATGGCCGGTTTTGGCGACAAGGTGGCATCCGCCATCACCACATCCACGCCCGTCGGCATGATGCGCCGGTCTTCGACCCTTGTAAGGTCCAGATTCCGGGGGCCGCGGCCCGAACAATACAGGTGCTGGCGCTGGTCATAGAGCAGGACGTCATGGACCACCAACGCGGCGATGGAGGCCTGATCAAGCGATTCGATCACGGAAGCGGTACAGGGGGCGTCCGCGACCGCGCTCAGTCCTGACAGGGGAACGGCGATCTTGTCGAAATAGCGCTCGGTTTCGGCAATCGCGGACCGCGCCGCCGTCATCGCCATGCCGGTCAGCATATAGTCATTGATGCGCCAGCCCAGTGCGGCCATGACGATCAGCGGGGCCAGTCCCGCCAGCACAAAGATCGGGTATCTTTTCGGCATCAACGCAACCGGGGAAAGGAAAGACGGGCGATAAGGCCGCCCTCGCGGCGGTTGACGAGCCGCAGGTCGCCGTCGTGGCGCAAGGCCGCTTCCCGAGCGACCGACAAGCCCAGCCCGAACCCCCCAGAATGTTTGTTGCGTGAGGATTCCAGGCGAGCGAAGGGCTCGAACACGGCTTCCATCTTGTCTTCAGGAATGCCGGGGCCGTCATCCTCGACCTCGATGACGAGTTCCGCGCCGCTGTCGCGCAGCGAGATTCTCGCGGTATGGCCATAGCGAAGAGCATTATCGATCAGATTGGACAGGCACCGGCGCAGAAGGACCGGTTGCGCCATGAGCGGCGCCGCGCCGCCCCACACCGTGACCGTCCGACCGGTTTCCCTGGCGTCCTCGGCCAGCGATTCCGCCAGCGCCTGAATATCCAGCATCTGACGGGGCTCGCTGTCCGCTTCGTCGCGCAAGAATTCGAGGGTGGCATTGAGCATCTCGGTCATCTCGTCGAGATCGGCGCGAATCTTGGTCTTGAGGGCGTCGTCATCCACCTGTTCGACGCGCAGCTTTATGCGGGTGAGGGGAGTCCTGAGATCATGCGACACCGCGGCGAGAAAAGTCGCCCTTTGCCTGACCTGCGCGCGGATGCGTTCCTGCATCCGATTGAAGACGCGCGCCGCCTGACGCGCTTCGCTGGGCCCCGCCTCCGCTACCTTGGGACCATCCAGATTATCGCCCAGCCGCGCCGCCGCCTCGGACAATCGGCGAATCGGCGAGGTCAACATGCCGGCACCGAACCAGGCTGCCAGGATGAGCGCGGCCAGCATGGTGCCCATGACCGGCCACAAGACGGTAAGAGCCGTCCACGTCACCAGAGCAGGGCGCGTCACCACAACCGCAAGCGGGCCGGTCACCGCTTCGCCGTCGCGCAGAACCTGCACCGAGCCGTCCGGGAATTGCACCCCCGCCGTGAAGGTCCCCAGGGAAAGAAGCATGCTGGCATGGCTGATGATGACCAGCCACAGCAGAAGGGCGAACAGGCGGCTGAACAGAGTATCAGGCTGGAGGCGGCGCATCATTGCACGCTGGCGTCGAACATGTAGCCCTCACCGCGGATCGTCTTGATCAGCATGGGTGATTTGGGATCGTCGTTGAGCTTCTGGCGAAGGCGCGACACCAATAAGTCAATGCTGCGATCGAACACATCAGCCGACCGCCCGCGCGCGATGTCGATCAAATAGTCGCGGCTCAGGACCCGGCGCGGATGCTCGATAAAGGCGGAGAGCAGCCGGAATTCGGCATTGGACAGCGGCACCACCAGTTCTTGGGGTGTCACGAGCTGGCGCGCGATCCGGTTCAGCGACCAGCCCTCGAACGACACGATCTCACGGCGCGCAGGGGCGGCCCCCTCGGACGCCCTGGCTCGGCGCAACACCGTTTCGATGCGCGCCACCAGTTCCCGTGGCTCGAACGGCTTGACCATGTAATCGTCGGCGCCCAGCCCCAGGCCGAGAACCCGATCGGCGGTCTCGCCGCGCGCCGTCAGAATGATGACCGGAATGTTTCCCGTTTCCCGCAATTCCCGGCACAGCGACAGGCCATCTTCCGCCGGAAGCATCAGATCGAGGATCACGACATGAAATTCGCGGTTTGCCATCGCCATCCGCATGGCGGCCCCGTCCCCGACGGCTTCTGCGTGCACCCCATAGCCGGCTAGATAGCCGCTGAGCAGATCCCTGATTTCGGGATCGTCATCGACAATCAGCGCGCGAACATCATCCATACATGCCTCCGCAACCGCATCCTTCCTCAAGGCACGGGAGGAAGGCGGTCATCAGCCATCCTCACATCCCGATATGTTCGCTATTTGTCGCGATCGTATCAAAGAGAATACAATTGCTTGCCTGTGACGACCGCAGGATTGGCCGGTCACGGAATTCATTGCAGGGATCGGCGCGAGACGCCTTCCGGGATTGGTCAGCTCTGGGATGTCTCTTTCTTCGGCTTCGGCAGGTCGAGCTTGATGTGAAGCTCCTTCAACCTTCCGGCGTCGTCTCGGCCGGGGCCTGCATCAGGAGGTCCTGCGCCTGCTGGTTCATCGGGAACAGGATGACTTCGCGGATATTGGGCTCGTCGGCCAGCAGCATGACGATGCGGTCGACGCCCGGGGCCGAGCCGCCATGCGGCGGGGCGCCGTAGCGGAAGGCGTTCAGCATGCCGCCGAAGCGGGCTTCGACTTCCTCGTTCGGGTAGCCGGCGATCTCGAAGGCCTTCAGCATGATGTCGGGGCGATGATTGCGGATCGCGCCCGAGGAGAGTTCGACGCCGTTGCAGACGATGTCGTACTGGAAAGCCTTGATGGTCAGCGGATCCTTGTTGAGAAGCGCGTCCATCTCGCCCTGCGGCATCGAGAAGGGATTGTGGGAGAACTCGATCTTGCCGGTGTCCTCATTCAGCTCATACATCGGGAAGTCGATGGTCCAGCAGAACTTGAAAATGTCCTTTTCCAGAAGATCCAGCTCGTTGCAGAGACGCGTGCGGACCAGGCCGGCGAATTTGGCGGCCGCATTGACCTTGTCGCAGGCGAAGAACACCGCGTCGCCGGTCTTGGCGCCAGAGATCTCCCGGATCTTCTCGATACGGTCGGCATCCAGATTCTTGGCGATCGGGCCCTTGGCGCCTTCCGCGTCGAAAATGATATAGCCCAGGCCGCCGGCGCCATTCTCGCGCGCCCATTCATTGAGCTTGTCGAAGAAGCTGCGCGGCTTGTCGGCCGCACCCGTCGCCGGAATGGCGCGGACCACGGCGCCCTTTTCGGCGATCGCCTTGGCGAAGATGCCGAAGCCCGAGCCGGCGAAGGCTTCGGTGACGTCGGAAATGATCAGCGGGTTCCTGAGATCCGGCTTGTCCGAGCCATATTTCAGCATGGCGTCGTCATAGGTGATGCGCGGGAAGGGATAGGGCGTAACCTTGCGACCGCCGCCGAATTCCTCGAACACGCCATGCAGCACCGGCTCGATGGCGGCGAACACGTCTTCCTGCGTCACGAAGCTCATCTCGAAATCGAGCTGGTAGAATTCGCCCGGCGAACGGTCGGCGCGGCCATCCTCGTCGCGGAAGCAGGGGGCGATCTGGAAATAGCGGTCGAAGCCGGCCACCATCAACAACTGCTTGAATTGCTGCGGCGCCTGGGGCAAGGCGTAGAATTTGCCGGGATGGACTCGGCTCACCACCAGATAGTCGCGGGCACCCTCGGGCGAGGAGGCGGTGAGGATCGGCGTCTGATATTCGACGAAGCCCTGGGCGATCATGCGGCGGCGCAGGGAGGCGATCACATTGGAGCGCAGCAGCATATTGGCGTGCAGCTTCTCGCGGCGCAGATCGAGGAAGCGATAGCGCAGGCGCATATCTTCCGGGAATTCCTGTTCGCCGGCCACCATCATCGGCAGCGTATCGGCGGCGGATTGGATCGAAACCTCATTGACCTGCAGCTCGATCTCGCCGGTCGGCAGCTTGGAATTGACCGTCTCCGCGCTGCGCTCGACCACCTTGCCGGTCACCGTGATGACGCTTTCGGAGCGCGCGGTTTCCAGGATCTTGAAGACCGGGCTGGCGATGTCGATGACGCATTGGGTCATGCCGTAATGATCGCGTAAGTCCACGAACACCAGATTGCCATGGTCGCGCTTTCTGTGCACCCAGCCGGAGAGGCGGGCGGTCGAACCGGCGTCCGACTTGCGCAATTGGCCGCAATTGTGGGTTCTATAGAGATGCATGATCGATCCTGGCATGAAGGCGTGCGATGAAAACGCGAAAAAAGCACATGCCGGGTGGGCTTTGTCAAGGACGGGGGCGCAGATGAATGGGCGGGAATGGGTTCTTCGCCAGGCGACGCATGAGGATGCGGGGCGGCTGATGCCGCTGATCGAGCGCTCCGTGCTGGCCCTGCAGGCTGGGGATTACAGCCGCAGCCAGCTCGAAAGCGCGCTGGGGACGGTCTATGGCGTCGATATGGCGCTGATCGTCGACGGCACCTATTACGTGGTCGAGGCGGCGGGAGAGATCGTCGGCTGCGGCGGCTGGAGCCGGCGCGCCACCTTGTTCGGCGTTCATAAACTGGTGCGCGACGATTCGGCCCTGAAGCCCGGAACCGATCCCGCCCGCATCCGCGCTTTCTTCATCGATCCCGATTGGGTCCGCCGCGGCATCGCCAGCGCCATCCTCGGCGCCTGCGAAGCGGCGGCGCTGGCGGAAGGATTCACCACCTTGTCCCTGGCCGCCACCCTGACCGGCATCGCCTTCTACCGCCGCAGCGGCTTCATCGATGTGCGCTATTTCGACACGCCCTTGCCCAATGGCGAGGGGATGAGGCTGCTGGCGATGGAGAAGAAGCTGGCCGCCTTCTAGGGCGCATCCAGGAACTCCTGCACCGCCTCCCTGAATTCCTTCGGCCGTTCCATATGCGGGATATGGCCGACGCCTTCGAACGCCACGACGCGGGCGTCGGGCATGGTCTTGGCGATGGCTTTGGCATTGTCGGTGTTGAAGCCCATCTTCTTGCCGAGCTCGGGCGTTGTATAGGGCCGGCCCGGGGCGTTGTGGTCGTTCACCCCCATGACGAACAGGGTCGGAGTCGCCACCAGCGGATATTCATGCACCACCGGCTGATCGTGGATCATCTGGTAGGAGGAGATGAAATTGGTCACCCAGCGCGGATATTCGCCCGACAGTTCAAGGCGCATGCGCAAACTCACAAACTCTTCGATGGCGCTGTCGGGCAGATCGAGCGAATAGCCGGTCTTGAGGAATTTCCGGTACTCCTCGGCAGTGAGCTTATATTCGCGGTCATAGAGGAACTGGTCGGTGACCGGCGGCACGGTGAAACGGTAATCCTCGAGGCCGATCGGCGCCTCCAGCACCAGCTTTCGCACCCGCTCGGGATAGCTGCGTACGAAGCGCACCGCCACCATGCCGCCCATCGAATGGGCGATCAGATCGACCCTATCGATCTTGAGATTGTCGAGCAGCTGGGCATTGTTGCGGGCGAACTGGTCGAGATTGGCGGGAATATCGGGCTTCGAGGATTTGCCAAAGCCGATCTGGTCGGTGGCGATCACCCGGTAGCCGTCGGCGGCGAGACCGGCGATCACGTCCTTCCAGTAGGAGGCGGGGAAATTGCGGCCATGAAACAAAAGCGCTGTGCGGCCATTGGCTTTACCGGTCGGCGCGACGTCCATATAGGCCTGACGCAAAGGCTGGCCTTGCACGGTGAGGTCGAGATAGCTCAGCGGATAGGGATAGGGCCAGTTCTCCAGCGCGATGCCGACCGGCTCATGAGATTGCGCGAAGGAGGTAAGCGGCGCCGCGAGCAGCGCCGCCAGAAGGACGAGCCTCAGAGGATGCATGTCACGCCGGTGCCCTTGAGGCCGCAATAGCCGTTCGGGTTCTTGGCGAGATATTGCTGATGGTAATCCTCGGCGTAATAGAAGGGCGGGGCGTCGGCGATCTCGGTGGTGATGATGGCGCGCTTGCCGGCCTTGGCGAGCGCCTCCTGATAGGCGCCGCGCGATTCTTCGGCGGTTTCGCGCTGGGCTTGGGTGGTGGTGAACAAGGCCGAGCGATATTGCGTGCCGATATCGTTGCCCTGGCGCATGCCCTGGGTCGGATCATGTTCTTCCCAGAAGGGTTTAAGAAGATCGGCGTAAGAGATCTTGGCCGGGTCGTAGGCCACCATCACCAGTTCGATATGGCCGGTCTGGCCGGAGCAGACCTCTTCATAGGTCGGGTTGGGGGTGAAGCCGCCGCCATAGCCGACCGCGGTCGAATAGACGCCCGGCAGCTTCCAGAACAGGCGCTCGGCGCCCCAGAAGCAGCCCAGACCGAAATAGGCCACTTCGATTCCCTCAGGGAAAGGCGGCTTCAAGGGCGCGCCATTGACGAAATGGCGGTCGGGCACCTCCATCTCGCGCGAGCGTCCGGGCAGGGCCTGATCGGCGGCGGGAAGGGTGGTCTTGGCGAAGATCGACATGGTTCAGGCCTCAAAAGCGAGCGATTGCCCCCTATATGGGGTGGGGGGGCGTTGCTTGCACGCGGAAAATGCGTGTAGAACAAAAGAATGAAATTGATCAGTGATACTGCGGCGCTCGCCGCTTTCTGCCAGCGACTGGCATCGGCCGAATTCGTTACCGTCGATACCGAATTCATGCGCGAGAAAACCTACTGGCCGCAATTATGCCTGGTCCAGCTGGCCGGTCCCGAGGAAGCCTGGGCGATCGACCCGATGGCGCCGGGCATGGATCTCGCCCCGCTCTTCGAGCTGATGGCCAATCCCAAGGTCTTGAAGGTCTTCCACGCGGCGCGCCAGGATGTGGAAATCTTCCTGCATCTCTCGGGCAAGGTGCCGGCGCCCCTGTTCGACAGCCAAGTGGCGGCGATGGTGTGCGGCTTCGGCGATGCGGTCTCCTACGAGACTCTGGCCGGCCAGCTGGCCCGCGCCCGCATCGACAAAAGCTTGCGCTTCACCGATTGGAGCCGCCGCCCCCTGACCGACCGCCAGCTCGATTACGCGCTGGCCGACGTCACCCATCTCAGGGTCATCTATGAGAAGCTGCGCCTGCGCATCGAGCGCGAGCAGCGCAGTGGCTGGGTGGCCGAGGAAATGGCGGTGCTGACCGACCCCGGCACCTATCTGATCGACCCCGACGAAGCCTGGCGCCGCCTGAAATCGCGCTCTTCCTCGCCGCGGTTCCTGATGGTGCTGAAAGAGCTGGCCGCTTGGCGCGAGCGCGAAGCGCGCGAGAAGGATCTGCCGCGCCAGCGCCTCTTGAAAGACGACAGCCTGATGGAAATCGCGGCGCAGGCGCCGACCACGGTGGACGAGCTGGCCCATACGCGCGGCCTGTCGCGCAACGCCGCCGAAGGCAAGCTGGGCAGCGCTCTGCTGGCCGCCGTGGCGCGCGCGCTGGCGAGGCCGGAATCCGAATGGCCGAAGCCGATGGAGCGCACCGAGCTGCCGCGCGGTCTGGGGCCGGTGGTCGATCTCCTGAAAGTGCTGCTGAAGCTCAAGGGCGACCAGCATGACGTGGCGCAGCGCCTGATCGCCTCCTCGGCCGATCTCGAATTCATTGCCGCCGACGACAATGCCGAAGTGCCGGCCCTGCATGGCTGGCGCCGCGGCCTGTTCGGCGAGGATGCGCTGAAACTCAAACATGGCCGGCTCGGTTTGGCCCTTGCCCCGGACGGCAAGGGTCTGCGGCTGATTCCCCTGGAGTCTTGATTTCGGGGCGCGGCTTCGCCATACTTTGCGATGCAAAGTGAGGCGATGATGAGCCGTGACTTGCAGGAAGCGCTGGATCAGCTCGACCGGATCCACAGCCAGATCGCGCAGAGCGCCGAGTTCAAAGGCTATGGGCTGGCGACGGTCGCGGCCTCCGGTGTGGTGGCGTGGGCCGCCGCCGGATTGCAGGCGCTGCTGATCCCCGATCCCGAGAGCCAATTCACCTATTTCGTGCTGCTGTGGACCGGCGCCGCGCTGCTGTCTGTCTTCATCGTCGGGATCGAGATGATCCGGCGCGCCAGACGCCTTCATGCCGGATTGGCGCCGAAACTGGTTCTGGCCGCCCTCGGTCATATCGCGCCGGCGGGAGCGGCGGGCGCTCTGCTGACCCTGGTTCTGCAGCCGGCCTCGCCGGAGGTGCGCGGCCTCATTCCCGGACTTTGGCAGATTCTGTTCAGCCTCGGCCTGTTCGCCTCGATCCGCTTCCTGCCGCGCGGCGCTTATGCCGCGGCGGTCTGGTATCTCGGTGCCGGCCTGATCGCTTTGGGAACGACTCTGTCGCCTTGGACCATGGGCATCCCTTTCGGCGTCGGCCAGTTCCTGCTCGCCGCCGCTTTCAGGCAGGCGGGAGAAAAGCCATGACGGACGAGGGGCGCTTCGCCTATGAGGGACTCGACCGCGTGATCCATGAGCGCGGCCGGCTCGGCATTCTGACCTCGCTGATCGCTCATCCTGCCGGCTTGTCCTTCAAGGATCTGAAGCGGCTTTGCGATCTGACCGACGGCAATCTGAACCGCCATCTCCAGGTGCTGAAAGAGGCTGGTCTGATCGAGGCGGGCAAGGATCACAGCCGGGCGGCCACTTATTGCCGTCTCACCTCTCAGGGGCGCGACCGCTATCTCGATTATCTGGCGACCCTGGAACAGGTGGTGCGCGACGCGGCGGAGGCCGGCAAGCGCCGGCTGCGCGACGATCCGATGGGCGCCTTGGGATAAAAATTTTGTCCGTTAACTCTGTAATGCAAAGTTAGGAGCAATCATGGTCATCCTGCCTTTTCTCATGTCGCTGGGATTGCTGGGCGTGCTGGGTTGGGAGACCGTCTTCGGGCCGGAGCATCTGCCGCTGCATGACGAGCAGTTGGCCGAGCATCTTGGCATAGTGCTGCTGATCGGACAGGTGCCGCTCATTCTGTGGATCCTGATTCGCCGCCGCAGGCTTTGGCTGGCCCTTTCACAGGCCGGCTGTCTCGCGCTCGCCGTCTATCTGGTCAGCCTATCGGAAGGCGCCGAGCGGGACAGGGTTCAGGCCCGGATCGACGCCGGTCAGCCATTCCCGGGCGGCGACCGGGCCATTGGCGAGATTTCCGGACTCGGCGCGGTGCAATCCGTCGAATTCGCCGGCATCGACAATATTGGCTGGGACATCTATGCCGTGACCTTCGAAAAAGGCGTCCGGCACGTCCATCTTTACCTTGCCAAGGATGGGAAAGTGCTCGGCCGCACCGTCGCCGATGGCCCGTTGGGCTGTGTCTCGAGCGAAATCTATGCTTGCCGTTATCTCGACCGGCCTTTCCGCGGGATCAGGCCTCGGTAGTCTCCTCGGCGGCACGGCGCCAATTGCTGGCCGAGCCGGCGCGCCCCGTGTCGGCGAGATAGGTCTGGTCGAGCGGCAGGGGCGAGGCCTTGCCTTTGTCCAATAATGGGAAAGGCGGTCCGACGGCCCGGGCCACATGCAGGGCGGTCAGCACCGGATTGACGCAGGAGACGCAGTTGCTGGGGCGGTGCGAGAAGGTGATCGCTTCGATGATCGAATCGGAAAACCCCCAAAGGCCCAGCAGATAGGCGCCGATCAGCGTGTGGTCGGCGCCGAATTTCTCGGCCTCCGCCACATGCAGCGGATGGTCGGGCCCGACCGTCTCCAAGGCGGCGCGATAATCGTCGCTTTTTTCACTGAGCAAGACCAGGCTGCCGATCGCCGACAGCAAGGCGGCGCAGTGGGCGGCTTTGGCCACACTGTCCGGCTCGCCGGCGGCCAGCGCCACCCGTTCCGCCAGGTCGCCCAAAGCCTGGCTGTAGCCATTCAGCAGCTCGATCTGCTTGGCCATCTCCTCCGATCCCTGGAACTGGTGGAATATTCCGAGCTGCAGCACCAGCGTCTGGACGATCTCGAGGCCCAAAATGCGTACCGCCTGCAAAGGGGCGGAGACGGTGGTGCTGGTCGAGTAATAGGAGGAATTGGTCAGTTTCAGCAGCTCGGCGGTCATCGCCATGTCGCGCTTGATGATATTGGCGACGGTGGCGGCGGAAGAGCGCGGCGAACGCAGCTCGGCGACCAGATCGAGGAACAGCTTGGGCGCGCTGGGAAGTTTCGAGACGCTGTTGAGCAGGGTGGTCATCTCGGAGCCGCCCATCAAGGCGCGCAAGGTCATGCGGCTTTTGATGGCCTGAGCCAGCGCCGCTGGATCGCAAGGTTTGGGCAGGTAGATATGGGCCGGTCCGACGGTGCGGAAGATGCTGGCATTGTCGGCATGGCCCGACAGGATCACCCGCATCATGCCGGGGTAAAGCCGGCTGACCTCGTCGAGCAGGTTCGACCCATCCATTCCGGGCATGCGCTGATCGGCGACGACGACGTCGAACGGCTCTTCGGCCAGTCGGCGCAGAAGATCGGGCCCATTGGTGAAAAAGGCCATCTCCCACTCGTCCAGCATGGCGAGCATGGTACGCCGCAGGCTGGTGAGCACGGAGGCTTCGTCATCGACGAAGGCGACGCGGACTCTCTGCTCCATCGGCTCCCCTTCCGTGATGGCGCGGGTGCCATGGTAAGGCATGGCGGGCCAGTAGACAATTGGAGGAGCAAAGCGAACGACCCCGAGGGTGCGGGGTAGGCTACCCCGCGTTTTATTTCCTTCTCATTTCCAGAGAGTCGTAGCCGGCAAGCTTGGCCAGACGGTCATAGCGGCGATCGGTGAGGTCGGGGGCGAAGGCAGGGTCGTTTTTGGGCAGGGTCAGGATGACCTGCCTTCCTTCCATCGTCAGGCGGGTCGTCGGCAGCAGGCCGGGCACGCCGCCCGACAGGCTGTGGCCGAGACGCAAGGCCGTGCCGATCAGCAAAGCCCGTTTCTGTTCGTCCTCGGACAGCAAGCCGCGCGCGTCGGCCGCGTGAGGCAAGGCCTCGTCGCCGCCGTAGCGGGCGTGAATGGCCAGAGCGAGAGCCGCGCGGTCCTTATGGCCGAGCCCCATGAAAGGCAGGCGGAAAACGCGCAAGAAGGCCTGTTCGGCCCGGTAGTCGGGATGTTCGTTCCAGAATACGTCGCCCAGCAGGCAGGCGGCTTCCCGCAGCCGCTTCTGATGGGCGGTCTCGAAGGGCAGCAGCGGCGCCATCCAATCCTGCATCTCCTGCCCATGTTCGGGGAAACGGCCGGCAGTGCTGGCCATGTCGGCGCAGGCGGCCAGCAGCGGGTCCCAGTTGCGCGATTCGGGGTTGAGATGCTGGTAGAAGCGGCCCTCTCGCATGCCATAGACCGAGAAGACCAGGCGCGACGGCCTGGCGTAATGCAGGACACGGCCTAACAGCAGCGCCGCCATCGGCAGATGTTGCAGGCGCTTCTTGGACAGGCCGGGCACCTTGTCGAGCGAGCGGAAGCTCTGGCGCGAGATCAGTTCGGCGAGGTCGACCGCCTCCTCGGCGGGCAGAGTGAAATTGTCGAGTACATGCAGCGGATGGCCGGTCTGGGCGATGCACAGGCGGGCCAGCGCCCGCCACGCGCCGCCGACCGCATAGAGGGGGCGCTGATAGGTACGGTCCCACCAACCGAGCGAGGAGAAATGCTTGTCGATCAGCATTTCCGCAGCGGCGCGCTGGCCCATGGAGGCGTCGAACAGCCGCAGAACGCCAAGCGGAAAGGTGGTGGAAAGGCCGGCGAAGCGGCCATGATCGAGCGCCACCAATTCCAGGCTGCCGCCGCCGAGATCGGCCACGGCGCCGTCGGCGGCCGGCGTGCTGCACAGCACGCCCATGGCGGCGAGGCGGGCTTCCTCCTCGCCGGCCAGCACGGTGACGTCGATGTCGCACTGGTCCTCGATGGCCTTGACGAAGGCGGCGCCGTCGCTGGCGTCGCGCACGGCCGCCGTGGCCAGCACGTCGAGAATGCCGACATCCATCGCGCGGGCCAGCCGCACGAAGCGGCCGACCATCTGCAGCGCCTCGGCCACCCCTTCCGGATTCAGCCGCCCGGTCTGCTGCAGCCCGAGTCCCAGGCCGCACACGGCCTTTTCGTTGAATAAAGGCACCGGCGCGCGCGTACGGCCGTCATAGACCACCAGGCGGACGGAATTCGAGCCGATATCGACGATGGCAATGTTTTTCTGCGTAGCTTTCGGTCGAGGCACCGCCTGAGACTTCATCGCTTAACCGTGATCCTTCAAGACGAGTTTGGGCAAGGGGCTGTTGCGGGTCAAAGCGCTGCCCCGCCCGGACAGGCTGGGGTTGGTCATGAAGAAAGTATGCGCCGAGAAGGGCTGCTCATCGATCCCGGGCGACACCCTAGTGTAATTGCCCTCGGCATCCAACACCCAGCTTTGCAGATTGTCCTTGAGATTGGCCACCATGATCTGGTCGAGGATCTGGCGGTGCACGGTGGCGTTCTCGATCGGCACCAGGCTTTCGACGCGCCAATCCATATTGCGGTTCATCCAATCGGCCGAGGAGATGAACAGCTTGGCATGCCGCGACGGCAGGCGATGGCCATTGGCGAAGGCCATCACGCGGCCATGTTCGAGAAAACGGCCGACGATGCTCTTGACCCGGATATTCTCCGACAGGCCGGGAACGCCGGGACGCAGGCAGCAGATGCCGCGGATCACCAGATCGACCGGCACGCCCGCCTGCGAGGCCTCATAGAGCGCATCGATCAGCTTCGCATCGACCAGCGAGTTCATCTTGGCCCAAATTCCCGCCGGCTTGCCGGCCTGGGCGTTCTCGATCTCGTTCTTGATGTTGGCGATCAGCCGGTCGCGCAGCGCCAGCGGCGCGATGGCCAGCTTCTCCATCTTCTCCGGCTTGGCGTAGCCGGTCATGAAATTAAAGGTTCGGTTGGCGTCGCGGCACAAGGCCGGGTCGCAAGTGAAGAAGGAGAGGTCGGTATAGATCTTGGCGGTGATCGGGTGGTAATTGCCGGTGCCGAAATGGGCGTAGGAGCGCAGTTCCCCATTCTCACGGCGCACCACCAGGGAGATCTTGGCATGGGTCTTGAGCTCCATGAAGCCGTAAACCACCTGCGCTCCGGCCCGTTCGAGGTCGCGCGCCCAGCCGATATTGGCCTCTTCGTCGAAGCGCGCCTTGAGCTCGATCATGGCGGTGACCGATTTTCCCATCTCGGCCGCCTCGACCAGCGCCTTGACGATCGGGCTGTTCTTGCTGGTGCGGTAAAGGGTCTGGCGGATCGCCACCACATTGGGATCGCGCGCCGCCTGGTGCAGGAACTGCACCACCACGTCGAAGCTCTCGAAGGGGTGGTGGACGACGATGTCCTTTTTCTTGATCGCCGCAAAGCAATCGCCGCCGAAATCGCGGATACGCTCGGGGAAGCGGGCATTGTAGCGGGTGAATTGCAGGTCGGGCCGCTCGTCGACGATCATGCGCTTGACGTCGACCGTGCCGATCGGGCCGGTCACCGAGAACACTTCGGAAGGCTGCAGATGCATCTCGGTGACGATCAGGTCCAAGAGATCCTGCGGCATATCGGCGCTGACCGCGAGGCGGATGACATGGCCGCGGCGACGGCGCTTCAGGGCGGATTCGAAAACGCGAACCAGATCTTCCGCCTCTTCGTCGATTTCCATCTCCGAATCGCGGATGACGCGGAACACGCCCGATCCCTCGACGCGGAAGCCGGGGAACAGCCGGTCCATGAACAACGCGACCAGATCCTCGAGCGGCAGGAAACGGTGAGCATTGTTGCTGGGCAGCGAGATATAGCGGTCGATCTGCTGCGGCAGCGGCACCAGAGCGCGCATCACCTCGCCATCGCCGTGATGGGCCAAGGTGAGGGCGATGGCGACGCCGAGATTGGGGATGAAGGGGAAGGGATGGGCGGGATCGATGGCCAGCGGCGTCAGGACCGGGAAGATCTCGTCCATGAAATAGCCTTCCAGCCATTTGCGGTCGGCCCGGGTCAGTTCCGAAACATCGATCACCGCGATGCGGGCATCGCGCAGTTCCTGCTTGAGGCGGAACCAGCAGGCGGATTGCTTGTCGAGGAGTTTCTCCACCGCTTCGCGAATGGCGGTCAGCTGCTGGGCGGGGGTCAGCCCGTCCTGGCTGATGGTGCCGACATTGTTGGTCACCTGGCCTTTTAGTCCGGCGACGCGCACCATGTAGAATTCGTCCAGATTGGCCGCCGAGATGGAGAGGAAGCGCAGCCGCTCCAGCAACGGATGGGAATGGTTGTCGGCCTCTTCCAGCACGCGGGTGTTGAAGGCCAGCCAGGACAGTTCGCGGTTGATGAAGCGGTGCTCGGAGGTGATGCCGATCATGGGGGCGCCTTCGCCGGGTTGATGGGCCTCGTCGGACAAGGTCCGGTCCTCGGCATCATGCGGTTGGTGTTGGCTCACCTCGATCTCCTCGGGACTGCGCTGACAAACTGCATTTATATCGGGTTGGCCGCGGTCTGTCATGGCTGGCGGGGTTGTTGTCTTCAAGCTGTCATCGTTGAGGACTGGCGTGCGCAGCCCTATTTATGGTTTTAATGCGTCGGCTTTTCCTTACGGGATATCCCTATGAAGCAGTTGTTTTTGCTGCGACATGCGAAATCGAGCTGGGACGATCCCGACATGGACGATTTCGACCGTCCGCTCAACAAGCGCGGCCGCAAGGCGGCCAAGGCGATGGCCGCCTATCTGCGCGAGGCCGAGATCCAGCCGCAATCGGTGCTTTGTTCGCCCGCCAAGCGCACCCGCGATACGCTGAAATATCTTCAGCCCGCCTTGGGCGATGCGCCGATCCAGTTCGACCGGCGCATCTACGAAGCGAGCTATCAGACCCTGCTACACTGCCTGGCCGATGTGCCGGCCGAGACCGAATCGGTGCTGATGATCGGCCATAATCCGGGGCTCGAGCGCCTGGCGCTCTATCTGATGAGCGACTGCGGCCATGGGGCGGGCGCGGCGCGGATGGTGGATAAATATCCGACCGGCAGCCTCGCGGTCCTGCTGGCGCCGGCGTCGGATTGGGCTTCGCTGAAAGTGGGGTCCTGCCGGCTGGACGATTTCGTCCGACCAGCCGATCTCGACGTCGACGCCGACGCCTGACCTTATTCCTGGGAGTCCTGGGGCTTGTCCGGAGCCGGCGCGTCGGTCGGCGCCGGTGCGGGCACGGTCATGGGCGTGGGTGCCGGCATGGCCGCCTTCTCGGCGTCGGCCTTGGCTTTCGCGGCCTCGGCCTTGGCACGGTCAGCATCGGCTAGCGCCCTCTCGAAATCGGCCTTGGCCTTCGCCGCGTCGAATTTCGCCTTCTCGGCGTCCGCCCGCAGCTTGTCCTGGGTCAGCCTTTCCTTTTCCGCCGCGGCCTGTTCGGCCTCGGTCTTCTCGATCGGGATGTCGGTCGAATAATCGGGGATGATCCGGGCCTGCGCATTGCTGCTGATCACCAGCACCTTCTGGGCCAGCGCCAGCGGCTTGGGTTCGGTCTGGGTGACCGAGATCAGGTCGCCATTGCGCTTCTTGACGACATATTCCCAGCCCTTGGTGTCTCCGGTGACATGCTCGATGGTGGAGCCGACGATGCTGCCGACCGCGGTGCCGATCACGCCGCCCAGCGCCTGGTCCATATTGCTGCCGCCGACCTGCGAGCCCAGCACGCCGCCGGCGGCGCCGCCGGTCACCGCGCCCACCGTGCCATTGGCGCTGATCAGCACTTCACGGAAACCGATGACGATGCCGGCTTCGACCTTCTGGGCCTGCTGCGCCGCGCCGCTCGCATAGGTGTTCGGGGAATATTCGGTGCCGCAGCCGGTGAGGCCGGCCAAGGCGGCGAGAACCAGGCAGTAATTCAGAGAACGATGCACGAGACGTCACCCTGTGTGAAAACCGTCGCACTCATATATGCCAAAGCCTACTTCCGTCAATTTCGTGGTGAAATTATGGCTAACCTCCTCAGCCCGCCAAAGGTTGCGCCGAGGGGGCGTCCTCCATCGACAGGATGAAATTCTGGACGATGGGGTAGACCTGGCTTTCCCAGCGCCGCCCGCTGAACACGCCGTAATGGCCGACACCGGCCTGCAGATGATGGCGTTTCATAAAAGGCTTGAGGCCGCTGCATAGATCGTGCGCCGCCAGGGTCTGGCCGGGGGCGCAGATATCGTCGCGCTCGCCTTCCACCGTCAGCAGCGCGGTGCGGCGGATGCGCGACGTGTCGACCCTTATGTTGCGGAAGGTGAGCTTGCCTTCCGCCAAGGCGGCGCGCTGGAACACCTTCTCCACCGTCTCCAGATAGAATTCGGCCGAGAGATCGAGCACGGCGAAATATTCCCGATAGAACTCCTCGACCAGACGGGCCTCCGCCAGGCGTCGATGGGCGATATGGTCGTAGAGCTCGGCATGGGCGCGGACATGGCGCGCTGGCTGCATCGCCATGAAGGCGGCAAGCTGGATGAAGCCGGGATAGACGTCGCGGCCGGCGCCTTCATAGCCGAACGGCACGCTGGTAATCAGATGCGTGCGGAACCAGTCGAGCGATTTGCTCTGAGCCAGTTCATTGACCTTGGTCGGATTGATCCTGGTGTCGATCGGGCCGGCCATCAGGGTCAGGCTGCGCGGGGCGCAGGGATCGTCGCGCTCAGCCATCACCGCCGCCGCCGCCAGCGACGGCACGCAGGGCTGGCACACCGCCAATGAATGCCCGCCCGGTCCGATCGCTTGCTGAAAACGGATCAGATGGTCGACATAATCGTCGAAACCGAAGGCGCCCGCCGAGACCGGCACGTCGCGCATATTGCGCCAGTCGGTGATATAGACCTCGTGATCCCTCACCAGAGTGCGCACCGTGGCCTGCAGCAAGGTGGCGAAGTGACCCGACAAGGGGGCTGCGACCAGCACGCGAGGCAGGGCCGGTGGAGCGTCGTTGCGCCGGAAGCGCAGCAGCGTGCAGAAAGGGGTGGCCGCCACCGGCTCCTCGGTCACGCCGCCGATGGCGAAGGGCTGCCGCTCGTGGGTGATGCGGGTTTCCGCCAGCAGATGACAGATCGCGTTGAAATGCGACAGGGCGGAATTGGGCCCGATCTCATCGATCTCGCCCATCAAGGTAAGCCCGTTGGCCGCCAGCGCGCGCCAGGGCGCCAGCATCGCGCGTTGCCAGTCATAGGCGTAATACATCATGGACAAGGCAGCGTTCCGTCCCGATTCGGCCTGTCGGGAAATCCTAATTAAGTTTATGCTGCATTGCGAGATAAATGGGATGGAGCGTCATGCGATGAGTCGGGCGGTATTGACCATTTCCAGCCGGAACTACTCCTCATGGTCGCTGCGCGGCTGGCTTTTGTGCCGCATGGCCGGTCTTGAATTCAGCGAGAGAATAGCCCCGATCGACGATCCCTCGGTGCGCGCCGAGCTCTTGATGCTGTCGCCTTCCTTCCTGGTGCCCAAACTCGAGCATGACGGGGCGGCCGTGTGGGACGCGCTGGCGATCGCCTTCTATCTCGCCACCACCTTTCCCGAGGCCGGCCTGCTGCCGGCCGACCGCAAGGCGGCGGCGCACTGCCTGTCGATCTCGGGGGAGATGCATCACGGCTTCTTCAATCTGCGCTCGGCCCTGCCGATGAACCTCAATGCCCGCCATGAGGGGTTCAAGGTCTGGCAGGGGGCGCGCCACGATATCGAGCGGATCGCCGCCATCTGGCGCGACTGCCTCGCCACCTATGGCGGGCCCTATCTGTTCGGCGCCTCACCGACCATGGCCGACGCCATGTTCGCCCCGGTCTGCACCCGCTTTCACACCTATGATGTCGAGCTGGACCCGGTCTGCGCCGACTATGTGACGGTGATCCGCCATTGGGCGCCGCTGGCGGAGTGGACCGAAGCGGCGCGGGCCGAGCCCGACCACTTCAAGGAGCTGGATGCCGAGTTCTAAGAGTTCGGTCCAGGAGTCTACCAGACGAATCCGCCGATCACCCCGACCGGGCGGATGCCGGAATAGGACTCGGCAAGATTTTTCAGGCGTGCGGGGGCCGGAGGCAGGCCGTAGCGCGTCTCCAATTCCCCGGCATGAATGCCGCCGCTGCAGAACAAGCCGTCGATACCGGCATTGCGGGCCCCGGCCATGTCGGTGTGAAAGGCGTCACCTACACCCAGGACACGAGCCTTGTCGATTTCAAGCAAGGACAGGCAGGTGGCATAGATGGCGGGGTCGGGCTTGCCGCGATACCGCACATCGCCCCCCTTCTGTTCGTAATAGGCGGCCAGCGCACCGGCGCACAGCACTTCCAGCCCATCCACCATCACCACCAGATCGGGGTTGGCGCAGATCATCGGCAGTCTCAACTCGGCGGCGCGGTCCAGCAGGGGCAGGTAGTCCTCCAGCTTGGCCTCGGGGCCGTCGGGACCGGTATTGAGAATGAAATCGGCCTGTTCCGGCGTCTCGACCAGGGTTAGATCGAGCCCGACCAGCAAAGTACGGTCGCGTTCCACCCCGAGCAGCAGGCATCTCTTGCCCAAGGCGGCGAACCATGGGTCTCTGCGGGTCAGCAGCTCCTGGAACACCGCTTCGCCCGAACTCATCACTTCATTGTAATGGTCGCGGCCGATGCCCATCCGCTCCATCATCTGTTTCAGCGACTCGGCCCGGCGGGGCGAGTTGGACAACATCACCACCCGCTTACCCCTATCCTGAAGCCGCCTCAGCGTGTCGGCTGCGCCGGGATAGGCGTTGTGGCCGTCATGGATCAGGCCCCACAGATCGAGGATGAAGCCGTCATATTGGTCTGCGATGGCGCCGAAACCCGGCAGAATGGGTATCACCTGTGGTCGGCCCCCACCGCTTCGCCGACATGAGAAAAGCCGTCGCGCTTGAGCAAGGCGGCGAGGCCGAGATTGGTGCGGGTGATCAGCGCGGGACCGCCATAAACCAAAGCCGAATAAAGCTGCAGCAGCGAGGCGCCGGCGCGGATCTTGGCGTAGGCCTGCTCGGCCGAGCCGATGCCGCCGACCCCGACCAGCACGATCTTGCCGCCGGTCAGCTTGTACATCTCGCCCAGCAGCCGGGTCGAAGGCTGGAACAGGGGCGCACCGGACAGGCCGCCGGTCTCCTTGGCGTGCGGCGAGCGCAGGGTGGCCGGCCGTTCGATGGTGGTGTTGCTGACGATCAGCCCTTCGAGGCCCGAAGCCAGCGCCACTTCGGCGATGTCGGCGCGATCTTCCGGCGTGATGTCCGGGGCGATCTTCAGCAGCAGCGGTTTTGGCGCCGGCAGCTTGGCCACCGCCTCCTTCGTCCGGCCGATCAGCGCTTCCAGCGGCGCGCGGCCCTGCAAGGCGCGCAGCCCCGGCGTGTTGGGCGAGGAGACGTTGATCACCAGATAGTCGGCCAGCGGGCCGAGCTTTTCGACGCCCTTCACATAGTCCGAAGCCGCGTCCTCGGTGTCCTTGTTCTTGCCGAGATTGGCGCCGACCACGCCCCGGCGCGGGCGCGCCGCCAGACGGGCTGCGGCGGCTTCCAGCCCGTGATTGTTGAATCCCATGCGGTTGATCACCGCCTTGTCCTCGGAGAGGCGGAACAGGCGGGGC
>Ga0213872_10000807_pt1 | contig 22716 bp, 23 predicted proteins | sample VelepicomBERX_R2_FD_160071 | JGI IMG/M metagenome (GOLD analysis project Ga0213872, IMG submission 160071) | Rhizosphere microbial communities from Vellozia epidendroides in rupestrian grasslands, the National Park of Serra do Cipo, Brazil - RX_R2 | ecosystem: Host-associated > Plants > Roots >...
GGTTCGGGGAGTCTAGGCTCCCCCTTCGTGGTTAATCGGCCGCGAGTATCATGCTTGTTGCGCTATGCGTCGAATTCGCTTTCCATGCGGGCGCGCAGTTCGCGATAGATCGCCGTCAGTTCCGGATCGAAATCGCTCAGCCGGTCGTGGAAGTAGTCGATGTAAAACGCCTCCGGCCACAAATGCAGCCCGTGATCGCCGAATTTCCTTGCCAGCCAATAGCGTGAAGGGCGTTCGTCGACGATGTCGAATAGGTCTAGAGGGGCGTCGATCACATAATGCTCGTCTGGAATTTCAAGCAAGATACTGCCGTGCGCGTCGATGCCATACGACATGCCCATCACGGTATATTGCCTTCCGATCTCAAGACGGTTCCAGATGAGTTGCCCGCTGGATTCGCTATTCTGCGCACTTGTCGAAGGCCGTTGGATGGCTATGCAGACGACTTTCATTTTCAAGGTGTCCTGATAACGATACTTTTGGGCTCTACCAATTGTTTGGTGACTGTATTCCAGTACGCATGGATTTCGAAGCGAGTACCGTCTGTAGCGGTATAGCTTCGGCTCGATATCTTACGCCAATCTGCGGCTCTTCCTCCGTGTTCGGCAACTAGTCGATTGACATCTCGAATGGGTTTGTCCAGCTGATGGCCGGCCATTGGTGTTCCCCCCGTTGACCTTAACTCCGCCAACTGCGCTTCGCTGGCCAATTGTTTGCCCAACTGCGGCGCGGTGGCGGCATTGTCGGCCTTGGGGGTGGGTTTGGCTTTAGGTGGCGGTGGCAGCCGGGGGACGATGCGCACCACGGGCGTGGGTTCGGCGGCGGGCCTATGCTGGTTGCCGCAGCCAGCCGGCCGGTAGTCCTCATCTCGATGGCGGCTCCTGGCCGTCGAGCCAGAGACGGCGGCATTTCCCCCTTCATGAATCACTGAATCGCGTGGTCGTGTGGCGGTGACTACAATGGCTGGAAAGGTGTCACGCTTCAGTCGGCCGGGTTGCTTGGCCCAGCTAGCCAGCATGGCGCGATGGAAGCGGACGGCGCGCTGCACGCGCGCATCGTGTGGCTGGCGCTGGCCGAAGGCGGCCAGCACCGCGTCCGCTTGAGCGTAGCCCTGAGTCGGGGTGAAGAAGCGCAACGTACTGTCCGTGAGCGCCAATAGCAGGCTGTCCGGCGCGCTTTGGCGCTCAGCCGCCAGGGTGGCGAGCGCCTGGGCATAACGGCGTTGGTTGCCGAGCGTGGTGGCGAGCACGTCGGCGATCAGTGGCAGAGCAGGGCTTGCGCCCTTTGCCGTCTGGTTCGCCTGCACCCAACGGACGCCGTCCTCTAGCCGATTGCCGGCGATCAGCGCTGCCAGGTAATGGCTGAAGGCGACGACGACAGCGGCATGCTGGCCGGTGCGCAGGGCCTGCTCTAGCGCGGTCTGGCGGCTGGCGAGATCCGGTTCGGCGGAGTCGGGCGAGGGCTGGTAGCGCCAGCGAGCCAAGCGATCGATGCCCTCGCGGTCGGTCGCCTCTCCCAGTACGATCGCCAGTTCATCCGCCATCGCGGCTTTGTCTTCGGCTTCACCGACATTGCCGTAAGGCCAGAGCAGCAGATAGAGCGTTTGTAGATCAGCAGCCAGTTCAGGCTGGTCTTGTCTCGCCTGTAACCGCGCGAACAAGGCTTGGGTCTGCTCCCGCGTTTCGACCAGCGCCTGGGTTTCGCTAAGCGATCCTAGTACCCAAGGTGTGGGATGACGCCTAGCGAGGTCTTGCAGAAAGCGGGCCGTGTGCGGCCGCTGTCGAAGCTGCTCCGCCAGAGTGAAATAACGCGCGTACACCTGTGAGAACGGGATTTCCTGATCGGCCAGGGTGGTAAGCAACGCCTCGAAGCGAGGCAGTGCCTGTTCGGGCTGGCTTGATTTGGCCAGTTCGAGGGCTTGTTGGTAGCTGGCTTGCCAACTGACCTGCTCTTGGTCAATACGCCGGTCGTGTGCTGCAAAGACGTCATGCAGCGGCTCAAGCGGGGGTGTGGTCGCCTGTGCGGCGGCGAAGATCAGCCCAAAGGTGATGAAGAGGAAGTTTGATCGCCAAGTCATCGCGCATGCTCCAAGGGGAAGTCGGAGCTAGTGCGACCGAGGGCATGGTTGCCTGTTCAGTTGATTTTTTGATTAATAGAGCGGTCTGTTTGGGTGGCGTTTGGCAATAAGTTATTGAAAAAAATTCAAATTTCTTCGTGTACGTTGGCGGCCTCAACCACCGAGCGCCTGACAAAATGGCCAGGGCGGGGCGAGCGCTCTCAGCGCCCGGTTCGGGGAGTCTAGGCTCCCCGCCTCCGGTTAGGGCTTAATCAGCGGTCAGCACCAAGCATCCCGCCACCTCCCTGGTGCGCGCCTGGCTCGTGAGATAGAGCCAGGACGACTCGGCGTCGATCGGCGCCGACGCCCAATTCAGCCGGCTATCGAAAATCAAGCGGCAGACCGCGGGGTCGCGCTGGGTTTGACGCGGCTCGCACAGCACCGAAATCAACGTCAGCAATCGCTGCTGACGCTGGCGGCGGTTTGTGGCGGAGGAAGGAAGTGCATTACCATAATCAACAGCCATGTCAACTCTCCTTAAACTGGTGTGGAGTTGGTTTGGTCAGCGGGCTCCGGGGTGTCTAGACCTCGGGGCCCGCGCTCGTTGCGGCTTGAGGCCGCAACGCCACCCTAGCGGGCAAGGGAGAGCATGGCAAGGGAGCGTGGCTGACAGGCGGAACGCTTGGCGTGAACGGGCGCGCGGGCTACACTCCTGTCTTCCTCCGTTTCCCGATCTTCTTGCCGATGTTATCGCGTTCTCTTGGTTTTCTGTTTCCGCTGGCGTTGTTGACCGCGTGCTCCAGCATGCCGCCCGCGCCGGTCAGTAGTGGCGCCGTGTCCCATTCGTATCCCGTGCCGACGGCGCAGGGGGCGATCAGCTTCAGTCCGGAGCCGGTCAGCGCCTTGCCCGACTGGCAGCGGCAAGATTTGACCGGTTCGCTGCGGGCGCTGCGGCAGAGTTGCCGCGTGGTGGCGCGCGAGCCGCAATGGTCGGCGCCTTGCCAAGGGGTGACGTCGCTGACCGATGCCGACAATGCCGGCATTCATCAATTTTTCGAATCGCGCTTCACCGCGTGGAGAATGCACGACGGCGCGCGCGACAGCGGGTTGATCACCGGGTATTACGAACCGATCCTCAACGGCAGCCGCAGTCAGAGCGCGGCCACGCCGTACCCGGTCTATGGCGTGCCGAGCGATTTGGTGTCGCTGACGCTGCCGGCGTCGGCGCGCAACGCGGGCGCCTTGGTCGCGCGCCGGGTGACGGCCAACCGTCTGGCCTTGGTGCCCGGCGCCGCCGTGGCGGCGCCGGGGCAGGTCGCGGTCAATCCGGCGGATTTCCCGCCCGAGGCCCGCGCCCAGCTCAAGGGGCGTATCGAGGACGGCCGGCTGGTGCCGTATTACACCCGGGCGCAGATCGCCGCCGGCATGGGCGTCGACCATGCGCCGGTGCTGGCTTGGGTGGAGGATTCGGTCGAGCTGTTCTTCCTGCAAATTCAGGGCGCCGGACGCATTCAGCTCGATGATGGCAGCATTTTGCGTGTCGGCGTGGCCGATAACAACGGCTATGGCTATCAGTCGATCGGCCGCTGGCTGGCCGATCAAGGGGAAATGTCGTTGGGCGCCGCCTCGATGAGCGGCATCCAGAACTGGGTGCGCATGCACCCGGAGCGCCAGCAGGCGCTGTTTAACGTCAATCCGCGCTATATCTTCTTCCGCACCATGCCGGACAGCGGCGAGGGGCCGGTCGGCGCGCTGGGCGTGCCGTTGACCGACGGCTACAGCATCGCCGTCGATCCGCACTATATCCCGCTCGGCACACCGGTCTATCTGGCGACCACCCAGCCGCACTCGCAGTCGCCGCTCAACCGGCTGGTGCATGCGCAAGATACCGGCAGCGCCATCCGTGGCGCGCTGCGCGCCGACTTCTTCTGGGGGTATGGCGCCGAGGCCGGGCTCAACGCAGGGGGCATGAAACAGGCGGGCAGCATGTGGCTGCTGCTGCCCAACGGCACGACGCCGTCACTGTGATACAAGAGGCGGGAGCGTCGCTCCCGCCTTCCGAGCACGCTCAGAGCAGGGCGACGTGCACGCGCTTGTTGCGCGCGCCTTTGTTTTCGATCTTCTTCACCTGTACCCGACCGACTTCCGCCGTGCGTTGCACGTGCGTGCCGGCGCAGGATTGCAGGTCGACCCCTTCGATTTCCACTAAATGCACTTCGGTCGCGTCCATCGGCGGCGGCGCGGTCAGCGTCTTAACCAGGTCGGGCTGTGCGCGCAACGCTTCTCCCGTGGTGAGGATCAGCCGCACAGCGTGATCCTCGGCGATCAGCCGGTCCAGTTCCCGCTGGATGGTGTCCTTGTCGAGCACCACGCCTTCGGGCAGGTTGAAGTCCATGCGGCCGCCTTCCTGGTTGAGATTGCCGCCGGTGACCTCGTACGGCAGCACGACCGACAGCAGGTGCTGACAGGTATGCATGCGCATGTGGCTATAGCGGCGGTCCCAGTCCAACTCCAGCGTGACCCGCGCGCCGGCGGGCAGCTCGGCGGCGCCGGCGAGGTAATGGACGATTTGCCCGCTCTCGGGATCGCGCAACGTGTTGACCACCGGGTAGCAGGCGCCGTCCGCGGTGCACAGCGTGCCGGTATCGGCCGGCTGGCCGCCGCCGAGCGGGTAGAAGATCGTGTCGGCCAGCACGAGCCCGCCTTGGGCATCATGGCTGACGACAGTGGTGTCGATCCGTTTTTGGTAGGGGTCTTGATAAAATTGTTCGGCCATGGCGAGCGTTCCTCAGTCTTGTTGCGCGAAGGCGACGACCACGCGCTTGTTGCGCTTGCCCTTGTTCTCGATTTTTCTCACCACCATGTGGCCGACTTCGGCCGTGCTGCGCACATGCGTGCCGCCACAGGGTTCGAGACTGACACCCTGAATTTCCACCAGATGCACGTCGGGCTTGTCGAGCGGCGGCGGCAGCGCCATCGAGGCAATCAGATCGGGCTGGGTGATCAGCTCGGCGCTGGGGATCATTTTCATGACGACCGGACGGTCTTCGTCGACCATACGGTTGAGCCGCGCCTCGATGTCGTCCTTGTCCAACTCTTCGCCTTCCGGCAAGTTGAAATCCAACCGGCCGCTATCCGCCGTCAAGTTGCCGCTGGTGACCTCATATTTGAGCACTTCGGACAACATGTGCAGGCAGGTGTGCATGCGCATGTGACGGTGGCGGCGCGCCCAGTCGATATCGACCGTGACCGCGGTGCCGGAGGGGGGGAACTGCGCGTTTTCGGGCAGGAAATGCACGATGTCGCCGCTCTCGGGGTCGCGGCGGGTATTCTCGATCGGCAACACGGTGCCGTCCGGCAGGGTCAGCGTGCCGGTGTCGCCCGGCTGGCCGCCCCCTTGCGGATAGCAAAGGGTGTCGGCCAACACCACGCCGCCGTCGCGATGGCGTACGACGTGGGTATCGAGACGGGTTTGATAGGGGTCGAGGTAGTAGCCTTCCTGCATGGTGATGTTCCTTGCTGCGAGAGAAGAATATTCTTACAGCGTGAGGGCGGGGAACGTCAAATGCAACAGTGGATTCACTGCGATAGAGCAAGGGTCAACCACATCCGCCTGTATCAATGCCGCATCGGCCACGGCATCCAGAAGGGATCGCCGCGCATATCGTTGATGTATTCGCGATGTGCCGGGCGGTATTTGGCCAGGAAAGCCGGTTCGACATCCGCCGGGCAGACCCCCTCGTAGTCCTCGCCGCGCTCGCCGACCTTGTCGCCGTTTTCCGGCGTGCAATAACTTTTCAGCCCTTGCTCGCGCGCCGCCAGATAGGCGGCGCGGTCGAAATCGATGCCGAAGCGCGCGCAGGATTCGACGTGCTTGTCGAGCCGCCACAGGCCATAGCCTTGCTGGCCGTCCTTCATTCCCAGTTGCGCCGGCGTGATGGTTCGGCATTCCTGCTCGTTGAGCGTGGCGCAACCGCTCAGCGCCAGGGTGCAGCAAAGCAGCAGCGGCAAGGTTTTCATCTTATTGCCTCGCGGTACGCAGGTTGGCAGGCAGGCGCGCTGCCGGGTCATTGCTGCGCCAGGGGTTGATGTCCAGACCGCCGCGGCGGGTGTAGCGCGCGTACACGGTGAGCGTTTCCGGGCGGCACTGCCGCAGGACGTCGGTGAAAATGCGCTCGACGCACTGCTCGTGGAATTCGTTGTGCTGGCGGAAGCCGATCAGATAACGCAGCAAACCCTCGCGATCGATGCGCGCGCCGCGGTAATGCAGCGTGACGCTGCCCCAGTCGGGCTGGCCGGTGACCAGGCAGTTGGATTTGAGCAGATCGGAGCAGAGGGTTTCCTCGACCACTTCGCCGGCATCTGCGTGCAGCCGCGAGGGATCGGGACTGTAATCGTCGATGGCGATGTCGAGACCGTCGATCGATTCTCCCGGCAGCTCGGCGAAACGCTCGGCGGCGAAATCGGCGGGACGCGTCAGCGCGACCGCGACCGGCGCGCCGGCGGCTTGTCTCAGGTCGCGCGTCAGGCAGTCGACGAGCGCCCGATCGTCGTCGAGCCGCGTTTGATTGAAGGTGTTCAGATACAGTTTGAACGACTTCGATTCGATCAGGCAGGGCGATTCGGCCGGAATGGCGAAGGTGGCGATGGCGATTTGCGGTTTGCCGCGGGCATTGAGCCAGGACAGTTCGTAGCCGTTCCAGATGTCGACGCCGCGAAACGGCAGCCTGGCTTCATCGACGCCGATTTCCTCGCGCTTGACGCGGCGCGGGATCGGAAACAACAGCGAGGGGTCGTAGTGGTCCTGGTAATCGACCTTTTTGCCGAGCGGCGAGTGTTCAGGTTGCTGCGTGGTCATGCGGGGATAAACTCCATCATTAGGGTCTGCAGGTTATTCTACGGCGCGTTGCTGCGCGAACGCGCCCTACATCCATCGTAGCGTGCATTCGCCGCAGGCAATGCACGTCCTTATAGTGTGCTAAGGGTGTTGCAAGTGACGCGGACGCAGTCCGAGCGTCCATAACGCCAAAAAATAACCGCTGGCGCCGAGCCCGATCAGCAGCGCGAGCCCAAGGACGCGGCTGCCGCCTTGGCTGTCCCAGCCGGCGGGCAAGCGGGCTTGCGTTTGCCAGAGTATCAGCGCCATGGCGGCCAGCGCGGCCGCGAGCCGGGCCAGGTAGGCCGGCCATCCCGCGCGGGGGCGGTAAATGCGCGTCCGCCACAGTTCATAGAGTAGCAGGCCGGCATTAAACAGCGAGGCGAGACCGATGGACAGGGCGAGCCCGGCGTGGCGCAGCGGCGCGATCAACAGCAGGTTCAGCGCCAGGGTCGCCAACAGCGTCCATAGCGCGATGCGCACCGGCGCGCGCAGGTTTTGGCGCGCGAGAAAACCCGGCACCAGCACCTTGATGAGTATCAGGCCGGTGAGGCCGAGCGCGTAGGCGACCAGCGCCTGGCGCGTCATGGCGGCGTCGAAGACGGTGAAATGGCCGTAGCGGAACAGCGTGTTGGTCAACGGCCCCGCCAGCATGCCTAGCCCGAGCGTGGCGGGCAGCGCCAACAGCAGCGTCAGACGGATGCCCCAATCCAATAGCCCGCTATAGGCGGCGTGGTCGCCTTCGAGCGCGTGCCGGGCGAGCGACGGCAGCAAAATGGTGCCGAGCGCGGCGCCGAGCACGCCGGTGGGAAACTCCATCAGCCGGTCGGCGTAATACATCCACGACACGCTGCCGCTGGGCAGGAACGACGCGAAGGTCGAGTTGAGGAGCAGCGAGATCTGCGCCACCGACACGCTGAAGATGGCGGGCAGCATGCGTCCGACCATGCGCCAGGCGGCGCGGTCGGAGAGATCGAGCCGCGGCCGTGGCAGCAGATCGAGGCGCTTGAGCGCCATGAGCGGGTAGGCAAGCTGCAGGCAGCCGCCGACGAACGTCGCCCAGGCCAGCGCCATGACCGGCGGCGTGAAGCGGTGCGCGAGGCCGAGCGCGAAGGCGATGAAGGTGAGATTGAGGATGGCCGGCGTGAAGGCCGGAATGCCGAAACGGCTCCAGGCGTTGAGAATGCTGCCGGCCAGCGACGACAGCGAGATCAGAACGATGTAGGGCAGGGTGACGCGCACAAGCGCCACGGTCAGGGTGAACGTCGCGCCGTCGCGGCCGAAGCCGGGCGCCATGAGCCAAACCAGCGCCGGCGCGGCGAGCATGGCCAGCGCGGTGAACACGGTCAGCGCGAGGCCGAGGGTGGCGGCAAGCCGGGCGATGAAGGCGCGGGTTTCCGCATGGCTCTTGCCATGGCGATGTTCGTTCAGCATCGGCACCAGGGCTTGGGCGAACGCGCCCTCGGAGAACAGCCGGCGCAGCAGGTTGGGCAGCTTGAACGCCACGAAGAAGGCATCGGTGGCGACCCCTGCGCCGAATTGGCGCGCGATGAGCGCGTCGCGCGCAAAACCGAGGATGCGCGACAACAGGGTGATGCTGCTGACCCGGGCCAGCGTTTTGAATAAATTCATGCCAGTGAAGCAGGGGGAGGGCGAAAGGCCTCAAGTGTAGCGTAAAGCCCGGCCCACGTTGTTTTTCCCGCCGCCGCGCCACCGTGTTGGCCCCCTGTCGGGATTCTTCTTGCAAAACTAGAACTTAAAGCATAAAATCGCGGGTTTCAGATTCAGTTCACCAGGAGAAAGTTTCATGGCTAATAGCGCACAAGCTCGCAAGCGTGCACGCCAGGCTCTCATGCAGCGCGCGCACAACGCCAGCCTGCGCACTGCGTTCCGTACCGCAGTGAAGAAGGTCATCAAGGCTATCGAAGGCGGCGACAAGGCTGCCGCGCGCGAAGTCTTCCAAGCGTCGGTTAAGGTCATCGACCGTATCGCCGACAAGGGCGTGTTCCACAAGAACAAAGCCGCTCGCCATAAGAGCCGTCTGTCCGCCCAGATCAAGGCCATGGCTGCCTAAGCTGTTCGGCCGTACAGACATACGCAATAAGGCTCCGCAAGGAGCCTTTTGTGTTTTTGGCCGCGCGCGGCGCTTACGCGGGCTCGGCCAGCAACGCCGCGGCGGCGCGCGCCATCTCGCCTTCCTCGTCGGTCGGCACGATGTAGGCGTGGCGCAGGCTCGTCGGCGCGGTCAGCCGCCGCGCCTGCGCGAGGTTGGCCGACAGATCGAGCTCGAAACCGAGCCAAGACAGCTGTTTCAACACCCGCGCGCGGATTTCCGGCGAGCGCTCGCCAATGCCGGCGGTAAAGATCAGCGCATCGATGCCTTTCATGCAGGCGGCCAAGGCGCCGATTTCGCGCACGACGCGATAGCAGAACAACTCCACCGCCTCGCGCGCCGCCGGCAGCGTGCTGGTCAGCAGCTGGCGCATGTCGGCCGATAGCCCGGAAACCCCCAAGAGCCCCGAATTCTTATACAGCTCGCGCCGCACCTCGCGCACCCCCATGCCTTCGTGCTCCATCCAGTAAAGCAGCACTTCCGGATCGATCGCGCCAGGCCGGGTCGACATCATTAAGCCTTCGACGGTGGAAAACCCCGTGCTCGCCGCCACACTCTCGCCGCTGGCCAGCGCGCAGGCGCTGGCGCCGCTGCCGAGGTGACACACCACCACGCGCGCCTGATCGAGTCCGAGCGCGGGCAAACGGCGCGCGATCGATGCATAGGACAGGCCGTGAAAGCCGTAGCGGCGGATTCCCTCGTCATGCCAATGGCGCGCGATGCCGAAGCGGGTGGCGACCTCCGGTTGCGTGGCATGAAACGCGGTGTCGAAGCAGGCGATTTGGCATAGCGCGGCGTCGAGCGCGCTGAAGGCGTCGATCACGGCCAGGCTGACCGGCTGATGCAGGGGGGCCAGCGGCACCCATTCCTCCATGCGCTCGCGCACGTCGCCGGTCAACCGCACCGGCTGCGTATAGACGCCGCCGCCATGCACCACGCGGTGCACCACGGTGTCGACGCGCATGCGGTGGTCGGCCAGTGTGTTGATCATCGCCGCGACCGAAGCCTCCTTGCCCGGTTCCTGCAAGGGTTTTTCCTCCAGACGATTGCCGCGGGCATCCGATAAGGTGAGGACGCTGCCGGCGGCGTCGCCGAAACGGTCGATCAGGCCGTCAACCAGCAAGTCGGCGCCATTGTCGGCGTAGACACGGAATTTGAGCGTCGCGGATCCGGCGTTGACGGCAAGCAGGCTAGGCCTCATGCGATTTTCCCGATCTTGCGCCGGCGATGCGCCAGCAGGTTGGCGATGGCGGCCGATGCCAGGCGGCCGGGTGCGTCTTCGGAACGGCTGGTGAGCACGATGGGCGCGCGCGCGCCCATGACGATGCCCGCCGAGGCCGCCGCGGCGAGATAGGTCAGCTGTTTGGCCAGCATGTTGCCCGATTCGAGGTCCGGCACCAGCAAAATATCCGGACTCCCGGCCACCGGCGAAACGATGCCCTTGGTGTCGGCCGCTTGCAGCGAGATGGCGTTGTCGAAGGCCAAGGGGCCATCCAGCACCGCTCCCCGGATCTGGCCGCGGTCGGCCATTTTGCACAGCGCGGCGGCGTCGACCGTGGAGGCGATTTCCGGTGTGATGGTCTCCACCGCGGACAGGATGGCGACCTTGGGTTCGGCAATGCCGAGCGAATGGCATAAATCGATGGCGTTCTGGCAGATGTCGCGCTTGGTCATCAGGTCGGGGCTGATGTTGATGGCGGCATCGGTGATGAACAGGTAGCGCGGGTAGCTCTCCACCCGCATGATGAAGACATGACTGATACGGCGGTCGGTGCGAATCCCGGTGTTGCGCGCCAGGATCTCGGTCATGAATTCGTCGGTGTGCAGGCTGCCCTTCATCAGGATGTCCGCCGCGCCTTCGCGCACCAGCGAAACGGCCGTTTCGGCGGCGGCGTGGCTGTGGGGCGCATCGATGATTTCGATATCCTGCAGGTTGATTTCGATGTCTTCCGCCAGGCGGCGGATTTTGCTTTCCGGGCCGATCAAAATCGGTGTGGCCACCCCGTCCAGCAGGGTGTCGACGGCGCCTTGCAGCGACTCGCGGCTGCATGGGTGCGCCACCGCCATGGGCAGCGGCCCCAGCCGTTTGGCTTCGTCACGGATGTCCTCGAAGGCGTGCGTATCGCGTAGCAACATGGAGACTCCCCTGTTCGATGTCATTAAGCCATGATATTGAAGCCGCCGTCGACGTAGACCGTGGCGCCGGTCAGGGCGCGCGCGGCGTCGGAGATCAGAAAAGCGGCGACTTGACCGACATCCTCGATGTCCACCAGACGGCTTTGCGGCGCGCGCGCGATGGCCTCGCTGATCAGACTGTCGAAGTGGGCGATGCCCGAGGCGGCGCGGGTCTTCAGCGGTCCGGGCGAGAGCGCGTGCACGCGAATGCCCTTGGGACCGAGCTCGTGCGCCATATAGCGGCTGACGCTTTCCAGCGCGGCTTTGACGGGGCCCATGATGTTGTAATTTTCCACCACTTTGTCGGAGCCGTAGTAGCTCATGGTCAGCAGCGTGCCGCCGGCCGACATCAATGGTTCGGCATGGTGCGCGAGTTCCAGGAAGGAGTAGCAGGATACGCGCATCGCTTGCTGGAAGCCGGGCAGCGAACAATCCACCACGCGGCCGTGCAGATCCTCCATTGGGCAGTACGCGATCGAGTGCACGACGAAATCCAGTTTCCCCCAGGTTTGCCGTATTTGCTCGAACACCGCGCTCATCTGATCAGGCTCTTCGACGTTGAGCGGCAGAACCAGCTGCGCGTCCAGGCCTTCGGCCAAGGGGCGGACGTATTTCTCCGCTTTTTCGTTCAAATAGGTGACCGCGAGTTCGGCGCCGTGTTCGCGCAATACGCTGGCGCAGCCGTAGGCGATGCTTTGGTCGTTGGCGATGCCGACCACCAGTCCCTTCTTACCTGCGATGATGTTGCCAATGCCGTCCATGAAACCTCCATGCCAGATGAATGCTTCATGTTAGCTGGATATTGTTGCAATGCAATATACGCGACACGTCCGTCGGCAAGGTGGCTGCGATAACGCGCGTTGTCAGATATAATCCTGCATTCTCCTTGAGTTTGCGCCGGTTGACCTCATCTGCGCCTCAGGTGCGGTAGCCGGGCGCCGCCCTTTCGATCGAGCCCCGGGTTTGTGAATGCCATGATTGCGGAGTATGCAATATGCCGATTTATGAGTACCGCTGCGACGACTGTGGCAGCCAAAAAGAACACCTGCAAAAAATGACCGACGAGCAGATCGCCCAATGCCCGTCCTGCGGCAGCACCAAGTATCGCAAGCTGCTGTCGGCCGCCGGTTTTCAATTGAAGGGCAGCGGCTGGTACGCCACCGACTTCAAGGGCGGCGGCTGTCCGGCGGCGTCCGATGCCGCCTCGGGTGGCCATAGCTGTTCCGGAGCTTGCAATCACGGCTGATATGAAACCGATCAAGATGACCCTCAAGGGGTATTTGGTCACAGGCCTGTTGCTGTGGCTGCCGCTGGCGGTGACGCTGTGGGTGCTGAACCTGATCGTCGGCACGCTGGATCAGACGCTCAACCTGCTGCCGGACGCATGGCGCCCCGAGCACCTGATCGGCGTCAACATTCCCGGCATGGGCGTGATCTTCGCGGTGCTGGTGCTGTTGGGCACCGGCATGTTGACGGCCAACGTGCTGGGCCAGCGCTTGCTGATGTTCTGGCACGGCGTGATTTCGCGCACGCCGGTGGTCAAGTCGATCTACAACAGCGTCAAGCAGGTCAGCGACACCTTGCTGTCCGATTCCGGTCAGGCGTTCCGCCGCGCGCTGCTGGTGCGTTTTCCCCACCAGGATGCCTGGACCGTGGCGTTCCAGACCGGCCGGCCGTCCGATGGCGTGGCGCCGCTCTTGGGTGAGGACGAATATGTCAGCGTCTACGTGCCGACCACGCCGAACCCGACTTCCGGCTACTTCATCATGGTGGCGAGAAAAGATACGCGCGAGTTGGATATGAGCGTCGACGAGGCGCTGAAATATGTGATCTCCATGGGGGTGGTGGCGCCTCAGCCTGGGCGCAAGCGCTGACCGTTCACCGGCCGCCGCCGCTTGGCGGTTTTTTGCTGTTCATGCGACGGACTTTCCGCTGACGGGGCGCCGGATTTTGTTTCGGCGCCCAAACGCGTTAAGCTACCCCTCTTTACGAATTTGAATGAATTGAAGCGATTGTAACTATGCGAACCGATTACTGCGGACTGATTGACAAGAAATATCTGGGCCAGACCGTGACGGTCAAAGGCTGGGCGCATCGCCGCCGCGACCATGGCGGCGTGATCTTCATCGACCTGCGCGACCGCGAGGGCCTGGTGCAGGTGGTGATCGATCCGGATACGCCGGAAGCCTTCGCCACAGCTGACGCCAGCCGCAACGAGTTCGTGCTGTCGATTACCGGGATCGTACGCGAGCGTCCTGCCGGTACGCACAATGCCAATCTGATTTCGGGCGAAATCGAGATCCTGGCCAAAGCCATCGAAGTGCTCAATACCGCCGCCACGCCACCGTTCCAGATCGACGATGAAGGTCTGTCGGAAAACGTGCGCCTGACCCACCGCGTCATCGATCTGCGCCGGCCGCAAATGCAGAAGAACCTGCGCTTGCGTTACCGCGTCGCCATGGGCGTGCGCCAGTATCTGGACCACATGGGCTTCATCGACATCGAAACGCCGATGCTGACCCGCTCGACGCCGGAAGGCGCCCGAGATTATCTGGTGCCCTCGCGCGTGCATCCGGGCGAATTCTTCGCCCTGCCGCAATCGCCGCAGCTGTTCAAGCAACTGCTGATGGTGGCCGGCTTCGACCGTTACTATCAAATCACCAAATGCTTCCGCGACGAGGACCTGCGTGCCGATCGTCAGCCGGAATTCACCCAGATCGATATCGAGACCTCGTTCCTGTCCGAAAACGAGATCATGGACATCACCGAAGGCATGACGCGCGAGATTTTCCGCGATGTGCTGGGCGTCGATCTGCCCGCCTTCCCGCGCATGACCTATGCCGATGCGATGTTCTATTACGGTTCCGATAAGCCGGATATGCGTGTGCCGCTCGCCTTCACCGAACTGACCGATCTGATGAAGACGGAGTCGTTCAAGGTGTTCCGCGCCGCCGCCGACCTGGCCAACGGCCGCGTCGCCGCGCTGCGCATTCCGGGCGGCGCCTCGCTGTCGCGCAAGGAAATCGACGATTACACCCAATTCGTTTCCATCTATGGCGCCAAGGGCCTGGCTTATATCAAGGTCAATGACGTGAGCAAGCTGACCAACGGCGAGGACAGCGGTCTGCAGTCGCCGATCGTCAAGTTCTTGTCCGAGGCTGCACTGGCCGAAATCATCAAGCGCACCGAGGCGCAAAACGGCGACTTGATCTTCTTCGGCGCCGATCGCGCCAAGGTGGTCAACGAGTCGCTGGGCGCGCTGCGCATCAAGATCGGCCACGAGAAGGGCTTTGCCAGCAAGGAATGGAAGCCGCTGTGGGTGGTGGACTTCCCGATGTTCGAGTATGACGAGGACGACGACCGCTGGACCGCTTGCCACCATCCGTTCACCTCGCCCAAGCCGGGGCACGAGAACCTGCTGGAAAGCGCGCCTGGCGACTGCCTGGCTCGCGCCTACGACATGGTGCTCAACGGTTGGGAAATCGGCGGCGGTTCGATTCGTATCCACCGCGCCGAGGTGCAGGAAAAGGTATTCGCCGCGCTGAAGATTTCGCCGGAGGAGCAGCAGAACAAGTTCGGCTTCCTGCTCGACAACCTGAAGTTCGGCGCGCCGCCACATGGCGGCCTGGCTTTCGGTTTGGATCGCCTGGTGACGCTGATGGCGGGCGCCGAGTCTATTCGCGACGTGATCGCCTTCCCCAAGACGCAGCGCGCGCAGTGCCTGTTGACGCAGGCGCCCAACCGCGTCGACGACAAGCAGTTGCGCGAGCTCAATCTACGCTTGCGCAAAACCGAAGAGGCTTGATGCCGCTTGGCATGATGTTGCTAAAATCGAACGGGCGCCCCAGCGGGCGCCTGTTTTTTTGTCTCGGCCAAAATGTGGGTAACACATTGATATGTCAAGCATATTGACAAAGTTTATTAACCCGATATGAATTTACTATTTCCTGTTCTCCAGGGCCTACGCTATAAATATGCCAACTCCTGGCGCTAGACGCCACACAGATGCTAAAAAGGAGATCCATGATGGCAGTACTCGTTGGTAAGCAAGCGCCGTTTTTCCATGATGAAGAAAAACGTTTCGCCGCCGTACTGGGCGATGGCCAGATCGTAGAAAACTATAATTTTCAAAAAGCCGCCGCAGGCAAATATGCCGTGGTGTTCTTCTACCCTCTGGATTTCACGTTCGTGTGCCCGTCGGAACTGATCGCCTTCGATCATCGACTCGAAGAATTTAAAAAGCGAAATGTCGAGGTCATTGGCGTATCGATTGATAGCGAGTTTACCCACAACGCATGGCGTAACACCGCCATCGAAAAGGGCGGCATTGGGCAAGTGGGGTACACCCTGGTCGCCGACGTCAACCACGCGCTGGCGCGCGCCTTCGACGTCGAATCGGAAGAGGGTCCGGCTTTCCGCGGCACCTTCCTGATCGACAAGAGCGGCGTCGTACGTCATCAAGTGGTGAACGATATGCCGTTGGGCCGTAACATCGACGAAGCGCTGCGCATGGTTGATGCGCTGCAGTTCTTCGAAGAGCACGGCGATGTATGCCCGGCTGGTTGGAACAAGGGGCAGAAGGCCATGCAGGCAAGCATTAGCGGCGTGGCATCTTACCTGGCGGAAAACGCGCAGTCGCTGTAAAGAGAAAACAAGACGTCCGTGTCGTCAGCACGGGCAGGAAGCCAGCCGCTTAGGCTGGCTTTTTTGTGTTTATTCGTTATGATAAATGGGTAGTGCGAGTGGAGCACATCGTGGCGACGAGTGAACTGAACCCCCAGCTGGCCAAGTGGCTCGGCGCGTTCAACGAGCGCGTTGAACGCATGTTGGCCGCTGGCTACAAGCCGACGGCCATCGGCGCGCGTGAAGCACTGGCGGGGGTGACGCGGCAACTGACACCGGATGGGCCGGCTGTCGCCTGGGTCAATGACGATCTCATTGCGGGACGCGACTACACGGTGCCTGTGCGCATCTATCACCCCGCGCCGGAGGCGGCTCGTCCCGTGGTGTTGTTCTTGCACGGCGGTGGCCATACCGCCGGCGGCGTGACGGTCTATGATCCTATTTGCCGCCGGCTGGCCGCCGACAGCGGGCAGGTGGTGGTGGCGGCGGAATACCGCCTGGCGCCGGAGAACCCCTATCCGGCCGCGCTTCTGGATGCGTACACCGTGGCGAAGGGGGTGTTTGCCCTGTTGCAGGCGCGGCAACTGCCGTTCACTTTCCGGCTGGCCTTGGTGGGCGACTCCGCCGGCGGCGCGCTGGCGGCCACGCTCTCGGCGCGGTTGCAATACGAGCCGGCGGTGCCGCTGACCCATCAGGTGTTGTGCTATCCCTGTCTCGATTACACGATGGCCACACCGTCGATGGCTGAAAATGGGGAAGGGTATTTTCTGACGCGGGCGCGTATCGCCTGGTATTTCGATCAGTACTTTCAGCATGGCGAAGACCGCCGCGCGGCCTCGCCGTTGTTCATGCCCATCGGCCCTCATATGCCGGCCACACTGGTGATCAGCGCGGGCTTCGATCCGCTGCGCGACGAGGCCGGCCAATACTTGCAGCGCATGCGCGCGGCGGGCGTCCGCGCCGAGCATCTGCATTTGCCGGATATGTTGCATGCCTTTCTGAATATGGCCGATTTGGCGCCCGCCGCCTGCGATCAGACCTACCGCCGCATTTCCGCCTTTCTGGCCTGAAGCGGCATGGCGGACGGGGGCGCTTGATCGAGGATGATGCGCACCGGCGTCATTTGAATCAGCGCCGCCACGAGCGTCGCCAACGCGCAGCCGACCCACAGCGTGGTGCCGCCGGCGGTGCCGTAAATCCAGGCGCCCAATGCCGGCGCGAACAGCGTGCGGCCCGCCCAGGCCGCACTGTAAAGCCCCATGTAGCTGCCCCGTAACCGTCCCTCGGATCGCCGCATCACCAGTTGGATGAACGCCGGCGAGATCAACAGCTCCGAAGTGGTCTGCGCGATGACCATCAAAATTGGCCAGATGGGCTGCGGGCCGACGAGCAGCAGCAGATAACTCAAACCGGTCAAGATGACGCCCCATTGCGCGCAGCGGCCCACGCCCCAGTGGTACATGCGGTGGGCGATCGGCACTTGCAGGAACACCACCATCAGGCCGTTGATGGAAAACAGCACCCCGAGCCAGCTGGGGCCGAGATGGTTGTATTCGGCCAAGTACAGGCCGACCACCGAGTAGAGCTGATCGAACACCGCCGCCGCGACCACCATGCCGCACATCAAGCGCAGATAGGGTATGTCGCGCCACGGGCTCAGATGCGCCAGACTGGCTCCTGGGTCTTCGCTATGGCGCCGTTCCAGCACAACCGGCACGCGGCGGTAGGCCAGCGCGAGCCAGATGCCGGCGATCCCGGTGGCGATGCCGTTACTGAGATAAACCCACTGAAATCCCAGCGATGCGAGAAAACCGCCGGTTACGCCGCTCAATGCCACGCCGAGGTTGATGGCGACGCGCAGCATGCCTTGTGCCTGCGGGCGTCGCGCCGGGGGGCAGGGCTCCATCGTCAAACGTTGATTGACCGGCCGGAAGGCCCCGTCGCAGAAGCCGGACACCAACAGCACCGGCGCGAATAGCCACAGGGGAATCCGGGTGGCCAGCACCAACAAGGACAGTGCCGAGCCGGCAAGGAACAGCTTGGACAAGCGTCGGCTGTCGTAGCGGTCGGACAGGCTGCCGCCGCCATACGCGCCGATCAGACAGCCAAAGCCATAGGCCGACACCATGGTGCCGACCCAACGGTAGCTGACGCCGTAGTCGGCATGCAGATACAACGGCAGAAACAGCTTGGCCATGCCGCCCATGTTGTTGACCAGCGAGCAGACCAGTTGGATGTAAACCGAGCGGGGGAGTCCGCGGTAGGGCTCGATCAGTTGTCGCCAGGTCGTGCGCAGCGTTGCCGCCATGTAAACAGACTTTCTGCTAAATTTGTCGTTGTTAGTAACACTTCTAAACCATTGAGGGCACAAACAGCGTAGGCGTATGGATACGCTATAAGGGAAGCTGTTGCTCAACGGTGTGCATCATGCGCGCCTGTGCCGCCGCGGCCGGATGGATGCCATCCGGCTGAAATTGACTCAAGTCGCCGGCGAATCCCGCCATCAGGCTGGGCACATAGGCAAGACGGGCTTGGCGCGCCAGCCGCTCATAGACCGCGTGGAACGCTTGCGTGTAGGCCGCGCCGTAATTGGGCGGCAACTCGATGCCGACGAGCAGTACCCGCGCATGGGCCAGCCGACAGAGTTGAATCATGCGCTGCAGGTTGGTTTGCATGGCCGGTAGCGGCAGACCGCGCAGCCCATCGTTGCCGCCGAGCTCCAGCACGACCCAGTCCGGTTTGTGTTCGGCGAGCGCCTGTGGCAGGCGGGTTAGACCGCCCGCGGTGGTTTCGCCGGATACGCTGGCGTTGATTACCCGATGGCGCGGCGCCAGACGCTGCGTCAGCAGACTGACCCAGCCCTGGCCCGGCAGTAGGCCATAGCCGGCCGAGATGCTGTCGCCGAACACCATGACGGTGGCGGCCTGCAACGGGGCTGCCAGACAGAACAGCAGAAGCCAGTACGAGACGTAACGAAGGGGGCGCGCGCATATCGCCATGAGTCAGCATCCGAAAAAAGCAGTACTGTCTGCCGTGCATGTGGCACGGCATATTCTATTTCAACACGAAACAATCCCCATTCTGCATGACGTTTGTTTGGATGTATACCAAGGCGATAGCGTAGCAATCGTCGGCGTTTCCGGCTCGGGCAAATCGACGCTGTTGTCGCTTTTGGCCGGGCTGGATCTGCCCTCGGCCGGCACCGTCTCGCTGTTCGATCAGCCTTTGGCCGCGCTCGACGAAGACGGCCGGGCTCTGCTGCGCCGTCGCCATGTCGGGTTCGTGTTTCAAAATTTCCAGTTGATGCCGCAACTCTCCGCGCTGGAAAACGTGATGCTGCCGCTGGAGCTTGCCGGGACGCCGCGCGCGCGGGATTTGGCGCGCGCGATGTTGGAACGGGTTGGGCTGGGGGAGCGCATGCGGCACTATCCGCGGTTGCTGTCCGGCGGCGAGCAGCAGCGCGTGGCGCTGGCGCGCGCCTTTGTCGGCCGGCCGGCACTGTTGTTCGCCGACGAGCCCACCGGCAACTTGGACCCCGCCTCCGGGGCACAGGTGATCGATTTGTTGTTCGAGTTGAATCGCGAGCAGGGCACGGCGCTGGTGCTGGTGACGCATGACGCGGATCTCGCCGCGCGTTGCCGCTCGGTCTATCGCCTATCGCAAGGCCGGCTGCAGGCGGATCCGCGATGAAAGGCTTGCGCATGGCGTGGCGCTTCGGTTGGCGCGAAGGCGTATCGGGCGAGTTGACCTTGCTTGTGCTGGCATTGCTGCTGGCCGTCTGCGCCACCAGCAGCGTGGCATTCTTTGCCGACCGCGTCCGACAGGGCTTGGTGCTGCGCGCCAATCAGCTGATGGCGGCCGATATGGTGATCAATGCCGATACGCCATTGCCGCCGGCGCTCGCCGACGAGGCGCGCCGGAACGGCTTGCAAGTCAGCGGCAGCGTGACGTTCCCTTCGATGGCGATGGCCGCCGGACCGGTCGCCTTGGCCAGCTTGCGCGCGGTGCCGGGCAATTATCCGTTGCGGGGCGACATGCGCATCGGTCTGGCCGACGGCCGCGTGCGCCAGGGCGCGCTCAGGCCCGGGCCAGGCGAGGCCTGGGCCGACCCGCGGCTGATGACGCGGCTGTCCGTGCGGCTCGGCGATACGATCGAGATCGGTCAGCGGCGCTTGCGGCTCACGGCCGTGTTGCTGCGCGAGCCGGATAGCGCGCTGGACACGTTCGCCCTGATGCCGCGTTTGCTGTTCAATCAGACCGACCTGGGCGCCACCGGGTTGATGGGGCCGGGCGCAAGGGCGCAGTGGCGCTTGATGGTCAGCGGGCCCTTGGCCGCGGTCAACGCCTGGGGGCGCGCCATCGCGCCCCGCTTGCCCGCCGGGGCGCGTATCGAGAATGTGGAGGAAGCGCGCCCTGAACTGCGCAACGCCATGGATCGCGTGCGCCGCTTTCTCGGCTTGACCGCGATGCTGACCGTGACGTTGGCGGCCGGCGCGATGGTGCTCGCGGTCAGGCGTTATGTGGCGCGCCATTGGCAATCCGTAGCGGTGTTGCGCTGTCTTGGCGCCACGCGCCCGGAACTCGCCACGGTGTTTACGCTGTTGTTCGCCGTGCTCGGCGTGGCCAGCGGGGCGCTCGGCGCTGGGCTCGGTTATGCGCTCCAGGAAGCCCTGACGCGAATGGCGATTCCGGACGCGCGCGACGCGCTGCCTCCGCCGGCGGCCTGGTTGTTTGCATTGGGGCCGGTGACCGCATGGGTTCTGCTGTGCGGGTTGGCGCTGCCCGCTTTGGCGGCGCTGTACCGTGTCCCGCCCTGGGCGGCGCTACGCGACGAATGGACACCGAGATCGGTCAGTATGGGGCTCCCGCCGTTGGCGATCCTGGCTTTGGTTGCCTTGTCATTGTGGCAAGTCGGCGATTGGCGGTTGGCGGGGTGGTTGTTCGCCGGGCTTTGCGGCTATTTCCTGCTGGCCGGTCTCGCGGCTTGGGGCATGGTGCGCGGCACGCGGCGGCTGGCGCACGGCGGCGGCGCCATCGGATGGCGCTTCGGCGTGGCGGCTTTGGCGCGCCGGCCTTGGCTGGCCGTGTTGCAAGTGGTGGGGTTGTCCATGGGGCTGTTGGCATTGCTCACGCTGACGGTGGTGCGCACCGATCTGCTCGATACCTGGCGCCGTGGCGTGCCGGTCGACGCCCCCAATCAGTTCGTCATCAATCTACAGCCGGATCAGGTGCCGGCTGTCGACGCGGCGTTTGCCACGGCGGGACTGCCGCCGCCAGCGCTTTCACCGATCGCACGCGGCCGCCTGGTGGCGATCAACGGACTGCCGGTCCGTCCGGCGCAATTCGCACCAGGGGAAGCGCAGCGGTTGGCGGCGCGCGAATTCAATCTGTCCTGGCGGGACGATCTGCCGCCCGCCAATCAACTGGCGGCGGGCCGCTGGTGGACGGCGGGCGCGAGCGGCGAGTTTTCGGTCGAACAGGGACTGGCGCAGAAACTGGCGATCAGGCTGGGCGATCGGCTGGCATTCGATGTGGCGGGTTCGCGGCTAGCGGGGCGGGTGACGAGTTTACGTACCGTGGCCTGGGATAGTTTCCGCGTCAATTTCTTCGTTTTGATGCCGCGTACCATGTTGGCGGGACGGGAAACCAGCCTGGTGACCAGTTTCTACCTGCCGCCGGCGCGGCGCGTCTTCGCCGATCTACTGGTGCGGCGTTTTCCCAATCTGACGGTCATCGACGTAACCGCCGTGCTGGAGCAACTGCGCGCGGTGATCGACCGGCTGGCGCAGACGGTGGAGGCGCTGTTCCTCCTGACACTGGCCGCCGGCGTGCTGGTGCTGTGGACCGCGCTGAGCGCCACCGGCGACGAGCGCTTGCGCGACGCGGGCTTGATGCGTGCGTTGGGCGCGTCCCGCCGGCAACTGCGCACGGTGATGATGGCGGAGCTTTTGTGGCTAGGGGCTTTTACCGGGCTCTTGGCCGGCGCCGGCGCGATGGCGCTGGGAGGCTTGGCCGGGTGGAAGCTGTTTGATCTGCCGTTTGCGCTCGACGGGCGTTTGCCCTTCCTCGGCCTGCTCTGCGGCGTCGTATTGGTGCCGCTTGCCGGCTGGCCGCTGTTGCGCCGTGTGTTGCGGCAATCCCCGCTCTCGACGTTGCGCGCGCGTTGAACTGGAAAAAAGGACAGGTGTGAGCTTTGATGAAATGTATTTTCGGGGAGGATCCATGATGGAATTCGCTGAAGTCAAACCGGAACATTTCATTACTTTGTCGCGCGATCCACATCCGCATATTTTGATCGACCGCTATCTGATGCAGCTATGCGGTGGCGGTACGACGGCGCCGGCTTATCACAAAAAAGTCATGGCCGCGGCTGGCTGGAAGCATCACAGCTTGACGCCGTTCACCAAATATCCCGCTGAAGCCAGTGTCGCCTATAACCGCGTGCGCGATGCGTTGCGTGCCTGCGATCAGACGCCGGATGCGCTTCTGGTCGCGCTGGGCGGTGAGGCGGCAGACCCGATGCGGGAGTGATGGCTCTAAGCCTGTCCCAGCGCCAGCGCGATCCGATCGGCGCTGGCCAGACTCCAGCGGTCGAGTATGCCCAATATGTCCTCGCGGTTGGCGGGGTGGCGTTGCGCCGACAGGGTCAACTCGGCGCTGCCGGCCAGGGCGAGATGGCTGTGCGCGTCCGCGACCTGGCCCACGGCCTGAACGCGCGTCAGGTAATGCGCCATGCCGTCACCGAGTTCGGCCAAATTCAATACGGTTTCCACGGGCTGCGCGCGCGCGTCGTAGGCCAGCGCGAGCGTCAGCCGCATTGCATCGGCCGTTGGCGCGTCCGCCACCGTCAAGCCATGCGCGCGCAGCGCCTCC
>Ga0213872_10000808_pt1 | contig 22711 bp, 20 predicted proteins | sample VelepicomBERX_R2_FD_160071 | JGI IMG/M metagenome (GOLD analysis project Ga0213872, IMG submission 160071) | Rhizosphere microbial communities from Vellozia epidendroides in rupestrian grasslands, the National Park of Serra do Cipo, Brazil - RX_R2 | ecosystem: Host-associated > Plants > Roots >...
ACTGCACCTTGACCTTGCGGATGGTGACGCCGTCGCCGTCATTGATCTTCAGGCCGTCGCCCTTGGAGTCCTCGATGGTCAGGCCTTCCAGGGTGAAGTTGCTGGCGTAGACCAGCATGCCTTCCGGTCCGGTCACCTGGCCTTTGAAGGAGAGGATGGTCTTGTCCATGCCCGCGCCGCGCACGGTCACGCCGTTGGCGCGCAGGGTCAGGCCGCTGGTGAGATGGTAGGTGCCGGCCGGGATTTCGACCACGCTGCCGGGCTTGGCGTCCAGCAGCTGTTCCTGCAGTTTTTTCTGGAACGCCGCGTCGGCGTCTGTGGCGGCCGCAGTGGCAGGCGCCTCGCTTTTGCCGCAGCCCGTCACCAGGCCGCATACCGAACCGACGAGCGCAAGCGCCCCGATTGCCTTATACATTGAGTGTCCCCTCGTTATTGTTTGTGACTGTGTATTTTTTACGGCGCAATCAGTATAGCTGTCGCTTGTAGCGAGATTACGTCGAATTTCGGCCAAAAATCCTGTTACTATCGGCCATATGACATCACCCGTGACTGTGGCAATCTACATAGATCAGGACTGCTGGGGCGGCCTTGCCCTGCTGGTCAAGGAAGGCTTTGCCGTGGCCGGGACGCTGGCGGCGCGCACGGCCGATCTGGCGGCCAGCGAGCGCTTCCGCGTGCGGCTGGTGGCGCGCAGCAAGTCGCCCGTGCGCAGCTTTACCGGCCCGCAGCTGACGCCGGAGGCCAATCTGTCCGGGCCGCCGCCGCAGGTGGTGGTGGTGCCGCCGTTCTTCTTTACGGATGAGGAACGCAAGCCGATACCAGCCGCGCTGCAGCGCTGGCTGGTGCAGGCTTACGACAGCGGCGCCATCCTGGTCTGCATGGCCAGCGGGGTGCGCCTGCTGGCCGAAACCGGCTTGCTGGACGGGCGCGAAGTGACCGGCAATCCGTCCGACCAGCGCGTCTTTGCCCAGCACTACCCGCGCATCCGCTTTGCGCCGGAGGCGCCGCTGGTGATTGACGGCCGCATCATCAGCGCGGCCTCGATCAATCCCTGCATGGATGCGATTTCCTACCTGGTGGGCCAGTTCATGGGCGAGCCGGCGGCGCGCAAGTTCTCGCGCTATACCAACTCGATCACCCATCCCACCTACGAGCGCATGGCGATGAAGCACGCGCCGCACAAGCGCCATGCCGATCAGCGCGTCAAGCAGGCGCAGGAATACATCGAGCGCCACTTCCAGCGCGAAGTGACGGTGGAAGAGGTGGCGCACCGCGCCGCCATGAGCGTGCGTAATTTCAGCCGCCGCTTCCAGCAGGCGGTGGGCATGGCGCCGCACAGCTATCTGGCCCGCTGCCGCGCCGAGTTTGCCAAGGACTTGCTGCAGCAGCCGGGTGTGCCGATTCTGCAGGTGGCGCTGCAGTCGGGCTTCCGCAACGAGGTGACGCTGCGGCGCGCTTTCGACCAGCTGGTGGGCATGACGCCAACGGCTTACCGCCGCCGGAGTATCATTGCGCGACACGAATCGAAGGAGACTTCATGAATAGCCGCCGTACCTTTATCCTGCACAGCGTGGCTAGTATCGCCGCCGCCAGCCTGGGCGCCTGCGCCTTTGCCGCCGAGGTGCGTCCCATGCTGCGCGAGGACGATCCCGAGGCCATGAAATTCAGTTACCTGGCCGACGCGCGCAAGGTCGACACCAAGAAATTCCCCGACTTCAAAGCGGGCGACCGCTGCGCCAAGTGCCAGATCTATGAGGACGAACCCAACAACGTGGGCGGCTGCCAGGTCTTCCCCGGCAAGCTGGTGGCGGGTGATGGCTGGTGCTCGGCATTCAGCTAGATAATTCCGTGGGGCAATACGTAGGGTTATATAATGAGGCATGACCCATCCGCATACTGGGAGCCGCCTCATGAAGACCAAGATCATTCCCATCGCCCTGGCGCTAAGCCTGCTGGGCGCACTCTCGGCCTGCGGAGGCGGCGGTGGCGGCGGTAACAGCCTTGCCGCCAGCTCGGCCAGCAACAGCGGCACGGCGGGCCAGCCGGTCAAGGCCACCGTCTCCGGCACGGTGCTGGACAAGCAGGGCGCGCCTGTTGCAGGCGTGACCATCACGGTCTACTCCAACAATAACAACACAGGCGCCACCACCACGACCGATGCGAATGGCGCCTGGTCGATGAGCGGCCTGTTCACCGGCGACTTCACCACCGGCGCGCATTCCGACTACGCCATCTACGCCAACAAGGCTGGCTACGGCTTCAGCCCGCAGATCAGCGACAGCGCCGGCGCCGTGCAGCGCGAAGACTTCAACGGCAATTACCGCACCGTGATCCGCTTCCTGCCCATGCCGGCGCGCGATGTGGCGGGCGCCAATTTCACCGCTTCGCGCGCGGGAGACAAGCTGGCCAGCCTGCCGCGCACGGGCCAGCACACCAGCTACGCGGCTGGTGATGACGCCGCCAGTGCCCAGGGCGTGGCCTGGCCCGCCGCGCGCTTCAGCGACAATGGCGATGGCACCGTCAGCGACAAGCTCACCGGCCTGATCTGGCTGAAGAACGCCAGCTGCATCGATGCCACCACCTGGTCCGATGCGCTCGGCAAGGCCAACCAGCTCGGCAGCGGCAGCTGCGGGCTGACGGATGGTTCGCGCGCCGGACAATGGCGCATGCCCAATGTGAACGAGCTGGAAAGCCTAGTGGATGTGTCGCAATCGAATCCGGCCATTGCCAGCGGCAGCGGCTTTGCCAACGTCCGCACCAGCGCGGCCTACTGGTCATCCACCACTTACACGGCGGGACCGGGCAATGCGATGGCGATCCGCTTCAGCGATGGGCGCTGGATCAACGGCGCCGACAGCGGCGACGGCAGCTACAGCAATACCAAGGCCAGCGCGGCCAACGGCGTCTGGCCGGTGCGCAGCGGCGGCGCAGGCGCGGTGCAGCTGCTGGCCACGGGCGCCTTCTCCGGACCGGGCGGCGGCGCGGGCACCAGCTATGGCCCGGCCGACGACGCCGCGCTGCAGCTGGGCGTGCATTTCCCTTCGCCGCGCTTCATCGACAAGGGTGACGGCACCGTGGCCGATACGCTGACGGGATTAACCTGGCTGAAGAAAGCCGACTGCATCCAGCAAAGCTGGAGCGGCGCGCTGGCGGCGATTGGCCAGCTCAGCAGCGGGCAATGTGGCTTGTCGGATGGTTCCACGGCGGGCCAGTGGCGCATGCCCAACCGCGCCGAGATGCTCAGCCTGTCCGACCGCGCGCCGACCTTCCCGCAAGCCGATTATTTCGACGGCATTCCGGGACCGGATGGCGTGACGGTGAGCGGCCCGGTCGTGTTCAACAACTTCCGGCCGTTCTTCTTCTACTGGACCTCGACCACCGACGCGGCCGATCCCAGCCAAGCCTGGACCATCTTCAGCTGCGACTTTGGCGTCTACAACAAGCTCAAGACCGACAGCCTGCAATTCGCCTTGGCGGTGCGCTAGCGGCGCGAGGCGATCAGCATGCCGACGATCACGCCCAGCGCCGCGCCCAGGCCGACGGCCCGCCAGGGATTGTCCTGCACGTAGACGGTGGCAGATTGCGCCGCCAGCTTGCCGCGCGCCAGCACGCTGTCTTCCAGCTTGAGCAGGTCGGTCTTGGCGGTACGCAGCGAGTCTTCGAAGCGGGCGCGGATTTCGGGATCAGGCGTGTGCTGGGTTTGCGAGGCGTCATGAATCCAGGCTTCCGCTTCCTGGATCACATTCTTCAGATCACCCATCAGTTTGTCGCGCGCGGCGGCGCTGGCGTTCTTGGCGCCATTGATGCCGTTGCCTTGGTGTGCTTGGTCCATGGTATGCCCTTTCAAATAAACGCGAAGGAAAGGGCAGTGTAATCAAGCGGCACGGTATTGTCCGTTAAATGGGGGTATTGTGCGCGGGCTGGATTAACGCAGCGCGTAGTCCAGCGCCAGTCCGGCAAACACCACCGCGCCGAACCAGTTGTTGTGGCGGAAGGCGTAGAAGCAGGGATCGCGTTCGCGGTTGCGGATCAGGGTGTAATGGTAGACGGCAATGCCGGACGCCGCCAGCAGCCCGGCCGCGAACGGCCAGCGCAAGCCCATCTGCCAGCCGCACACCAGCCACAGCGCCAAATGGATGGCGTAGCACAGCATGACGATCAGGACGTCGTAGCGGCCGAAGGTAATGGCGGAGGTCTTAATGCCGATCAGCAGGTCGTCGTCGCGGTCGACCATGGCGTATTCGGTGTCGTAAGCCAGGGTCCAGAAGATATTACTGAGCAGCAGAACCCAGGCGATCGACGGCACCGTGTTGTTGACGGCGGCAAACGCCATGGGAATGCCGAAGCCGAAGGCAATTCCCAGGAAGGCTTGCGGAATGGCGAAGAAGCGTTTGAAGTAGGGATAGGCGGCGGCGATCGCCAGTGCCGCCACCGACAATTGCTTGGTCAGCGTGTTGAGCGGCAGGATCAGGCAGAAGGCCAGCAGCGACAGCAGGGCGGCAATCGCCAGCGCTTCCTTGCCGCTGACGCGCCCGCTGGTGATGGGGCGCTGGGCGGTGCGCTTGACGTGGCGGTCGAAGTCCTGGTCGGCGTAATCGTTGACGGCGCAGCCCGCCGAGCGCATCAGCAGCGTGCCCAGCGAGAAGATCAGGATCAGCTTCCAGTCGGGCAGTCCGTTGGAGGCCAGCCACAGGGCGCTCAGCGTGGGCCACAGCAGCAGTACGGTTCCGATGGGTTTGTCCAGCCTGATCAGGCGAAAATACAGCGCCAGCTTGTTCATGGATTGCGCAGAATCGAATGGGAAAGGCGCATTATCGCAGATGCGCCTTGCCTTGGCTCAGGCGTGGCCGTTGGCGTACACCGGCGTCACGCCCGGCAGTTTGCAGTTCGACACCGCATCGCAGACGGCGTCGATGGCCGCCTTGCGGGTGAAGCTTTTACGCCACACGATCACCACCCGGCGCGACGGCTCGGGTTGCTGGAAGGGACGGAATTGCAGCATACCGTCCTGCTCGTTCATATCCGGCACCGAGGCGCGCGGCAGCACGGTCAGGCCGATGCCGCTGGCCACCATGTGGCGTATCGTCTCCAGTGACGAACCTTCAAAGGTGCGCTGCATGCCATTGCCGGGCGAGGAATAGCGCGCCATTTCCGGGCAGACTTCCAGCACCTGGTCGCGGAAGCAATGACCGTTGCCCAGCAGGAGCATGTTTTCCGTCTTCAGGTCTTCGCTGGGGATGTCGTGGCGCTTGGTCCAGGGGTGCTGCTTGGGCATGGCGACGACGAAGGGTTCATCGTACAGGGCTTGCATGGCCATGCCATGTTCCGGCAGCGGCAGCGCCATGATGGCGGCGTCCAGCTCGCCCTGGCGCAGCATTTCCAGCAGGCGCACAGTGAAATTCTCCTGCAGGATCAGCGGCATTTGCGGCACGCTGTCGATCATGCCCTTGACCAGGGGCGGCAGCAGGTAAGGGCCGATGGTGTAGATCACGCCCAGCCGCAGCGGGCCGGCGAGGGGATCCTTGTTCTGTTTGGCCAGTTCCTTGATGGCGGCGGTCTGTTCCAGCACGCGCTCGGCCTGGGCCACGATCTGGGCGCCCAGCGGGGTGACGGAGATTTCCGCACCGCCCCGTTCAAACAATACAACGCCCAGCTCATCTTCGAGCTTCTTGATGGCGACTGACAAGGTTGGCTGAGCAACGTAGCACGCTTCGGCGGCATGTCCGAAGTGTTTCGCTCGTGCAACCGCCACGATGTATTTCAGTTCGGTCAATGTCATAAATCTATTTGAACACAGGCAACGATAGGACGCAATGATAAGCGCATGAAAGTCACGGTTCGAACTGAGCAAGAAAACCTATTGTAACGGAATGCTGTCGATATAATGTGCGGATTGCAGTTTTACGACTAGAAAGCGACGCGAAAGGCACGCATGTCTTCCACATTTGGCCCAGAAGAAGCACAAGCCTATCTGCACAAGCTGCTGAAGGTGATGCACCACACGGGTGGCTCGGACCTGTTCATTTCGGCCGACTTCCCGCCCAGCATGAAGTCGCAGGGCGCCATGAAGCCGCTCAGCCAGCAAAAACTTACCGGCGCCGTCACGCGGGCGCTGGCGCTGTCGATCATGAACGACAAGCAGAAGGCCGAGTTCGAGACTGAGCTGGAATGCAATTTCGCCATCTCGCTGCCCGAGGTGTGCCGCTTCCGCGTCAACGTCTTTGTGCAGCAGCAGAACGTGGCGATGGTGATCCGTACCATCGCTTCCGAGATTCCGAACTTTGAAAAGCTCGATCTACCCGAGGTGCTGAAAGAGGTCATCATGACCAAGCGCGGGCTGGTGCTGGTGGTGGGCGGCACGGGCTCCGGCAAGTCGACCACGCTGGCGGCGATGATCGACTACCGCAACGCCAATTCGGCCGGCCATATCATCACGGTGGAAGATCCGGTCGAATACGTCCACAAGAACAAGGGCTGCCTGATCACCCACCGCGAAGTGGGCGTCGACACGCTGTCCTGGCACAACGCGCTGAAGAACACCCTGCGCCAGGCGCCGGACGTGATCCTGATCGGCGAGATCCGCGACACGGAAACCATGGAGCACGCCATCGCGTTTGCCGAGACGGGCCACCTGTGCCTGGGCACCCTGCACGCGAACAACGCCAACCAGACCATGGACCGGATCATCAACTTCTTCCCGGAAGAGCGGCGCAACCAGCTGCTGATGGACCTGTCCTCGAATCTGCGCGCGATCATCTCGCAGCGCCTGATCCGCACGGAAGACGGCAAGGGCCGCAAGGCCGCCATCGAGATCCTGCTGAATACCCCGACCATCTCCGAGATGATCTTCAAGGGGAACTTCCAGGCGATCAAGGAGATCATGGCCAAGTCGCGTGAGCTGGGCATGTGTACCTTCGACCAGGCGCTCTACGAGTTGTACAACAAGGGCTATATCGCCTACGAAGAAGCGATCCGCAACGCCGATTCGGCCAACGGCCTGCGCCTGCAGATCAAGCTGCGCGGCGACCGCAAGGAGCCGGGCGATACCGGCGGCGGACGCACCGCCGATTCGCTCAGCATGCAGATCGACGAAGAGGAAGAAGACGAAGAGGAAGGCAAGTAAGCTGAATGAGTGATTTTGAAACGAAGATTTGCACGCGCGCCGAACTGGCCGCCCGGGTGGCGGCGCTGCCCAAGCCGGTGGTGCTGACCAACGGCGTGTTCGACATCCTGCATCGCGGCCACGTGACCTACCTCGCGCAGGCGCGCGCGCTGGGCGCCTCGCTGGTGGTGGCGGCCAATACCGACGCTTCCGTCAAGCGCCTGGGCAAGGGCGATGACCGTCCTTTGAATACCTGCGCCGACCGCATGGCGGTGCTGGCCGCGCTGGAGTCGGTCTCGCTGGTGGTGGACTTCGACGAAGACACCGCGCTGGAAGTGGTGCAGCAAGCCCGCCCGGAAATCTACGCCAAGGGCGGCGATTATCAGATGGACGCCATCCCGGAAGGCAAGGCGGTGCTGGCCTACGGCGGCCAGGCTGTCGCCATCGACTTCGAGCATGACCGTTCGACTACCAAGCTGCTGACCAGGGTGCGCGCCTTCAAGGCCTGAGCGGCGACACTGCACGTGGCACGGCGCCGATTGCGCTACACTGCCGTGCATGACCTCTCCTGAAATCGACTTGCGCAGCTACGACCACCCATTCTCGGGCGTGCACGATTTCGCCCAAATGGTGCTGCCGCTGCAAGGTTCGCTGACGCTGGATATCGATGGCCAAAGCAGCCAGCTGAATCCTCTGCGTGCGGCTTTTATCGCGCCGGGACTGGTGCATACCCAGTTCTCGCAGGAGTCCAATCTGTCGGTCATCCTCGATTTCGATCTGTCGCTGGTGGCGCCCGAGACGGCGGCCTTGCTGGCCGAGCGGCCTTTTACGCAGGTCAGCGAAGCCTCGTTGCGCCTGATCGACTTTATCAGCCTGATGCACCGTCAGGGCCGCGCGGGTGCTTCCACGCTGGCTAACTGGACGCCGCTGCTGCTGGAGTCCCTGGCCGCACAGCCGCTGCGGCCCATCTCGCGGCTGCAGGCCGCATTGACCCGCTTTGAATCCCAGCCCGGCCAACCGTGGAAGACCGACAGCATGGCCAAAGTCGCCTGCATGAGCGTCAGCACCCTGCATCGCACCTTCCGCGAAGAGCTGGACACCACCCCGCAGGCCTGGCTCAACGCCATGCGCCTGCGCTTCGTCTGCCGCCAGCTGGTGGAGACCGCGCAGCCCATCGCCCAGTTGGCGACGCTGGCCGGTTTTGCTGATCAGAGTGCGCTGACGCATGCCATGCGCCGCGCCATGGATATCACGCCGCTGGCTTACCGTAAACAAGGTAAGCAGAATCAGACAAAAATCCGCTAGTTCCACACAATCCCCGCAAGCCGCGTGCAGCCACAATGCCCTCGAAAGGAGAGTGGTATGTGGTATGGCGTGTTATGCGGCCTGACGGCCGGTGCCTTCTGGGGCATGATTTTTGTGATGCCGCGCTGGCTGGCGGAGTTCTCGCCGCTGCAGCTGGCGCTGGGCCGCTATCTGGCTTACGGCTTGATTACCTTGCTGCTGCTGATGCCGCGCCTTGCGGGCCTGCTGCGGCGCGTGACGCGCGCGGACAGCCTGGTGCTGCTGCGGCACGCACTGGCAGGCAATGTGGTGTACTACCTGCTGCTGTCGACTGGCGTGCAGCTGGCGGGCGTGGTGGCGGCCTCGCTGATCATCGGCCTGCTGCCGCTCAGCGTGACGCTGCACGGCCGCCGCGATCACGGTGCACTGCCTCTGCGCCAACTGGCATGGCCGCTGCTGATGGTTGCTGCGGGCATCATCTGCATCAACGTTGACGTATTCACGCACGCGGCGGCACAGAACACGCCCTGGCCGAAGGTCGCGCTGGGCATGCTGTGCGCGTTCGGCGCGCTGCTGTGCTGGACCTGGTACGCAGTGGACAATGCGCGCTTCCTGAAACGTAACCCGCGCTTCAGCGGCGCGGAATGGGCGGGGCTGTATGGCATTAGCACCGGCCTGGTCGCGCTGCTGCTGGCTGTGGTGGCGCTGGCTTGCGGCGCGGCCTTCGCGGGTCCGGGTGCGGGCGCGGCGCGCGACTGGCTGCGTTTCTGGAGCGTGGTGTCGGTGGTGGCGCTGGGCGCCTCGGTGATCGGCAACCAGCTGTGGAACCTGGCCAGCCGCCGCGTGCCCGTCACGCTATCCGGGCAGCTGCTGCTGTTTGAAACCCTGTTTGGTCTGCTGTACGGCTTTATCTGGCAGCACCAGGCGCCGCGCGCGCTGGAGTGGATGGCGATCGCGCTGCTGATCGCCGGCGTGGCTGGTTCCGTGTGGCGCCACGCGGCCGCGCGCGCTCACACGCCGGGCACGGAGGACACTGGCGCCCGGCGCGCCAGCAGCAGCGTGAACATGGCGCCGGAAGGCACGGCGTCGGCCACTTCGATGCTGCCGCCCAGCAGGCCGGTCACCAGGTTGTAGCAGATGCTCATCCCCAGTCCGCTACCGCCGCGTCCCAGGCGGGTGGTAAAGAAGGGATCGAACACATGCTGCTTGACCTCGTCGCTCATGCCATGGCCGTCGTCGCGGTAGATCAGGCGGACATTGTCCGCGTCCTCGCTGCGCGCTTCAATGGTGATGGTGCCTTCGGTGCGGCCGTCAAAGCCGTGCAGAACCGAGTTGTTGATCAGGTTGGAGACGATCTGGTCCAGCGGACCGGGGTAGCTTTCCAGCCACAGGCCGCCGGGAATCTGCATCTCGATCTTATAGGCGGTTTTGCGCAGGCTGGTGTTCATCAGCAGGACCACGCCGCCGACGATGTCCTTCAGGTCGAAGGTGCGCCGCTGCGAACTGGCATGGTCGACCGCCACCTGCTTGAAGTTGGACACCAGTTCGGCGGTGCGGAACATGCCCTGCAAGATCATCTGCGAAGCGGTGCGGGCGCGGCCCAGGTGGTCCAGCAACTGTGAGCGCTTTAATACCTGGCCGGTATCGATATCCGCCGTCAGCGAAGCGAGATCGCCGTCCAAGGTCGAGGCCAGCGTCATGCAGTTGCCGACCGGGGTATTCAGCTCGTGCGCCACGGCTGCTACGATGGGGCTGAGCGCGGCCAGCTTTTCCGACTGCACCAGTTTGTCCTGGGTCATGCGCAGCCGGTCCAGGGTGTCCTGCAGATCCTGCGCGTGGCGCTCCAGCGCCGCCTCGCGCTCGTGCAGGCTTTGATACAGGCGCACGCGGTTCAGCAGCAGATTGTCGTCCAGCGGCTTGGCCAGATAGTCCACCGCACCCAGGCCGTAGCCGCGCCGGCTGAACTCTTCCGCCTTCAGGGTGGCGGTGACGAAGACGATGGGGATGCCGCGGGTGCGCTCGGTCATCTGCAGGTGCAGGGCGGTCTCGAAGCCGTCCATCTCCGGCATCTGCACGTCCAGCAGGATCAGGTGGACGGTATGCTCGACCGTCATCATCAGGCAATCGGCGCCGGAGCCGGCTTCCAGCATGGCCACGCCGGACAGGCGTCCCAGCAGGGCGCGCAGCGTCAAACGGTTGTTGACATTGTCGTCCACCACCAGGATGTTGAAGCATTCAGCCATGACGCCCCTCCGCTCGCCGGTACACGCTGTTGCTGCCGCCGTGAGGGATAAAACCTTGCTCCCGTGCGGCAAGATTCAGCCCGTCCTGCGGGCCGAGTACCAGGAAGCCGTCCGCGTGCAGCGAGCGGGCAAAGTGCTGCAGCACCTGGCGCTGCAGCTCGGCATCGAAATAGATTAGCACATTGCGGCAGACGATCAGCTGGAACTCGTTGAAGCTGCCGTCCGCCGTCAGCGAATGGCGGTGGAACAGCACTTTCTGCCGCAGCGTCGGCGCGATATCCAGCAAGCGCCGGCCCGGCGCCAGGTAATCGTCGAAGCTGGCCGGGCCGCCGCTGGCCAGGTACTGGCTGCGGTTCAGTTCCAGCGCTGCGGCTGGAAACAGGCCGCTGCGGGCTTGCTCCAGCAGGTGGGGATTGAGATCGGTGGCAAACAGGTGGCTGCGTTCCAGCAGTCCCAGTTCCTGTAGCAGAATGGCGAGCGAATAGGCTTCCTCGCCGCTGGCGCAGCCGGCCGACCACAGTTTGATCAGCGGGAAGCTGGCCAGATAAGGCAGCACGTCCTGGCGCAGCTGGCGGAACTGCTCGGGATGGCGGAAGAAGCTGGTCACGCCGATGGGCAGCTCGGCCACCAGCCGCTCCAGCCGGGCCGGGTCAGCCAGCACGGCACGCTGGAAGGCGGCAAAGCTGGCGTGCCCGCCCTGACTGATCTGCTGTTGGATGCGGCGCTCAAGACTGGGGCGCTGGTAGTGGCGAAAGTCCAGACCGTAGTGCTGTTGTAGCGCGTCGACAAACAATTCCAGCAACGCACCCTGGGGCGGCGCCGCTATTCCCGCCACGCTGGCCGCCACCACGCTGGTGAGTTCCGCCAGCGGCAGCACCTGGTCGGCGTGGCCCGCGGCGCTGGCGGCTTCCGGCATGACGCGGGCGGCGCCGCAGTCGTCGCCATGCTCGGCCAGTACGGTGGCGCCGCTGGCGCGCAAGGCGGCGCAGCCCTGGGCGCCGTCCTGGCCAAAGCCGCACAGCAGAACCGCCAGCGCTGCCGGCCCGTATTCGCCCGCCAGCGATTCGAACAGCAGGTCGATTGAGGGCCGTGCGTACTGCACCTTGGGGCCGTGCGTCAAATACACCAGTCCGTGCGCCACCTTCATGTGATAGCCCGGCGGTGCGACGTACAAGGCGCCTGGCCGCACCGGCGTCAGCGACTGCGGCATTAGCACCTGGTAGTCGCTCTGGCCTTTCAGCAGCTGATCGAGCAGATTGTCCTGGTTCTCGTCGATATGCTGCAGCACGAACACCGCCACCTCGGCCGGCGGCAGGTGGCGGATCAGGTGCAGGATCTTGTCCAGGCTCTCGGCCGATCCGGCCAGCGCCAGGGCGCGGCAGGGCGCCGCCGCCTGCGTCGGCGCGCGCGGCGCCACCTGGCGTACTGGCAGTTTGAGGCGCAGCAGGCTGCGTGCCAGCAGCGCGTGATAGGTCACGATCTTCAACACGCCGCCCTGGTCCAGCCGCTCACCCAGCAGCAGTAGCATGGCGCGTGGCAGCAGCTCGGCGTCGTAAAACGACAGCTCCACCTCGGTGCTGCCCGCTGCGGCCAGCGCCTCGGCCAGTGCGGCAAGGTCGCCGTCCAGCTGGCGTCCCAGCACGGCGACGCGCCATTTCCCGCCTTGCTGCTGGGCCGTCACGCTCATGGCTGGCGACCACCGCACCATTTGACGGCTTTGGCCACCAGCACGTCGTAATCGACTGGCTTGGACAGGTAATCATCGGCGCCACTGGCCATGATCTCGGCCATGTCGGCGGGCGCGGCGCGGGCCGAGATGGCCACCACCGGGATGCTGCTCAAGGTGGCGTCGGCGCGCAGGGCGGCAATGGCCTGCATGCCGTCCATCTCCGGCATCATGATGTCCATCAGGACCAGGTCGACGCGCTGCTGGCGCAGCAGCTCCAGCGCGCGGCGGCCGTTGACGGCATTGCTGATGCGCGCGCCGTGCCGTTCCAGCGCCGCCGTCATGACGAACAGGTTGCGCGGATCGTCGTCCACCACCAGGATATGCTTGCCCGCCAGCGGCTTGGCTTCGCGCCCAGCCGGCGCGCGTGCGCCATCCTGGCTGCGCTGCTGCGGCACTTCGCGCAGGAAGCGCTCGACGTTTTCCAGCAGGCGGCGCTCGGCCTGGCCGGTCTGGACGATCACGCAGTCGGACCAGCGCCGCAGGGCCGCGCTGTCTTCCTCGCCAGGATGCTGCAGGGCGTAGAACACCAGCGCAATCTGCTCATTGGCGGCGCGCAGCCGGCCCGCCAGCGCCAGGCCTTGCTGCAGCGTGGCGGCATCCGGGCCCAGGTCGATCACGGCCAGTGGCCAGCGGCGCTGGCGCAGCAGGGCGTCCAGCGCCTCGGCCCCGGCGGCGGCCGTGGCCTGCACCGGGCCATGGCCCTTGCCGATGATGGCCGCCACCGCCGCTGCCGTGATGCCGCCGTTTTCGCACACCAGCACGCCGTCGTGCGCGCCGGCCACGGCGCTCAGCAGCGCGGCTTCGGCCTGTTCCAGGTGCTGGTCGTCGGCCGGCTTTTGCAGGAAACCGATCGCGCCTTGCGCCAGCAGGGCGTCGTCGCGGTCGCGCGCCGAGACGATATGGACCGGGATGGGCGCCAGCTCGGGGCGGCTCTTCAGCTCATGCAGCACGGCGCTGCCGTCCATGTCGGGCAGGCCCAGGTCCAGCAGGATGCCGTGCGGACGATGCTTGGCCGCCAGCTGCAGGCCTTCCGCGCCGCTGGCGGCCAGCAGGGTCTTGTAGCCCAGGCGCCGGTTCATCGCCAGTACGCTGCGGCCGAAGGCGGGATCGTCGTCGATCAGCAGGATAGCCTGGTCGCCTGGGGCCAGCAGGGCGCGGTCGTCGGAGGGGAGGAGGGCGCCGGCGGTCGATGCGGACGCAGCTACCGCGCCGCCCGTGCCGCCAAACTGCTCCATCGGCTCGGGCAGCAGCACGGTGAACTCGCTGCCCTGTCCCGGCTCGCTGGTCAGCTCGATGCGTCCGCCCAGCATCTGCACGAAGCGCTGGCTGATGGTCAGTCCCAGTCCGGTGCCACCGAATTCGCGCGAGGTGGAGCCATCGGCCTGCTGGAAAGCCTCAAAGATCACGCTGCGCTTGTCCGGCGCGATGCCAATGCCGCTGTCGCGCACACTGAAGCGCAGGGGCAGGGCCGCATCGCCGCTGCGGCTGAAGGTCAGGCTGACGCCGCCCTGGCGGGTGAACTTGACCGCATTCGCCAGCAGATTGCGCAGCACCTGCGACAGCTTGTCCCAGTCCGTCACAAAGGAGCCTTGCAACTGGTCGTCCACCGTCAGGCGCAAACCCTTGTCGCGTGCCAGATGCTCGAACATGCTCTGTAGCTCGGTGCATACCTGGGCGCTGTGCACCGGCGCCAGGTGCACTTCCATGCGGCCCGCCTCCACCTTGGACAGGTCCAGCACATCGTTAATCAGGCGTAGCAGATCCTGGCCGGAGCGGTGGATCACCTGCGCCCACTTGGCCGCTTCGCCCTGCACGCCTAGCGTATCGTCGCTGCACATCATCTTCGATAGCAGGATGATGGAGTTGAGCGGGGTGCGCAGCTCATGCGACATATTCGACAGGAACTCCGACTTGTAGCGGCTGGCCTGGTCCAGCTGCTGGGCGCGCTCCTCCTGCTGGCGGCGGGCTTCCTGCAGTTCGTCGTTCTGCTGGCGCAGTTGCTGCTGCTGTTCCTCCATCTGCGCATTGGCTTGCTGCATTTCCTCGGCTTGCTGCTGCAGTTGCTGCTGCTGTTCTTCCAGCTGGGCGTTGTTCTGCTGGAGTTCCTCGGTCTGCTGCTGCAACTGCTGCTGCTGTTCCTGCATCTGGCCGTTGGCCACGCGCAGCTGCTCGCTTTGCTGGCGCATCTCCTTCTCTGCCGTCTCGCTGGACAGCAGCAGCTTGCGGATGTGGGCGCGCTGGTCGGCCACGAACAGCAGCGAGGACAGCATGCCCGTGGCGCTGCTCAGGAACTCCACCTGGCGCGCATCCAGGCGCACCATGCTGGCGACTTCCAGTACGCCCACCAGATCCTTCTCATGCACCAGTGGGTAGGTATAGGTATGGCGCGGTGTATCCTGCACGGTCCCGGTGATGATCGGTGCAGCCTCTTCGTCGCCCATGGTCAGGATGATCGGCTTGCGCTCGCGCGCCACCTGGCCTACCGCGCCTTCGCCCAGCGCATAGCGGGCGCCGGTGCGCTGGCGTTCGGTATACATATAGCTGCCGATCAGCTCCAGCTGCTGGCTGGCTTCCGCGTAACGGTAGAACACCCCGCGCCCCGCGCCCAGATAGCGCCCAATCATGGCGATGGCGCTGTCGGCCAGCTGTTCGGAACTGAGGTCGCCGCTCAGGGTGCCAGACAATTCCGCGTAGCCGTCTTTGAGCCAGTTGCGCCGCAAGTCTTCGTCGCGGCTGGCGCGCAGCATGCGGGTCATCTCGTTCAGGGCCTTGCCCAGGCGGTCGTGTTCCGATGCCAGTTGTACTTCCTGATCCAGTGCGCCTTTGCCGATGGCTTCCGCGCGGCTGGCCAGCCGCTCCAGGGTGGCGATCATGTTCTTGATGCGGGCCATCACGCTGCTGCTGTCGCCCGCGCGCAGTTCGATGCGGTCACTCAGGTCGCCGGTGGCGAAGCGGGTCGCCATCGCCGCGACCACCTGCGGATCGCTGCCCAGCTGGCGGATGATGGAGTGCGCCGTGCCATATCCCAGTCCACCGATCAGCAGCACCATCGCCCCGCCGATGCCCAGCGTGATATACAGCGCTTGCGTCTTCAGCTCCAGCGCATGGGCGGTGGTGGCGTTGGAGATGTCGACGTTGTAGACGATATGCTTGGTGATCAGGTCATGCATCTGCTGGGCCACGGGGTCGCTGGCCAGCAGCAGCGCCTTGGCCTTGTCGGCATCGCTCGCACCGTTGCGGGCCGCGCGCAGGATCGGATCGAGCAGCGCCTCGTAGCGGCCCCATACTGCTCTTTCCTTTTCCAGATAGGATTTGTCCACGCCGTCGGCATAGCAGTTGCTGCCCAGGCAGCCGTCCGAATCGTACTTGGTGATGGCGTCGGACACCGCCTGGTGCTCCGCCTTCAGCAGCTTCTCCATCTCTGGGCTGACGCTGCCGCTGCCGCCGAACACCTGGCGGCTCAGCTGAATGTCCAGCTGTAGAAAGCTGCGCCGCATTTCGTCCAGTACAACCAGGCTGGGGGCGGCGTTGACGTTGCCGAAGTTGGCGCCGTCATAGACCTTTTCCATCTGATAGCGGCCGATCACAGTGACCAGGACAAGGCCCAGGAGTGCAGTGGCGGTCAGAGCCGCCATCTTGGATGCGACGGTACGCAGCATGGTGATTCCTCCAGGCCCGCAGGCTCATCAGGAGGGTTCATTGTGCCTGCAAAAGTAGCTCTACGGCATGGACTGAGCCGCTTTTACAACAGAAGCCGGCCTAATGCTGGGGCAGGCGCGGCGCTTCCTTGTCGTAGCCGTAGTGGGCGTAGACACGCTGCACCGTGCCATCGCGGTACATGCCGCGCAGGATGTCGTTGAAGCGGGCGATGTCGGTCGCGTCCATGTGCTTGTTACAGGCCAGGTACATATCGGCCTGGGCAAAGTTCAGCACTTCCTCGAAATCGCTGATGCCCAGCTCGCGCTGCAGGTACAGGCCGGGCAAGCGGCCAACGGACCACAGCTGGATGCGCCCCATCTGCAGCTTGGGCGGATTGAGCCGGTCCGACGGTACGGCGTTGACCTTCAGATTATGCTGATGCAGAAAGGTCACCGAGGCGTCACTGATGAAGGTGCCGATCTGGTAGGGCAGGGCGTCGTCCAGATTGTGCAGGGTGATATGGTCGGCGCGGCGCGCAAACAGTACCCAGTCATTGTGACCGATGGGACCGACCCACTGATACATGGCTTCGCGCTCGGGCACGCGCGCGGTGGTGTAGAGGCAGGCGTTGGGCGTGGTGGAAGGCAGCACCATCGCCCGCGCCCATGGCACCACGGCGGGCGTGGTCGTGGCGATGCCGGCCCGCTGCATCAGCTCCGCGACGATATCAGCCGACAGTCCGGTGGGCTTGCCGCTGGCCTTGTCGATCCAGCTGAAGGGCGGATAGTCTTCGGCGATGAGTGTGATGGGCTCCGCCGCGCGCGCCGCACCTGCCATTAGTGCTATACAAAGCGCTGCGCAGTGTTTAATGCGAAGGCCCATGGCCAGCGCGTACCGCATGTCAGGCCCCGGCGGGGTTCGAGGGCGCCAGCATGTTGGCATCGCGGGCCAGCAGCCATTTTCCGGCCTGTTTTTTAAGCACCGTCAGCGTGTGGCCCTGGCGCGCCATTGGCGCCGAGCCGTCCTTTGGTTTGACGGTGACGGCCAGCTTGGACCACATGAAGGCCCACTCGCCTGCCACGGTGATCTCCTGGATCTCGCTGTGGCCTTCAAAGCTTGGCGCGGAAGGACTAGCTTGCGCCTTCATCCCTTCGGCGAATTCGCCCTTGTGCATGGGCGGGCGTCCGGGCATGAGAAAGACCGCATCGTCGGCGATCAGACTCAGGACCGTCTCCGCGTCACCGGCCTGCGTTGCCGCCATCCACGTGGCGACCAGCGACCGGATTTGCTCTTCATCGCTTTGCATGTAGGCTCCGTTGTTCTAGCTGCTTCGGCGCTGAGTGATCGCCTTCATGTCCTCAAATCCGATCGGCATTGAGGTGTGTTCGTGTACGATGCGGTAGCCATCTGAACCGTTCTGGATAGCCCAGCTCAGACGGTTCTGCATGAAGCGCAGCATACTCCCATCTGATGCAATGCTGGCGTACGTCACGATCGCGCTAACAATGGCTGATCCGCCCGCCTCGCTGACGACGACCTCGTCAAAGCTGACCTGCACCCGTTCCTCCCCGAGCGAGCCAAACCAGCCTTCCACTGTGCGCTGCCATGAAGCGTCGTCGTCATAGGACCAAACACCCCAGGCATCAAACACTCGCACCTGCGGGTCATATAAACGCATGAATGCTTCAACGTCCTTTGCCAGGACTGCCGATTTGTAGCCGTCGATAATTTGCGTTAAATAGACGCTTGAACGCAGCGGATCATTGCTCATACAGGAAGCGCCTCAGCCAGCACAGTTGAACGGAATTTGTCAGGCAGCGCGTTGGGAGTCAGCACATCGACACTAATGCCCAGCAGTTTTATTAGTTCATGCCGGATGGATCCAAGGTCAAACAATGTCATCTTCGGGGTTGGATCAATGAGCAGGTCCAGATCACTTTCTTCCGTATCGCAGCCATGTGTAACCGAGCCAAAGACCCGCGGATTACGCGCACAGCGCTCCTCAACAATCTTGCGGATTGTTTCGCGATGTACATGGAAAGCTGCAGATGGCTTCATGATTTCAACGCCCATTTCTCATGAGGTTTCCCACGATTAAATTGTAGCACCGCATGCGGTCCTGATTCTTACGCACCGCCCACGTAACCGTTCTGGCGCCAGGCTTCGAAGACGACCACGGCGACGGTGTTGGACAGGTTCAGGCTGCGGTTGTCCGGGCGCATCGGCAGGCGGATGCGCTGCTCGGCGGGGAAGGAGTTGCGCAGCTCGGGATCGAGGCCGCGCGTTTCGGAGCCGAACACGAACACGTCGCCCGGCTTGAACTGGCATTGCGCGAACGGCGATGAGCCGTGCGTGGTCATGGCGAACATGCGCGTAGTGTCGGGCCGCACCTCGGCCAGGAAGGCTTCCCAGTTCTTGTGCACCTTCATATTGGCATATTCGTGGTAGTCCAGGCCGGCGCGCTTCATCTTGGAGTCTTCCAGCGGGAAGCCGAGCGGCTCGATCAGGTGCAGCTGGGCGCCGGTGTTGGCGCACAGGCGGATCACATTGCCCGTGTTGGGCGGGATTTCTGGGTTCACCAGGACGACGTGGAACAAGCGACTCTCCTTTTATATATCCGTTTAGTGCGGCGGCGTGCGGGCGAACACGAGGTTGCTCACGCGGGCGGCGCCGCAATGCTTTAATTCTTCGGCCAGCGCGTTCAGCGTCTGGCCACTGGTCATGACATCGTCCACCACGCCGATGTGGCGTCCCGCTACCAGCGCAGGGTCGTCCAGCGCGAAGGCGTGGGCGATGTTCTGGCGCCGCTGCTCGGGCGCGATGCTGCTTTGCGCCGCCGTCTCGCGCGTGCGCGCCAGCAGGCGCGGATGCAGCGCGACGCCCAGCGCGTGCGCCAGCGGACGAGCGATCTCCAGGGCCTGATTGTAGCCGCGTTGCGCCAGGCGCTGTGGTCCCAGCGGCACGGGGCAGAGCAGGGCGGGCAGGGTGAAATCCTGCCGCCGCAGCACGGCGTCGCGCAGCAAGGCGGCCATCAGCGGGGCCAGAGCCAGGCGCTGGGCGAACTTCAACTGCAGCACCAGCTGGTCGACCGGGGCGGCGTAGTCGGCGGCCACCACGGTCGCGTCGAAGGCCGGCATGTTGGCCTGACAGGCGCCGCACAGCACGCCGCCAGCGGGCGGCGCGAAGCCAGGCCTGGCAGGCTGCGTCGCGTGCGGCGAGCTGGCGACCTGAGGCGTTGAGGCCGCAGGCGCTGCGGAGGCAGGCTGCGTGGCCGGTGGCAGCGGATTGGCGCAGCGCGGACAGCGGGGCGGGTGGGCGGCGCTGCTGAAAAATTGATCAGCACATTCGGCGCACAGGGCTTCTTGCGCCGCCATCCCGCACAGGGCGCAGTGCGCGGGCAGCAAGTGGCGCAGCAGCAGCCGGGCGGCCCAGACCGAAGCACTCGCCGTCACGATTTGCTCCAACCATGTAAACTGCCGACATTATCGCATTTCATCTGAAAGTCCCATGCAAGTCCCCAGCAATCCTCCCAAGCTCAGCGCCCCCATCGATCTGGAACAGGTGCGGCGCCAGTTTGCCCGCCCGCAGCGCGTGGCCACCTCTGACTTCCTGCGCCGCGAGATCTCCTCGCGCATGTTCGACCGCCTGTCCCTGATCAAGGCCGCGCCCCAGCGCGTGCTGGACGCGGGCTGCGGCGAAGGTGCCGATCTGCCACTATTGCAAAAAACTTACCCTGCCGCCCAGGTCATCGGCCTGGACGCCGCTCCCGCCATGCTGCAGGCCGCCCGCGCCGGCGCGGCCAAGCCCGCGTCCTCGCTGGGCCAGCTGATGAGCAAGCTGCTGCCCGCCAAGACCGGCATCGACCTGCTGTGCGGCGACTTTGCCGACATGCCGTTGCCGCCCGGCTCGGTGGACCTGGTCTGGTCCAACCTGGCCATGCACTGGCACCCGCAGCCTGACCGCGTGTTCGCCGAATGGCGCCGTGTGCTGAAAATCGACAGCCTGCTGATGTTCTCCTGTTTTGGACCGGATACCTTCAAGGAAGTGCGTGAAGCTTTTGCAAATGTTGATTTGTCGCCACACGCGTTGCCCTTTGTCGACATGCACGACTTCGGCGACCAGCTAGTGGAAGTTGGCTTTTCGACACCGGTTCTCGACATGGAAACCATCACCGTCACCTACGATACGCCGCAATCCCTGCTGGCCGACGTGCGTTCTTTCGGCGGCAATCCTTTGTCTACCCGCCGCCAGAGTCTGATGGGCAAAGCCGCATGGAACAAGGCCTTGGCGGCCATCGAGCGGCAGCGCCGCCCGGACGGCAAGCTGGGCCTGACCTTTGAAATCATCTACGGCCATGCCTTCCGCCCCGCGCCGCGCGTGACCAGCAAGGGCGAATCCATCGTACGCTTTACCCCGCCACGTAAATCGAGCTGAGTCAAGTTGTGCTTGCTTAATACTTGACATCTCACGGAAATATTCTTGATGTCCTTCAGGATTGGACTATATAATCGTCCACTAATTTTGTCATGATTGCATCTTGTTTACGGCTTGTACGTTCGACAAGAAGACAAAAAACCGGGCATTACGTTTTAAAGGAGCGGCGTCGGTTGCAGTTTTAAGTAGTTCACCGGCGCTGTGAAAAAAATATCTATTTTTTTGATGGTGGTTGGGGAAAACATGAAACTTGCAAAGCGACTTCAATCGTTGATGCTCGGGCTGCCTCTGGCAGCAGCCGGTATCCCTTCGTGGGCGGCCGACGCGGCACCGACGGCAGCAGCCGGCACCTATGCCGCTGCTACTGGCGGCACCGGCGGTCCCATGGTCCATGAACTGAACCTGCAAGCACCAGCGACGCAAATCGCCACCGAAATCTACAGCCTGCACACCTGGATGATGATCGTTTGCCTGGTCATCTTCGTCGCCGTGTTCGGCGTGATGTTCTACTCCATTCTCAAGCACCGCAAATCGCTGGGCCACAAGGCCGCGACCTTCCACGAATCGACCGCGGTCGAAATCGCCTGGACCGTGGTGCCATTCCTGATCGTGATCGGCATGGCGCTGCCTGCCACCCGCACCGTGGTCGGCATGAAAGACACCTCCAACGCCGACATCACCATCAAGGTCACCGGCATGCAGTGGAAGTGGGGCTACGACTACCTGAAAGGCGAAGGCCAGGGCATTTCCTTCCTGTCCAACCTGTCGACCCCGCGCGCCCAGGTGGGCCAGCCGGGCCAGGAACCGACCCAGCCGCGCAGCGACACCTATCTGATGGAAGTCGACAACGAGCTGGTGGTGCCGGTCAACCGCAAGATCCGCATGGTCACCACCGCCAACGACGTGATCCACGCCTGGTCGATCCCCGCCTTCGGCGTCAAGCAGGATGCGATTCCCGGCTTCGTGCGCGACACCTGGTTCAAGGCCGAACACACCGGCACCTTCCGCGGCTACTGCTCGGAACTGTGCGGCAAGGAGCACGCCTTCATGCCGATCGTGGTGCGCGTGGTCAGCGACGACGAGTACAAGGCCTGGACCGACGCCAAGCTGAAAGAAATGGCTGCCCAGGCGGATGATCCGACCAAGGTCTGGACCATCGACGAACTGAAGACCAAGGGCGAAAAAGTCTACAACACCAACTGCGTGGTCTGCCACCAGGCCAACGGCAAGGGCGTACCGAACGCCTTCGCTGCGCTGGACGGCTCGCCGGTGGTGAATGGTCCTAAAGCAGACCAGATCCATGTTCTGCTGAACGGTAAGAAGTCCGGCAAATTCCCAGGCGAGATGCCGTCGTGGAAGCAGCTGTCGGATACCGATATCGCGGCCGTGATTACCTTCACCCGCAACAACTGGTCGAACAAGGCCGCCGAAAACATCGTTCAACCGGCCGAAGTTGTGGCTGCACGTAAGTAATCAGGAGCTGTCAATGAGCACGAGTACCATGGACCACGCACACGATCACGCTCACGGGCATGATCACGATCACGGCCATCACGACCACCCCACTGGTCTGAAGCGCTGGCTGTTCGCCACCAACCACAAGGACATCGGCACCCTGTACCTGTGGTTCTCCTTCATCATGCTGCTGTCCGGCGGCGTGCTGGCGCTGATGATCCGCACCGAGCTGTTCAAGCCCGGCCTGCAGTTCTTCCAGCCTGAATTCTTCAACCAGCTGACCACCATGCACGGCCTGGTGATGGTGTTCGGCGCGATCATGCCGGCCTTCGTCGGCTACGCCAACTGGATGATCCCGCTGCAGATCGGCGCATCCGACATGGCCTTTGCGCGCATGAACAACTTCTCGTTCTGGCTGCTGCCGCCTGCGGCGCTGCTGCTGGCCGGCTCGTTCTTCGTTCCTGGCGGCGCCACCGCGGCCGGCTGGACCCTGTACGCACCGCTGTCGACCCAGATGGGCCCTGGCATGGACATGGGTATCTTCGCCATGCACATCATGGGTGCTTCGTCGATCATGGGTTCGATCAACATCATCGTCACCATCCTGAACATGCGCGCGCCTGGCATGACCCTGATGAAGATGCCGATGTTCTGCTGGACCTGGCTGATCACCGCCTACCTGCTGATCGCCGTGATGCCGGTGCTGGCAGGCGCCATCACCATGACCCTGACCGACCGCCACTTCGGTACCTCGTTCTTCAACGCTGCCGGCGGCGGCGATCCGGTCATGTACCAGCACATCTTCTGGTTCTTCGGCCACCCGGC
>Ga0213872_10000809_pt1 | contig 22661 bp, 19 predicted proteins | sample VelepicomBERX_R2_FD_160071 | JGI IMG/M metagenome (GOLD analysis project Ga0213872, IMG submission 160071) | Rhizosphere microbial communities from Vellozia epidendroides in rupestrian grasslands, the National Park of Serra do Cipo, Brazil - RX_R2 | ecosystem: Host-associated > Plants > Roots >...
CGCGGGTAAGCCATGTTCGCGGGAACCTCGAAGAAAATGAGCGCTGCAGATCGAGGCCGCTGGATAGTGTCGTGATCTCCCAATCCGGAAACTGGCGGGACAGCATACGCCGGAACTTTTCCGCGAAGCTTTGCCGGTTTCCGATAAGAGAGCGGTGCGCCGCCTGGGGACGATCCAGGTCAAGAACGGTAAGCTTGCCGCATTTTCCTCCGAAGCGTTGAACGGTGCAATCAAGCACTGCCGTGGATATGCGTTCGACGGCAAGAATGCGCCGCGAGATGCAGCGCGTCTCGTCCCAAACCTCGAGCCCCAGTCGGCCGGCTCTAATCTCGAGAACATACTCACCGGGCTTTAAAGGGATCGGCTCTTCGCCGTACTCGAGCACTGCCGGGCGGCGGCAAGCATTCACGAATGTTGAAATGGTGTTCAGCAGCTGTTCCGGGTTTTCGGTTTTGGCAGCCTTTGCCGGACTCTTATCATAGAGTTTTGTCACCTGAAGACTCCAATTTCGCGGGCCGCCTCCAGCTTGTGGAGGAAAGGATTGCGCGAGCAGTCAAACAAAGCGGCCGATCGCGATCGGACGTAACGTTAGTAGCGGTATCCAAGAAATTCTCTGCTGCATATATCCGGGCAGCGTATGCCGCGGGCATTCGGGACTTTGGCGAAAACTACGTTCAGGAGTTTGCCGAGAAGCAGACTGCCCTGGCGGATCTCGGCGAAGCGCGCTTCCATCTCATCGGACACCTCCAGTCGAATAAAGCCCGGCTGGCCTGCAGCCTATTCGATGTGGTCCAAACGGCTGATTCCATTCGTCTGATCGAGCGGCTACAGGATGCTGCAGCCGCACGCGGGAGACTGCTGGATGTGCTGCTCGAGATCAAGCTTTCTCCTGAGCAAGCCAAGGCTGGCGCCGCACCAGACGATATCCCTCAACTGCTGGGTGCAGCGCAAAAATGTACGCATCTGCGCCTGAGGGGGCTCATGACCATGCCGCCATGGTCGGAGGATCCGGAGCACTCCAGACCTTATTTCCGGAAACTCGCGGTCCTGGCGCGCCAGTATCAACTGCGCGATCTTTCGATGGGCATGTCCGGTGACCTGGAAGTCGCGATCGAGGAGGGTGCAACTATCATTCGGATCGGCACAGCTCTTTTTGGGCCACGTCCCAAGCCCCAAACCAGCACCATTCCCGCGGCGTGATGATCCGGCTGTTGTCCATATTTGGCCCTATCGCCTTGCTCCTCGCTTCGGGCTTGTTCGGCGCACAAGTGATTGAGAAAAGTCCGTATCAGGGCGGCCCGACGGGCCTGCTGGGGATATTGATTCGCATGCGTGACGGAGTGGATCTGGCGGCTGACGTATTTCTTCCTCAGGCGACCGGGCGCTGGCCCACTGTGCTGGTTCGCACTCCCTACAATCGCAGATCCTCCGCCAGCGCCAGCTATCGCTACTTTGTCCTGCGAGGCTATGCGGTGGTGATTCAGGATGTTCGCGGCCGTTATGGATCCCAAGGCGTATTCGGTCCGGTCGAGCAGGAAGGTCCGGACGGCAACGATACGATCGACTGGATCGCCGCCCAGCCATGGTCAAACGGCCGCGTCGCGATGGCGGGTAGTTCTTACCTGGGCCTAGCCCAATGGTGGGCGGCGGTGCAAGAAAACCCTCATCTCGACGCAATCTCTCCCATGTGTTCGGGGGACGACGAATACCTGGATCGGTTTTATTCGTCCGGCGGTGCGATGAAGCTGGGGCATCGCCTGGTATGGCTCTCAGAAAACCTCACGCCACCGAACCAGAAACGATTCCTGTTTGCGACCTATATCGGCCATTTGCCGTTACGTACCGCTGACGTGGCGGCAACCGGCACCGTTTTGCGAGTCTGGCGGGATGCCGTAAGTCATCCTTCCTATGACGGCTACTGGAGAGCGCGCAGTATCCGACAGGAAAGCCGCCGTGTGACCATTCCCGTACTTTCGCTCGGGGGCTGGTTCGATAACTATGCCGAAAGCGACCTGGATGCGTTCTCCCGCCTGGCCTTACAACATGACGCGGTCGAAACCTGGATCGGCCCGTGGGCGCACAATCCTGCCCTAGAGTTTCCGACGCGCGATTTCGGACCGGATGCCCACATTCCTATTCGGGCAGTGCAAGCCGACTGGTTCGACCGCTGGGTGAAGAAAGACACGCTGAGCGCGAAGCAGAACGCTCCACCCGCGCTGCTCCATATCTTCGTCATGGGCCCGAACGAGTGGCGCGAAGAGCACGAATGGCCGCTTGCCCGTACCCGCTACACGCCCATCTACCTCACCAGCAGCGGCCACGCCAACTCGAGTTCGGGTGATGGCATTCTGCAATGGCACGAGGCGAACGGCGCCCAGGCAGACCGGTTCACGTATGATCCGCGTCTCCCGGTTCCAACAGCCGGCGGAGCGGTCTGCTGCGATCCTGGTATTCTGCCGCCCGGGCCGCTTGATCAAGCGAAGGTCGAAAAGCGCGCGGACGTTCTGGTTTTCACGTCATTACCCCTGACGCAAGCCATGGAAACCACTGGCCAGGTGCGCGCTCTCCTTTACGTCGCCACCTCCGCGAACGACACGGACTTCACGGCAAAACTCGTCGATGTACAGCCGGACGGACAGCCGCTTCTGGTGACGGACGGGATCCAGCGATTGAGGTATCGGCTCGCGCCCGATCATCCGGTTTTTGTGAAGCGGAATTCACCCTACCAGATCAGCATTGATGCCGGTGTTACGAGCTACGTGTTTTATCCCGGACATCGGCTTCGGCTGGAGATCTCGAGCAGCAATTTTCCGCGATTCGACCGGAATTTAAACGGGACAAGCCCAAATGCAGATCTTGCCAAACTCACGAAGGCGCGCCAAACTGTATTCCACGATAAGAATTACCCCTCGGCTCTGATTCTGCCGTTAATCCCTGTGGAAACAGTGACGAGGCATCATCCGCGAACGGCGGCAAACCTCGCCGCCGGGACGCAAGCTAATCGAACGCAACAAAAATCGCACCTGCAACGATAAAGGCGCCGCCGAGCGCCTTCCCCCACGTAAGCCTCTCACCGAGGAACACGGTGGCGAACACGATGACTAGGGCGACACTGAGTTTGTCAATAGGGGCGACCCGCGAAGCCGGCCCGGCTTGGAGCGCGCGGAAATAACAGAGCCAGGACAAACCTGTGGCGAGCCCGGATAGAACGAGGTAGAGCCACGTGCTATTGGATGGAACGTGGAAACCGCCTGATGGCCGGAAGGTGTAGGCAATCAGCCACGTGAACACAACAACCACAGTCGTGCGGACGGCGGTTGCAAAATTCGCATCGACGCCCGCCACGCCAAGTTTTGCAAGAATGGCCGTAGCGGCTGCGAACACTGCCGAGAGGAGAGCCCAGACAAACCATGTCATCTCTTCCAGTTTCGAGCATCGGGCTGTCCGAACGACGGAGGTTTACGCGATACCTCTCTCAACCGCGTACCGCGTCATCATGGCTGTTGAGTGCAGCTTCAGACGGTCCATAATGGCAGCTCGATGAAACTCAGCCGTACGCACGGAGATATTCAGCCGGCTGGCAATTTCCTTGGCCGAGCAGCCCTGCGCGATCAGCCGCAGCACTTCGATCTGGCGCTCGGTCAATGAGCCTTCCGGCGTAACGTGTGATTCTTCGGCCGGCTGCACACGCGAACCAATGTATTTTCCCCCATTGAGCACGGTCCGTATAGCCAACATAAGCTCGTCCATCGGCGCGCGCTTAGAAAGATAGCCCTGGGCGCCCACTTCTACAGCTCGTTTCACAAACTTGGCCTCGGTGTGCATAGACAAAAACATCAGCTTCATTCCGGGGTGGTTCTCGAGTACCCGCCGCGCAGCCTCGAAGCCGTCTCCGTCGGGCATACGGACATCGAGAATCACCAGGTCGGGAGCGAAGCCGGCGACAGTATTTTCGAACGATTTGAGATTATCGACGCCACGAACCTCGAAGTGTGGGCTCGCCATAAACAGCAGGGCATCCAAGACCAGTTGATGGTCGTCTGCAAACAACAACTTTGCCCGACGGCTACCCGAGGTTGCGATTGGTTCAGGTGATGCCACATGACCCTCCCTGATTTGACCTGTTACGAATCATCCTACCTGGACTTAGGCTAGCCCGGACCCTCCCCTTCGTAAGCGGAATCTCCCCCGTCGTGTCGCCGGGCACGCGTGAGGTTGTGATCACAAATGAGCCTTTGGTGTCTGACGCGGATTCGACTCGAGACAATACGGGCAAAGTTGGGCTCATTGAGTGGAAAGAAATCTGTCAGACAGGGATCGCGCTGTTTCAGCCCACGCCGAATTGCGTGGTCGCGGCGGTCTCCTTCGCCGCCTCGGAGCGCGGGTCGGCTGCACCCGGCAACGTGAAGTAAAAGGTCGATCCGGAACCGGGCTGGGATTCCACCCAAATCCGGCCGCCGGCGCGTGTCACGATCTTCCTGCAGGTCGCCAGCCCGATGCCGCTGCCGGCAATATTCATTCCGTGCCGCCGCTGCATGGGCTGAAAGATACGCTCGTGCCACTCCGGTTCGATGCCGATTCCGTTGTCACGTACGGCAACTCGCCAGAGCACGCCTTCGCGATCAGCACTGACGTGTATCACCGGCGGGGCATTCGGCGGACGGTACTTAATGGCGTTTGAGAGCAGATTCTGGAAGAGTTGGGCAAGCGGCTGCGCCTGAATCAGAAGTTCAGGCAGCGTATCATAGCTGATCTCCGCGCCTGTAGTCTGAACATCCCTCTGCAGGTTTTCGATAGCAATCGCAAGAGCATCCTCCGCGTTTACGCTTTCGGCAGAGCCGATTGCGCTCTTGCCTACCCGGGCATGCGTCAAAACCGCTTCCACCAGGTCGGCCATGCGCTCCAGCCCCACGGATATCTGTTTAAGGCACTTCTGCCCTTCAGGATCGAGGTTCTTCGCGTGCCGGGTCGTGAGCAGGTCCACCAGCCATCGCGTACTGGTAATCGGAGCACTCAGATCGTGAGAGGCGATGCGCGCAAACTCTTCGAGTTCCTCATTGGAGCGCTCGAGTTCCTGCGCCATTTTTTTCAAACGCTCGTTCACCGCCTCCAATTCCTGCTGCATCTTCAGGCGCGCTGTGATGTCGGTGTGGGTCGAAATTATGCTGATCGGTTCGTCCGCATCGTCGGAGAGAAGAACCCAGTGGGCCGCCACGTACACGGGAGAGCCGTCGCGCCGGAACTGGCGAAGCTCGCCTTGCCACATGCCGGTTGCGAGCAGATGTTGATGGATCTCCTCGAGCGGTGCCGGGTAGGTAGTCCGCAACAACGTATGGGATACCTGACCCACCGCTTCCTGCGCCGTCCAGCCATAGAGCCGTTCGCAGCCGGTGGTCCAGTGCTCGATTACGCCGTCCCAGCTCCAGATCAGGACGGGCGATTCTTCGAGCGCCCGGGCGAGCGCCTTCAGGTCGTCCTCGGCATTTTTCCGCTCGGTCACATCTTGAATGACCTTGCCGAATCCCAGTAACTCCCCGGCGACGTTGCGTAAAGGAATGGTTACACCCTCGGCGAGAATGCGCTGTCCGCCCTTGCGAACCAGCCACCGGGTATCGGACGCCGCTCCCGTTTCTGCGGCAGCCGACAACTCCTGCTGAGCCGAAGCTCTCAGGCGATCCGCAAGCGGAAGAAGAATTTCCAGGTTTTTTGCAATAAATTCCTCTTTCGTGTATCCCAGTTGCGTGTACACACCGGGATGCCACGAAGTAAAATTCCCCGTCCGGTCCAACAAGACAACGACAAATTCATTGAGCTGTGAAACCAAAAGGTCCAAGAGATCCTTTCGGCGTTGGGCAAAATCGTCGGGCATTCGAGAAATCGCTTAACTATTCTTAACCTTCTGTATTACCAATGTATGCTAGGGCTTTCCCTTGTCCGGGCATTTTTGTTTCCAGATGGTGATTGGCGTTCCACAGGATGGTTGGAATCACCGCAGATCGGTCTCAGGCTGAGGCATACCCCCACGAAGGAATCTCCATGGCGCCGCAGTTTAATTATCGGACTGAATACGGTGAACTCTTAAGATGAGTGACCGGAACTCGACTTTTCTTCCCCAAGCTGGTTCTGAGATCGTGGTGGTGACTAACGCCGCTGTCGTCACGTCTAACTTGTGGACATCTCTTATCACCGATTCGTTCGAGTTTCTGAGCGGCTCAGGATACGGGAGCAAAAGTAGTAAGTGTACGTTATGAAGACAAGCATGCGTTTTCTAGTAAGCGGGACTATTTCTCTCTTATTCGCTGGGATGCCACTTTTAGCGCAACAGACGCCGCGTGGGGAACCAATCAGCGTGGTCGTTACGCTGGAGCCAAAGCACGGCAAGACAGTTCCGCCGGTCGAACAGCAGGACCTTGTTGTAATGGAGGCCAAAGAAAAGCGGCCTGTTACCGGCTTCCGGCTAGTAGGCGAGGAAGCGAAAACGCAACTGCTGCTTCTGATCGACGATTCAGCGCGAGGCAGCTTCGACACCGAAATCGCCACTATGAAACAGTTCGTCCAATCGCTTCCGGCTAGCTATGAAGTGGCCGTCGGATATATGCGCAACGGCATGACTCAGTTCACACAGCAATTCACGCCGGATCACGCCGCGGCGGCCAATGCGATCCGGGTTGTAATTGGCTCGGGTGGGGCGGATGTCAACCCTTACGACTCTCTCACCGACGCAATCGGGAAATGGCCGAACACTCAAGCTGAGCGCAGGGAAGTAGTGATGATCAGCAGCGGCATCGAAGAACTTGGCGGCGGGTGGTATCCTGACAACCCGTATGTAACGGAAGGCATCCACAGTGCGCTGAAGGCGGGCGTTGTAGTGTATACAATTTATAATCCCAGCGTTGGTCATTCCGGTCACAGTTACTGGCGTACTACGTGGGGTCAGAATTTTTTATCTGAGCTCTCCGATCAAACGGGCGGCGAGTTTTACACGATAGGGTTTGGTTCTCCCGTTTCCTTCCAGCCATTCCTCGAGCAGATTCTGAACCTCCAGCGAAATCAATATCTTCTGACCTTCGAAGCGCGCCCCGAGAAAAAGGCTGGATTCCAGCCGCTGAAGGTCATACTTGAAGGCAAAGACGCCAGCGTTGCCGCGCCGCAGCAGGTCTGGGTCAAGGCAAGCATGTAGCGCGTTCACAGCCGGGGCTGCCAGTCAAAACTCGCGCACGATGTTCACGCGCGTATACAACAACTGAAAACCTGCGCGCTCGTAGTTTCGGTGCGAAATGCTGCCGGGTAAAACAGAGGCCATGGCCAGTTCGCATCCCAACCTTTGTGCGGCCGCAAGCCTCGCCCGGATGAGCTGTCCCTGCCAACCTTGCCTGCGCGCCTCCAGCCGCACGGCGTCTCCAACAAGCAGGGCAACGCTCTGATGTACACTCATCGCGGCCCCTCCGGCCGCCACTTCCCGGCCTGCAAGCCAGCAGTGTCCGCCCGCGCAGGTAGATGCCAATAAGTCCACCATTTCCTCGCTGACTGGCATGTACTCCGAGAAGCCTTCGCTCACCACACGCGCCCAGTCCGCGGTTTCATGGAGCCCGATTGCCCGTACATCAGGCGACACCTCAAACCGTTCCTCCGGCGCGATTTGCCGGACCATGATGTTGTTGAACTCCACCACGCGATAGGGCCTGCTCTGTACGAATGCAATCACGGAGGTATCGGCCAATGTGCATAAGTCGATCACACACGCGCTGCGGCGATCTCTGTAGAACATCTCCAGCCTCTCAAGTTCCTGGTGCGACGCCGTACCTCGCATTCCGATGCCGACGGCGTGCGTCATGGGTGACCCTACGCCGGCAAAGAGCGCCACGCCTCCCGCAAAGGGCTCAAAGGCCACATCGTGTGTGGCGGCAGCCGCTTGTGCCATGCGCGCGCCAATAGCCGCTTCCGCCGCCTCCAAACGCGCAGCCAAAGCCCGGTCGGAGGTAGGAAAGTCCCGCAGCATGTTTATCGATGCCGCAGACGAAGACTTTCCCAACTCGCATCCGCGAACCAACCTCCGTCCACTGAAAGGGTATGGCCATTGATGAAGCCGCTTTGAGATGAATCCGCGAGGAAGGCCACGGCGGCAGCGATATCGTCCGCGGTTGCAAAGCGCCCCATGGGCACGCGGCCGGTGATATCGGCGTCGCTGTACAAGCCGGCGGCTTGCGGCGCAACATCCATCGGCGTTTTCACCCAACCCGGGCATACCGCGTTGCATCGCACGCCGCGCCCGCCCCATTCGGCTGCCAGGGTTCGCGTCAACCCGATCAACCCGTGCTTGCTCGCATTGTAGGCCGCTCGATCGGCTACGGCCAGCAGTCCCGCGATAGACGCTATGTTCACGATGCTGCCCTCCCGCTGCTTCAGCATGAGCTTGCCCAATTCGCGAGACAGCAGAAACGGGCCGAGGAGATTTACGTCCTGCACCCGCCGCCAGTCTGCTGCACTCGTTTTCTCCGCGGGCGCGATGTGCGCGATACCGGCGTTGTTCACCAGCACATCCACCCGCCCGAACTCTTTGTGCACGGCAGAAGCGAGCGATTCTGCAAACGTCTCGTCTGAAACATCACCCAGCACTTCCATCGAGGCCTGTCCTGTACGCGAAACAGCACTCGTGGTTGCCGCGCATGATTGCACATCAGTCACAACAACCGCGTATCCTTTCGATGCCAGCACTTCGGCCGTGCGTTGGCCGATTCCTTGCGCCGCGCCGGTTACGACCGCTACTTTTACCTGCACTGGCGCGAATAACCTCGGAGATGCGATTGGGGCATTCCCTTAGATTACGCTCGTGCGGCAGATTACCGTCGCGCGGCCCAGGCGGGACGGAAAACTGTCGTGCCCGGGCAGCCACAAAATTGTTCATTTCCGCGTTCGTGGACAGCTTCCGCATCGCCCTGCGTGCCGGGTAATGGACAATTAGATCAGGCACCCGTACATGCTCATGAACGAACAGCAAGCAATGGCCCGATCTCTCGCGGAAACCGATCCCGAGATTTATGACGCGATCCAGCACGAGCTCCAACGGCAAAACACCCGGCTTGAACTGATCGCCAGTGAGAACTTCACATCAGAAGCTGTTCTGGAAGCGGCTGGCACCGTATTCACGAACAAGTACGCTGAAGGCTATCCGGGAAAGCGTTACTACGGCGGCTGCGAGTTTGTGGATGTCGTGGAGAACCTGGCGCGGGAGCGGGTCAAGCAGCTCTTCAAGGCGGAGTATGCCAATGTTCAGCCGCACTCCGGTTCGCAGGCGAATGAAGCAGCCTATGCCTCGGTGATGAAGCCAGGCGAAACGATGCTGGGGATGAACCTCGCTCACGGCGGACACCTGACGCACGGCCATCCGCTGAACTTCTCCGGCAAGCTGTACAACGTCGTTGCCTACGGTGTCCGCCGGGACGACGAGATCATCGACTACGACGAGGTCCAGCGCCTGGCCGAAGAGCACAAGCCGAAGCTGATTGTGGCCGGGGCGAGCGCCTATTCGCGCGTGATCGACTTCGCCCGCTTCCGGCAGATTGCCGATTCGATTGGTGCCGTCTTCCTGGTCGACATGGCGCACTACTCAGGATTGATCGCGGCGGGAGTCTATCCGAATCCCTGCGAACATGCCGATATCGTCACCTCCACCACGCACAAGACCCTGCGCGGTCCGCGTGCAGGCATGATTCTCGCGAAAGAAAAATTCGGCCCGGCAATCGATAAGGCGGTTTTCCCGGGGGCTCAGGGAGGTCCGCTGGTGCACATCATCGCCGCCAAAGCAGTCTGCTTCAAGGAAGCGGCAAACGAAGATTTCCGCGCGTATCAGGTCAAGGTGCTGGCCAACGCCACGGCCCTCGCGGCGTCGCTCAATGCAGAAGGCTTCCGGGTGGTCAGCGGCGGCACGGATTCGCACATGTTCCTGATCGACGTTTTCGCTAAAGGCGTGAAAGGCAAGGAAGCCGAGAAGGCGCTTGACGAGGCTTACATCACCGCGAATAAAAATGCGATTCCGTTTGATACCAACCCGCCGCTGAATCCGAGCGGGATCCGCCTGGGCAGTCCGGCCGTTACTACACGCGGCTTCGGCGAAGGAGAGATGCGGGAAGTCGGCCGCCTGATCTCGCAAGTCCTTCAAGACATCAGTTCGGAACAGGTGCGTGCCGATGCGCGAAAAGCCGTACGCGTCTTGACCGACCGGTTCCCGCTGTATAGCTGGAAGCAACAGCTCGCGGGCGTCAACGCAGGCCTGTAAGGCGCCGGGAACAGCGGACCTGGAATCCTAAGAGTGCCTGGCTTGTCTGCACCCCTGGTGGCCAGCGTGATCGAGAACGGAATCAAGCGGCCTATCCAGATGCTGGTCGATTCGCGCTCTTATCCGGCGGCACTGGTGCTGACGTATTCAGGCATGGACACGATGGCGTTTCTCAGCATGGCCGTCGACAGATCGGATGTGATGCGCTCCGATTTCATCGCATGGGTGGAGCGCTACATCCACTTGACCTCCGGTCAGGAGATTACCGCCCGTGATCTCTACGGGGCGCGTTGCAGCGCGTTGCATGGGGGCGCCCACTCACGGCTGAGCCGGAGTGCGGAGTGCAAGCCCTTAGCGTATGTCGCGGATAGCCAGGAATTCCACGCTCCTTTGCCAGGGCTGTCGGTTTCCGTGCGAGATCTCGTCACAGCATTCTTCGCCGGCATCGATGTATTTCTCGCGGACGTTCAGGCGGACGAAGCCAAGTCGTCGATCGTAGAACAGCGGCTTGAGCATCTGCTGACGACGATGCCCTACTCTGCTGTAAAAGAGAAAAAGGGAACACCTTCTTGAGGTGTTCCCTTTCTTGTGCTTAGGTCTTGTCCGTCTTGCTACCGGGCGGCAGCCTTCATCTTCGAACTCATCGCAGCACGGTTCACGTTGGTGGTACGGGTCGTTTTCGGCTTGTGCGTAGCCGTGCCCGATCCGTTGCGCGCTGAGCCATTCAAGCTCGCTACCGCCACAGGCGCAGGGACAGTGGCAGTTGCAGTTCGCGGCGTCGACGAGCCATTCTGAGTCAGCTTTCCAAGCACAACCGGGCGTTTTGCACCGGTTGCCATCGGAATGTTTGAGGGACGTGCGTGCGCCGTTTCGTAGGCCATTACGGCAAACGCGATCGCTTCCTTGGCGTCCACATCCAGCCCTACCTCCGTGCTTTCCATTACCGGAATAGGGTCCATTGCCTTGCGGAGCTGCCGCATAAGCGTCGGATTGTGTGTCCCGCCGCCCGAAACGAAGATTTCATCCACCCGCATGTCCGTGAGCACGAAGTTTCGCACGCCCAGCGCGATGCTCTCGGCAGTAAGCGCCGTCGCCGTTGCGATCAGGTCTTCGCTGCTCAGTTCCGTATCGAGCAGTTTCGCGACGTACTCGGAGCCATATTGTTCACGCCCCGCCGTCTTTGGCGGCTTTGCACGGAAGTATTTGTCGCGCAGAAGTTTTGCCAACAGTTTAGGATCGATCTGCCCGGAGGCCGCAATCGCGCCGTCCCGATCGTATGTCTGAGCACCCGAGGTGATGCGAGTTACGAGCTGATCGATCACCATATTGCCCGGACCGGTATCGAACGCAATCACGCGATCGGTGTTCGTGTTCGGAGGAATTGCCGTAAGATTCGCGATCCCGCCAATATTGATGGCGACGCGTCCGCGCCCGCGATGCCGCATGAGCATGTAATCGAGATAAGGTACGAGAGGCGCACCCTTCCCGCCGGCGGCCACGTCGCGCTCACGAAAATTGGAGATCACATCGATCCCGGTTCGCTCCGTGATGATGCTCGATTCGCCAATTTGAAACGTACTCGCGACTTTCTTTCCCAGGTACTGCGTCCCCTGCCCCTCGTGGAAAATCGTCTGGCCGTGGCATCCGATGAGTTTGATACTGTTCAACGGAATTTGCGCACGCTCCGCCGCTTCTTCCAACGCCTCTGCGTAAAGCTCTCCCAATAGGAAATTGAGGCGCGAAATATCGCCCGTGAAGGCGTTCGTATTCGATACGGCGAGAAGCGCTTCACGGACCTTTTTCGGGTAAGGGACCGAATGACTCGTCAAGACGTTGATTTTGGCCTTGAAGCCCGAACCGGTAATATCGACAATCGCTACATCGATCCCGTCGAGCGAAGTCCCGCTCATGATACCTGCTATTCTCATGTGTTTAGCAACTCTTGCTGCAAATCTTGCAGAATCTGCAAAGCTTCGACCGGCCGGAGTTCGTCGATATTCAACCCCCGTATCCGATCGGCGAGCCCTTGGTTTACGGGCTCAAAAAGTTTTATCTGTAGGGGCGCGTGAGCGTCACCCGGGGCCAGCTCCTCACGTACGGAGCGTTCCCTTACTTCATGATGCAATAAAACGGACCTCGCTCGCTCGATTACTTTAAGCGGCAAACCGGCTAATCGGGCCACTTCAATGCCATAACTGCGGTCTGCTGCACCCGGTTCGACCTTTCTTATGAACAAGATCTGGTCATTTGCCTCTTTTACAGCCATGTGTAAATTTCTTACGCCAGAAAGTTGATCAGCAAGCTCGGTGAGCTCGTGGTAATGCGTGGCGAATAGTGTCTTGGCTTTAACCCGCTCGTGAATGTACTCGACCACGGCCCACGCCAGCGCCAGACCGTCATACGTGGAGGTGCCGCGCCCAATTTCGTCGAGTACCAGAAAACTATTAGAAGTGGCAGAATTTAAGATCGCAGCGGTCTCGGTCATCTCAACCATGAAAGTGGAGCGGCCGCGCGCCAGATTGTCCGCCGCCCCGATGCGCGTGAACACGCGGTCTACCACGGGCAGTAGCGCTGCTTCTGCCGGGACGAACGATCCCATCTGGGCCATGATCAGGATCAAGGCCGCTTGCCGCAGGTAGGTCGATTTCCCGCCCATATTCGGGCCGGTGATTACGCCTATGTACTGGTTTGACGAATGAAGGTACAGATCGTTAGGAATGAAGCGGATAGCATCTTTTTCAGTCAGCTTCTCAATCACGGGATGCCGCCCGGCATCAATCCGCATTTCGCCAGAATCCGAAAAGCGCGGGCGTTTATACCGGTTTTCTACCGCGACATTCGCGAGGGACGCGGTGACGTCCAGTTCGGCAATGGCGGCCGCGGCCGCTTTGATCCGGTCCGCATGCGCCGCGGCGAAAGATCGAACCTCCTGAAAGATTTCCCGCTCCAGGGCGAGGATTTTATCCTCCGCGGCTAATACCTTCGATTCCAGCTCTTTCAGCTCGGGCGTGGTGAACCGTTCCGCGTTGGCGAGCGTTTGTTTCCGCTCGTATGCTGGCGGTACGAACTGCAAGTTCGCCTTTGAAACTTCGATGTAATAGCCGAAAACATTGTTGAACCGGACTTTGAGGGACTGAACGCCCGTCTGGTTTCGCTCCCTGGTCTCGATTGCGGCGATGTATTGCCGGCTGTTGCGGCTGATGTCGCGCAGTTCGTCGAGTTCCGGATGGTAGCCGTCGCGAATGGTGCCGCCATCGGCCAGATTCACTGGCGGCTCAGCGGCGATCGCATTCAGCACCCGCTCGCGAACTTCCGAAACAAGATCAATCTCGGCCCGCAGGCCCGGGTTTTCGAGCTGCTGAATCAACTCCGCGACCTTCGGCAGTTGCTCCAGCGACCGGCCCAGTGCCAGCGTATCCCGCGGCGTAGCCGTCCCGAGCGTCACCTTCGCCAGCAGCCGCTCGAGATCCTGAACCGTGCCGAGCGCCTTTCGAAGATCGCCGCGCAAAATTACCTTTGCGGCAAGCTCCGCTACCGCATCGAGCCTCGCTTCAATCTCCGCGCGGTCGCACGAAGGATTCAATAATCGGCGGCGCAGCAGGCGCCCGCCCATGCCCGTCAAGGTCTTATCGAGGACATAGATCAGCGTTGCATCCCGCTTCTCGCCCGCGAACAGCGGCTCGACGAGTTCCAGGTTGCGGACGGTGACCCCATCCAGCACCATGTGGTCCGCGCGCTGGTAGAACGAGGGCCGGTTCAAGTGGTCCAGCGCTGATTTCTGCGTCTCGCGCAGATAATGCAGGACGGCTCCCGCGGCCGAGACAGCCAATGGTTTGTCTGTCAGGCCGCAGCCGTCGAGCGAAAGCAGCCGGAAATTCTCAAGGATCTGGCGGCCGGCGTAATCTCCCCCGAATACCCATGCGTCGAGCGAGGTCTCCAAACACTGAGCGCCCACCCGCAGGCCATCCGGATGCAGCACTTCACGAATGTTTAACGTCTCGATGGTCGGGATCAGTTCATCGGAAGGGAGTTCAGTTGTTCGAAATTCGCCGGTTGAAAGATCCGCATATGCTAGCCCGCTTCGGCCGCTCCTTGTGAGAACCGCCGCAACATAATTGTTTTCGTGTGAACGCAGCAGGTTGGAATCGGTGGCCGTTCCCGGCGTAATCACGCGTGTGACTTCGCGCCGAACAAGCTTCTTGCCCGGCCCGGCTTCTTCCATCTGCTCGCAGATGGCCACGCGGTATCCCCGCTGAATCAGCCGCGCAATGTATCCCTCGGCCGCATGATAGGGGACGCCGCACATCGGCACAGGGTCGCCGCGCTCCTTGTTGCGAGCGGTAAGCGTGATTTCCAGTTCACGGGCCGCGTTTACTGCGTCTTCGTAGAAGAGCTCATAGAAATCGCCTAGCCGAAACAGCAGCAGCGCGCCCGGGACTTGTTTTTTTGCGGCCTGATATTGCCGCATCAGCGGGGTAGATGGCTCTTGGTTCATCTACTGGAGCCCGCCCTCCAGCTTTCGGGTAATGAAACTATGCGTACAGCCCACGTCTCTTGATTGCGAATGCCACGCGATCGAGCGCCAGCATATAGGCCGCGGTGCGATTGTTCACATTGTGCTTGCCGGCGTAGCCGATCACATCGTTGAAGCTGGTCACCATAATCTCTTCCAACCGTTCGTTGACCATATTTTCGTTCCAAAAATATCCCTGCCGGTCTTGCACCCATTCGAAATAAGAAACTGTAACGCCGCCTGCGTTTGCCAAAATGTCGGGAATTACAAACACTTTTTTCTCGGCCAGAATGGAATCGGCAACAAAGGTCGTCGGTCCATTGGCGCCTTCGCACAGAATTTTGGCCTTAATTCGGTCCGCATTCACAGAAGTAATGACGTTTTCGCGTGCGGCCGGAATCAGAACGTCGCAATCCATCAGCAATGCTTCGTATCTATCAACATCCTCGGCTTCCGGAAAACCGCGAATGGAACCCGTTTCGCGGCGATAGTCCATCAAGGCTTCCACGTCGAGCCCGTGCGGATTGTAAACCGCGCCGTCATACTCCACGATCCCGACTATTTTGAAGCCTACGCGCGACATGAGCCGCGCGGCCATTCCTCCAACATTTCCGAAGCCCTGGATGATCACGCGCGTATTTTCCGGCGCCAGTCCGAAACGCTTCAGCGCCTGCATAGTTACGAACATGCACCCACGGCCGGTTGCCTCCGGGCGACCCAGGGATCCGCCCAGTTCCAACGGTTTGCCGGTTACGACTGCGGTGACGGTATGGCGCTGGTGCATGGAATAGGTGTCCATGATCCACGCCATCGTCTGCTCGTTGGTGTTTACATCCGGCGCCGGAACATCCCGCTCAGGACCGATTACCTCGTAAATCTCCGCCGTATACCGGCGCGTAATCCGCTCCAATTCGCCCTCGCTGAGCAGATGCGGCTCACAGATGACGCCGCCCTTGGCGCCACCGAAGGGAATATTCACGACGGCACACTTCCATGTCATCCACGCCGCTAACGCGCGAACTTCATCGAGCGACACGTCCGGGGCAAAACGGATGCCGCCTTTAGCCGGTCCACGCGCAATCGAGTGTTGCACCCGGTACCCGGTAAACACCTCTATACGGCCATCGTCCAGGACGACCGGAATGTTTACGGTAAGCTCCATGGAGGGGGTGCGCAACACTTTGCGCATTCCGTCATCCAGCTTCAGCCGTTCGGCTGCCTCGTCAAACCGGTGCGCGGCAGATTCCCATGGATTCACTTCGTGATCGACAGACAGGGTCGATTGTTCTAAGAGCATGGCGTACAGTCTCCTGGCGGACTGAAACGGTGTTGCGTTAAACCTCCGCTCTCGCTTGCTCCGCCCTCATGGCAAGGGCAAACCCGAAGGTGCATCACCCAATCCCTACACTGTCACGAGTGAGGCGGACTTGCAACATCCGGCGGGCGGTTTTGTTTCAGGAACAAAACTTTGTGCTCGCGGCTGAACCAAGGGTGATGCGCTCGCGTCTACTGAGAGGCAGACTTAAAAGAGGACTGAAACGCATGACACCAGACGAACAGAAGATGCTCTCCGATCTCGCGAACAAAATTGCGCAGACTCCGGCGCCGCCGCGGGATCCCGAAGCAGAAGAATTCATTCGAACACATATCGGCAACCGGCCTGACGCGCTCTACCTGATGACACAGACGGTTCTTATCCAGAACCTCGCCCTTCAGAATGCTCAGCGGCAGATCCAGGAACTGCAATCCAGTTCGCAAACCCAGGTCGCGCCCGGATCCAGCTTTCTCGGGGGAGCGGCTGGCGGCTACCAGCAGCAGGCCGGCGCGCGGCCGCAGTATGCCGCGCCAACACCGCAAGCTGCCATGCCGCCGCAATATGCCCCGCCGGCGCCGGCTTCAGCAGGCGGCGGAGCGCCCAGTTTCCTGCGCAGCGCAGCCCAGACCGCAACCGGTGTGGCTGGCGGGGTACTTGCAGCCGAAGCCATCAGCTCTCTTTTTCATCCCGGCGGCGGATTATTTGGCGGCGGTAGTGGATTCATGGGCGGTGGCGGCGGCGTGATGCCGACCGAAGAAGTGGTCAATAACTATTACGAAGCGCCACCCCAGGACTACCGGGCGGACGATCGCGGCGACCACTTCGACCAGAACGTAGACGATCAGACGCAGTACGACGACAATAGCCAATTCGACGACGCCATGGACACCGAGGACGACGGCGGCTTCGACGACAATTCAGGCGGTTTCGACGTCTAGCAACTGCTGCCTATTCCGCAATCAAGTTGACTTCGTCGCGAACGGGTACATTCGCCTGTTCGCGACGGTCCAGGTAAGCCTGCCGGCTCTCGTTGATCACCTTGCGGGCTTCCCGCGGTCCGCCCCAACCCTTCATTTCCGTCTTCGCGCCCTGCAACTCTTTATAGATCGAGAAGAAGTACTCGATCTCCCTTCGAACATGCGGGAAGATCTGGTCCATCGTGTGGATACCGTCAAAACGCGGATTCCGATTGGGTACAGCCAGAACTTTTTGATCGTTCTCCTTGCCGTCCACCATGTGCAGGAGTCCGAGCGGCCGCGCTTCCATCATGCAGCCGGTGAAGCTGGGCTCATTCACCAACACTAAGATGTCGAGGGGATCGCCATCTTCCGCCAACGTGCCGGGAATGAAGCCATAGTCGCCCGGATAGTGCATAGGCGAGTAGAGTGCGCGATCGAGTCGAAATACACCCAGATTGCCGTCGTACTCATACTTGTTGCTCGAGTTTTTCGGGATCTCGATAATGACGCGAACGAGCTCGGGACTATCAGGGCCTGGATCAATATCGTACAGCTTCACGCGTTCAGCGTAGCAGACTGAACGTGCTTCGAGCCGCCCGGGAATGCGAAACTCGGGACATGTCCAGCGGAGATGTATTGAAGAAGGTTCGCTGGGGCGTGCTTGGCGCCGCCAACATCGCCCTCAAGAAAGTGATACCCGCCATGCAAAACGGCGAGCGGACCAAGATTGTCGCCGTTGCCTCGCGCGATCGCGACCGTGCGCGCCGCGCAGCGGATGCCCTACAGATTCCGAAAGCGTATGGCTCGTATGAAGAGCTGCTGGCCGACCCGGGTATCGAAGCGATCTACAATCCTCTGCCCAACCACCTGCACGTGCCCTGGTCCATTAAGGCTGCCGAAGCGGGCAAGCATGTCCTGTGCGAGAAACCGCTCTCTCTCAGCGTTGCCGAGGGGCGGCGCCTTATCGAAGTCCGCGACCGGACCGGTGTCAAGATCGGCGAAGCCTTTATGGTGCGAACGCATCCCCAATGGCTGCGCACCCGCGAGATCGTTCGAAGCGGTGAAATCGGCGAACTCAAGGCCATTCTGAGCGTTTTTTCCTATTTCAATCGCGATCCTTCGAACGTTCGTAACATCCAGGAGATTGGCGGCGGCGGTGTTATGGACATCGGCTGTTATCCCATCACGATGTCGCGTTTCCTGTTTGAGCGCGAGCCGGTGCGCGCTTCCGGTCTCATCGAGCTCGATCCCGACTTCAAAACCGACCGCCTCAGCTCCGCCATGCTCGACTTCGCGCCGGGCCATGCGGTGTTTACTTGCAGCACGCAGCTCGTTTCCTTCCAGCGGATGCAGATTTTTGGCACGAAAGGCCGCATAGAGATCGAAATCCCGTACAACATCCCGCCCGACCGCCCCAGCCGCATTTTTGTCGATGATGGCTCGCAACTGGCGGGGCGCAGCGCCCGGGTCGAGGAGTTCCCAGCCGCCGACCAATACACGATTCAGGGCGACGTCTTCTCTCGCGCTATTCAGGACAACGGCGCGGTTCCTGTGCCGCTTGAGAACGCTTTGGCCAATATGGCTGCCATTGAGGCAGTCCTGCGTTCCGGCAAGACCGGCCAGTGGGAAAAGATCTGAAAGCCGGCCAGTTTACCGCGGTGCGGGCTGGTTTTTGCACGCAAGCGCCGGGTCGAAGAGGCACAGATTCTCAGCCTTCCACCGCATGGCAGCGTAAATCCGGGCTCGACCGCTCGGGTGATCAAAGAACAGAAACTCTTCCACTGGCGCGGGATTGAGCTTCCGGTACTCACCCAGCAACAGGTCCACTTCCGCTTCGCCGTCCGGCTGGCGAGCGGCGTTCAGCCCAAAGATGTCCGCCTCGTACTCCTGGGTCCGGGTTAATGTGTTGCTGATCGGGGTTGCAAGCAAGCTTATTGTGACCAGAATGATTGCCGCCAGGGGCAGCATGGCAGCATCCTCGATGCCGCGGATCTGCCATCGCGGGCCCCAGCGACCGATTGACCAACCGAGCAACCATCGCAGTATCCAGAACGCAGCGGCGCAAGCGGCCGAAGAGAGCAACAGGCCGTTCGCGATATGGTGCATCACGTAGTGCCCCATTTCGTGCCCCATGACCGAGAGAATGGCGCCCGGGGAACAGCGCCTCAGCAGGTTGTCGTTAAGAGTGATCCGGTCGGTCCCGAACAGGCCGCTGACGTTTGCACTTACGCGGTTGCTCTGTTTCGATTCGTTGACTTCGTACACATCCCTGGCCGGAATGCCGTTTTCTCGAGCGAGGCTCAGGATTTCGCTCTTGATGGGAGTGTTTTTCAGTGGCGTGTACGTGTTGAATAGCGGCGCAAGAAAAACGGGCTGAATCATGATGCCGACAATGAGGAACGCGATGGCAGCCAAAGTCCCCCAGAAATGCCAGGTTCGCGGACAGCGCTGAACGATGACCAGCAGCGTGGCGACCGCGATGCCCGACAACAGTGTGCCGGCCCCGAACCCGATGACTGCATCACGCAGCCATCCGGCAAAGGTCTGATTCGCCAACCCATATTGGTGCTCGCGGAAGAAGTCCTCATATACGGTCAAGGGAAATGTCAGCAGCGCCGCCGCGAGGGCGAACGCGATCCAGTACAGGAAGGTCTGCAGCCACCCAACGCGCGTCAATCGCTCCGCCCAATTCCGCATCCGCGCCGACAGCCCGCTCTCGAGCAGGAAGAACAGAATGGCAAGGAGATAGAGGAAATCCCATAGCATGAGCCAGTATCCACCTTCGAAATAGGCATCCGACCTTGCCCTTGCCGCCGGCGGCAGGGTTGCCAGCCAGGCGTTCGTTGCCGCCTCGGCATTGAAGTCCGCCGAGGCCCACGCGGCAGGCGGAATCGGCACTTCGCCGGAATGGATGATGACGCGATAGCGAAAGCTTAACGACTCACCCGGGTGAAGATCGTAGCCTGCGCGATCGTTTGATCGCGGGTCGAAATCTTTTGCACCGAAAGGATTCGCGGCGAATAAGCCGTAATCCCGAACATGCCAGCGCGGCGGGTGATGGTAATTCCGCGGATCGTCGTAGATCGTGATACCGACTTTCCGGCCGTCCACCGCTCCGGAGTAATCCACCCAGTCCGCACGCTTGCCCCAAACGTTCTTCTCTCCTTCGAGACCTGCCGAGTTTCGGATGATTCCACCGTTCTTCCCCGCCAGGCCGTCCGCCACGCTAAGCGCAAAGAAGCCTTCTTTCGTATCGCCGAACTCGGCTTCCTCTTTCGCGGTCAAGACCGCTTCTATATCGATGCGGCGCACGTCTCGGTCAGCGAAGAAGGTCATGGTACGCCGCTCTTCGAGGATTTCTTCGCTGCCTGGCGCTTCCCATCCGAAGGTCGCGACGATCCGGCCGAAGCGCGTCCCCGGTTCAACGGCGTCAAGGTTGCGGAGGACAATTGTTCCCTTCACAGCCGGATTGCCTTTGCTGGTGCTCGAGTTCGGATCGTTCTCCCAGAAGTTGATTCCGCTCACATCTCCGTAACCGATCCACAGCCCCCGGTGGTGGGGATGGTCGCGCGATTCGCCGGCGACCATCTCCATCGGGAAACGGCGCGATACGATCAGCCCGTCCGCCGAGCGAAGCGGCGCGAGAAACGGCTTGGCGTAAGCGGGACCTGTATAGAAGTCCGAGAACGGCTGGCCGCTGATTGTGACCGAGACATGGTCATTCCCGTCGGCTTTCAAATCTACCTGCGCCTTAGATACAAAAGGCAGGGTCGCCAGCAGGCAAATAAAGGCAAACCGCATAAGCGTTGGCGATCATAACAAGGAATTAGCAAAAAACTAACGAATCGCAGTCTGGGCCACTGAACCGTGGGCTATGATAAAGGCGTTACACAATAGTCAGGAAAGCACAAATGGGACCGATCGGCGCGCAGGAGATGATCTTTATATTCGTCCTTGCGCTCGTGCTATTTGGCCCGAAGAAGCTGCCTGAATTGGGCCGGCTCGTCGGCAAGGGGCTGACCGAGTTCCGCCGCGCCAAGAATGAGCTCAAGACTACCTTCGAATCGCATATGCGTGAACTTGAGCGTGAGGCAAATCTGGAAAAATACTCCTCCACGGAGTACAAGCCGGACTACTCATCTCCCCGGCAATCGTATCCGTATGATGAGTATGGACAGGAACCGCAGCCAGGCACGACCTCTGAGCATTCTTACAACACGCCAGGCATCAGCGAGCCGCCGAGCGAAGCGGCTTCTGCTCCGCCCGCCCACTTACCGGTAAACGGAACGGTTGCACGATCGAATAGTGCTCAGCCGGTCGAGCACGTCGCTGGCGAAGAGCAGCACCCTGCGTAGTCATTAGAAATCAATGCTGGACGATACAAAGGAGTACGGAACTCCAAACGGGGAGGGTGCAATCGACAGCACCGTTACCAGTACGGTTTCGGAAGCGTCTGCCACCACTCCGCCTGACGCAACGGCTTCGCCGAATCTGCCCGCAGCGGCACCTCCGGTAACGCCGCCTCCGCCTCCACCCTCCGATAGCGATGAAGACGAGGGGGACGAAGAAGAGAGGGGCATGCTGCGCATGTCCTTCATGGAGCACCTGGAGGAACTGCGCACACGAATTATTCGGGCGCTGCTGGGTCTTGCTGTCGCGTTCATGGTTAGTATCGGCTTTTGCAAGCAGCTTTGGGAGGTGGTTTCGGCGCCGGCCGTAATCGCTCTGAAGCACCTGGGCATAAATCCGCCGAACCTGGCCCAGATCACGCCGATGGAGCAGTTCAATGTCATCTATTTGAAACTGCCCCTGCTGGTCTCGATCTTCCTCGGTTCCCCATGGGTGTTGTACCAGGTCTGGGGATTTATTTCGCCGGGCCTCTATAAGCGCGAAAAGAGATGGGCAGTGCCGTTTATTCTCTGCACGGCCGGGTTGTTCATCACGGGCGGCTGTTTCGCCTATTTCGTCGCGTTCCGTTATGGTCTTGAATTTCTCTTGGGCATCGGCCGCGACGTCCACGTAACGCCGGTTGTTTCCATTAACGAGTATTTCGATCTGTTCGTAAACGTAACGCTTGGTGTGGGCCTCGTGTTTGAGATGCCCGTCATCATCTTCTTTCTGACTCTGCTGCGCCTCGCTTCGCCGCGCTTCCTGCTACGGCACAGCCGGTACGCAATTCTCGCCATCACCATCATTGCCGCTGTTGTCACGCCGACACCCGACGTGTTCAACATGATGCTCTTCGCGGTGCCGATGGTGTTGCTGTTTTTCGTCGGCGTGTTCGCAAGCCAACTACTGGTGATGCGGCGTGAAGGAAGGAAATTCCCCTGGACAAAGGTCGTCTTAGCAATTCTGGCGATGCTCTTAGTTGCGGCGGGCCTGATAGCGCTACTGATTTATCGCTATCACTTTCAGTTCGTGCCTCACTGGCCGTACCTGGCGCAGCCGGTGCGGGCACTGACGAAACACTAAATGACTCAGAGGGTTGAAGCCGTTCGGTAGCGTGTATCGAACGGCTGTAAGCCCTCTTCCGTTCACCGTTTTATCCATAGCGAACCGCTCGGATAATACATTCGGATAATGTACGGCGGTTCTGTT
>Ga0213872_10000810_pt1 | contig 22657 bp, 13 predicted proteins | sample VelepicomBERX_R2_FD_160071 | JGI IMG/M metagenome (GOLD analysis project Ga0213872, IMG submission 160071) | Rhizosphere microbial communities from Vellozia epidendroides in rupestrian grasslands, the National Park of Serra do Cipo, Brazil - RX_R2 | ecosystem: Host-associated > Plants > Roots >...
AGGTGGCCGAGAAGATCCGCATCTCCGGCGGCGGGCGCTGCAACTTCACCAACCGCGACGCCACCCCCGCCCAGTTCCTGAGCGCCAACCCGCATTTCTGCCGCAGCGCCCTGAGCCGCTACACGCCGCAGGATTTCATCGCCCTGGTGCAGCGCCACGGCATCGGCTTCCACGAAAAGCACAAGGGTCAGTTGTTCTGCGACCGCTCGGCCGACGACCTGATCGAGATGCTGCTGCGCGAATGCGACGCCGGCGGCGTGACGCGCTGGCCCTCCTGCCGGGTGGCGGGCATCCGCCACCATGACCAGGCGCAGCGGCGCTACGAGATCGATTGCAGCCAGGGCGTGGTCCAGGCGCACAGCCTGGTGATCGCCACCGGCGGCCTGTCCATCCCGCAGATCGGGGCCAGCGACTTCGGCTACCGGGTGGCCCGCCAGTTCGACCTGAGCCTGGTCGAACAACGCCCGGGCCTGGTGCCCCTGACCTTCGACGGCGCCGCCTGGCAGCCCTACGCCCAACTGGCCGGCCTGGCCCTGCCGGTGGCCATGGAGACCGGCACCAAGAAGAGCCGCATGGTCTTCCTCGAAGACCTGCTGTTCACCCACCGCGGCCTGTCCGGGCCGGCGGTGCTGCAGATATCGAGCTACTGGCAGCCCGGCACGCCGATCCGCATCAACCTGTCGCCCGAGCGCGACTGGACGGCCGAACTGAACCGGGCCAAGGCCAGCTCGCGCAAGCTCCTGGCCAATGAGCTGGCCCAGCAACTGCCGGCCCGCCTGGCCGAGGCCTGGGTGCAGCAGGACGCCCTGCTGCAACGGCCGGCCAATGAAGTGCCCGATCGCGCCCTGGCCCAGCTGGCCCAGCGCCTGTCGCAGTGGGAGCTGACCCCCACCGGCACCGAGGGCTACCGCAAGGCCGAAGTCACGCTGGGCGGGGTGGACACCCGCGACCTGTCGCAACAGACCCTGGAATCGCGCCAGCCCGGCCTGTATTTCATCGGCGAGGTGGTCGATGTGACCGGCTGGCTCGGCGGCTACAACTTCCAGTGGGCCTGGGCCAGCGCCTACGCCTGCGCCCAGGGCCTGGCGGCGGCAGCCGGCAAGGCCTGAGAGCCCGGTCAAAGTCTCCCACGGGTCGTGCGAGACATTGAACAGGCTCTGAGACGCCCAAAAAAAACGGCCGCCAGGTGTGTCCCTGGCGGCCCGTCAAAAGTCTGACCGGAGCCAGACAGCAGCTCACCCCCGCGAGCGCTTTGGGCGGACCCCGCGGCGGTGTCGCCCGGGGTCCATGGGTGTGACTTTGGCACGGGGCCACCGGGCCGTGAACGAATCAGCTCGCATATGGATATTCAGGGATCTGCGCGAATGAGCCCGGCTTTTTGAACCCTGCCGCCCCCAGACTTGCCGACGGCCTCTTGTGACGGTGATCCAAAAGGCTATAATCTCAGGCTTTGCTGGCAAATACCCCGCCGGCCGATCCATCTACATCATGGCGGGGAACCCCGCCTGTGGGCCCGATCTTCCCCAGGCACCAATTGGATAAATGACGAATGACCACCATCCGTGTTAAAGAAAACGAGCCTTTTGACGTCGCCCTGCGCCGTTTCAAGCGCACCATCGAAAAGCTGGGCCTGCTGACCGACCTGCGCGCCCGCGAGTTCTACGAAAAGCCGACCGCCGAGCGCAAGCGCAAGAAGGCCGCTGCCGTGAAGCGTCACTACAAGCGCGTGCGCAGCATGCAGCTGCCCAAGAAGCTGTACTGATCACAGTCGGCCCGCGACCACCCCGTGGTCCGATGAACCCGCGCTCGGGACGCCTGGCGCGGGTTTTTTGTTTTCCGCCCCCTTCCATCTCAACGGAGTTGCACCATGACCCTCAAGGAACAGATCAGCGAAGACATGAAGGCCGCCATGCGGGCCAAGGACAGCGAGCGCCTGGGCACCATCCGCCTGCTGCAGGCCGCCATCAAGCAAAAGGAAGTCGATGAACGCATCGTGCCGGATGACGTGGTGATCGTCGCCATCGTCGACAAGCTCATCAAGCAGCGCAAGGACTCGATCGCCGCCTTCGAACAGGCCGGCCGCCAGGACCTGGCCGACAAGGAAAGCGCCGAGATGAAGGTGCTGCAGGGCTACCTGCCGGCGCGCCTGAGCGCCGACGAAGTGGCCGCCGAGGTCCGTGCCATCGTGGCAGAACTGGGCGCCAGCGGCCCCGGCGACATGGGCAAGGTCATGGCGGCGGTCAAGACCCGGCTGGCCGGCAAGGCCGACATGGGCCAGGTGTCGGCCGCCGTCAAGGCCGCCCTGGCGGGCTGAGCGCACCGAAGACCGTGGCCTTGTTTGTGATTTTTTGTTTCAATTCCGCCTTGTACGTGCGCGATCCGGCCGCCTGAGACGTTGAGCAGGCATCGCGCCGCGGAGTCGCCCCATGCCTGCCACCTCTTTGCTCTCCATTTCCCGCCCCCTTGTGGGCGGACTGCTGCTGGCCTGCAGCCTGTGGCTGCCAGGCCACGCCGCCCTGGCCCAGGAACCCCCGGGCCGCGTGGGCCAGTTGACCTGGATCGAAGGGACGGTGCAGACCTCGCTGGCCGGCGACGCCGCCTGGCAGGCGGCTGAACTCAACCGCCCGCTGAGCACCCAGGATCGGCTGTCACCCAGCCCCGGAGCCCGCTTCGAGCTCAGCATCGGCAACGCCACCTGGCGCATGGAAGGCCCGGGGGAGCTCGACATCTCCAGCCTCAGCGACCCGATGGCCCAGATGCAGCTGCAGCGGGGCCATCTGAGCTTCAGGGTGGACAGCCTCGCGCCCGGCGAACGCATCGAGGTGGACACCCCCAACCTCGCGGTGGTGGCCCAGCAGCCGGGCCTGTACCGCCTGGACGTGGACCCCGAACTGGGCACCACCCGGGTGAGCGTGGCGCAGGGCTCGCTGCTGGCCTATGGCGAGAACGGCAGCGCCCTGAGCCTCCCGGCCCGGCTCAGCTGGACCTTTGCCGGGCGCCTGCTCGGACAGGCCGCTCCCAGCACGGCCCTGGGGCAGGACAACTTCGATGCCTGGGTGGCCGGTCGCAACCAGGCCCAGGACCAGTCCCTGGCCGCCCGCTACCTGCCGCGCGAGGTGATCGGCTACCAGCAGCTCGACGGCTGGGGCGACTGGCAGAGCGACAACACCTGGGGCACGATCTGGTATCCCCAGGTCAGCGTGGTCGACTGGGCCCCCTACCGCTATGGTCAATGGGTCTGGATGGACCCCTGGGGCTGGACCTGGGTCGACGACGCCCCCTGGGGCTTTGCCCCCTTCCATTACGGCCGCTGGGTCCAGGTGGGCGGCCGCTGGGGCTGGGTGCCCGGCAGCCTGGGGCCGCGCCCCGCCTATGCGCCGGCCCTGGTCGGCTTCATCGGCAACCCGGTGCCCGGCCGGCCGCGCCTGTCGCTCAAGCCCGGTGTGCCCTGGGTGCCGCTGGCGCCTGGCGAACGCTGGCAGCCCGGCTACAACCTCAGCCCGCGCTACCTGAACCAGGTGAACCAGCCGGTCCACCCGGCCCCGGCCGGCCTGCAGCCGCCCGCCAATGGCTACATCAACCAACAGCGCCCCCAGGCCATCACCTCCACACCCAACCACAATCCAGGCCGAAACTGGACCCCCGGCGAGATGCCGCCCCGCCCCGGCCAGACCCCGACCGCGCCCACCACCCCGCCGCCGGGCAACACCGGCACCCTGCGTCCACCACCTCGCATCGTGTTGCACGGCGATGAGGGGGCCGAGGAGAGGGAAAGGCTGCAACGCGCCCAGGCGCAGCAGCAGCAGCAGCAACAACAACTGCAGCAACAGCGGGTCGAACAGGAACGTCAGTTGCGGGAACAACAGTCCCGGGAACAACAAGCTCGAGAACAACAAGCTCGAGAACAACAAGCTCGAGAACAACAAGCTCGAGAACAACAAGCTCGAGAACAACAAGCCCGGGAGCAGCAAGCTCGGGAGCAGCAAATCAGGGAACAGCAGATGCGTCAGCAACCCGCCTTCCAACGCCCGCAGGGCGCGGGTGCCGAATCCAACGGCGACGGACGCCAGTCACGCGATGGGCGGGCCCGCGAGGGCGAAACCAATGCGCCGCGCCAGTTGCGGCCGGTGGCGCCGGAGCCCCGGCCCAACACACAATGAGGCCAATGAGGCCAATGAGGCCAATGAGGCCAATGAGGCCGGCGAGGCCGCACAGGGTGCCGCCCCGCCCGGTCGCGCCGCTCAGCTGCCCGCGACCTTCATGCGGTTGATGAGGATGGAGCCCACCGTCTTGGCGCCGTAGTTGTAGGCATCGGCCCCCACCGCCTGGATGCCCTTGAACATGTCCTTGAGGTTGCCGGCGATGGTGATCTCATGCACCGGGAACGCAATGCGGCCGTTCTCCACCCAGAAGCCGCTGGCCCCGCGCGAATAGTCGCCGGTGACGTAGTTCACGCCCTGCCCCATCAACTCGGTCACGAACAGGCCGGTGCCCAGCTTGCGCAGCATCGCCTCCAGGTCGTCGCCGGCCCGGGTCAGCCGCGAGCGCAGGCTGAGGTTGTGCGAGCCGCCCGAGTTGCCCGTGGTCTTCATGCCGAGCTTGCGCGCCGAATAGCTGGTCAGGAAATAACCCTCGACCCGGCCCGCCTCGACGACCTGCCGGGCGCGGCAACGCACGCCTTCGTCATCGAAGGGCGAACTGCCCTTGCCGCGCGGCACGAAGGGGTCTTCGGCGATGTCGATGTGCTTGGGAAAGACCTGCTTGCCCAGCGAGTCCAAGAGGAAGCTGCTCTTGCGGTAGAGCGCGCCGCCGCTGACGGCCTGCACGAAGCTGCCCAGCAAGCCTGCCGCCAGCGGAGATTCGAACAACACGGGGCATTGGGTGGTGGCGATCTTGCGTGCGCCCAGGCGGCTCAGCGCCCGCTCTGCGGCATAGCGCCCGACGGCCTGGGCGCTGGCGAGTTCACCGGCACAGCGCATCGAGCTGTACCAGGCATCGCGCTGCATGTCGCCCTTGCGGCCCGGCAGCGACGCGATCGGGGCCACCGAGAAGCTGTGGCGCGAGCTGGCATAGCCGCCCCGGAAGCCATGGGTGTGGGCACTGAAGAAATGCGATTGCTGGGCCGACACGCCGGCGCCCTCGCTGTTGGTGATGCGCCGGCTGGTGGCCAGGGCGGCCGCCTCGCAGGTCCGGGCCAGTTCGGCCGCCTCTTCGCTGCTCAGCGCCCAGGGATGGAAGAGATCGAGATCGGCGCGGGCCTCGGTGGCGTCCACCACATCGGCCTCATCGGGCAGGCCGGCCACCGGGTCCTCGGCGGTGAAGCGGGCGATGTCATAGGCCGCCTGCACGGTCTGCAGGATGGCGGCCTCGGAAAAATCGGAGGTACTGGCATTGCCGCGCCGGTGCCCGAGGTAGACCGTCACGCCCAGCGATTTGTCGCGGTTGCGCTCGACGTTCTCGAGCTCGCCCTTGCGCACGCTGACACTCAGGCCGCAGCCTTCGGAGGCTTCGGCGCCGGCGTCGGAGGCGCCCAGTTTCCTGGCGTGGGCCAGGGCCCGGTCGACCAGTTGTTCGAAGGTGTCGCGGCTGTAGGCGAAGCCGCTGTCGGCAGGGGTCTGGGGATTCTTCATAGCGACGGCTATGATACTTGCCGCCCGGGCCCCCCGCGGCCCGCCTCCCGGATACCCCCCACCATGTCACGCAAACCCAAAAAAGGCTACTACGTCCGCGGTCAGTTCATTGCCGAAGGCAGCGAACTCGATCTGCAGCTCAAGGCCGAGCTCAAGGGCACCGATGAAGCCAGCAAGACCGACCTGAAACGCGAAAGCACCGCCCTGCAAAAGCTCGGCGAAGACCTGCTGACCCTGCGCAGCGATCTGCTGGAGCGCTTGATGCTGTCGGACAAGCTCGTCGATGCGCTCGCCGAGACGCACCGCATCACCAACTTCGAAGGCCGGCGGCGCCAGCTCCAGTACCTCGGCAAGCTCATGCGCAAGCTCGACGACGAGACCGTCGACGCCATCAAGGCCGCGCTCGAGGTGCAGCGCAAGGGGTCGGCGGCCGACACCGCCGCCCTGCACCTGGCCGAGCAATGGCGCGAGCGCCTGGTCGCCGACGACAATGCCCTCGAAGCCTGGCTGGCCGAGCACCCCGACACCGACATACAGCAACTCCGGGCCCTGGTGCGCCAGGCACGCAAGGATGCGCCGGCCGCCGACCGGGCCTCGGTCTCGCAGGGGCTGGCACCCCGCAAGGGCCGCGCCTACCGCGAACTGTTCCAGATGCTGCGCCACCAGCTCGACCCCGAGAGCGCCGACACACCGGAGCCCGAAGAGGACGACCATGAGTGAGGTTCAGCACAGCGCCGCCGAGCCGGTGCGCATCGGCATCGTCTCGATCAGCGACCGGGCCTCCAGCGGCGTCTATGAGGACAAGGGCCTGCCCGCCCTGCGCGACTGGCTGCAACGTGCCCTGCACAACCCGATCGAATTCGTGCCCCGGCTGATTCCCGACGAGCCCGCCGTCATCCGTGCCACCCTCATGGCCCTGGTGGATGTCGAGCATTGCGCCCTGGTCCTCACCACGGGCGGCACCGGCCCCGCACTGCGCGATGTGACGCCCGAGGCCACGCTGGCCGTCGGCCACCGCGAAATGCCCGGCTTCGGCGAGCAGATGCGCCAGATCAGCCTGCGCTTCGTGCCCACGGCCATCCTGTCGCGCCAGGTGGCGGTGATCCGGGAGCAGTGCCTGATCATCAACCTGCCCGGTCAGCCCCGGGCGATCCAGGAGACGCTGGAAGGCCTCCGGGGCAGCGACGGCAGCCCGTCGGTGCCCGGGATCTTTGCCGCCGTGCCCTACTGCATCGATCTGATCGGCGGCCCCTACCTCGAGACCCGTGACGAGGTCTGCCAGGCCTTCAGGCCCAAGACCGCGCAACGACCGACTCGCCAGGCCTGAACTTCAGAAGAAGCTCACTTGCCGACGAGGTCGTTGAGACGGCCGGCCTCGAAGCATTCCTGCTTCAGGGCGTCGCCGGGCACGCAGTCGCCACGCGACTGTTGCGAGGACAGCTTCTCGATCGCCTGCCACAGCAGCGCGATCTGGTGCTCCTGCGAGGACGCAGTGCCGATCAGGCCCTTGAGCGCCTGCCCCACCGGGTCGTCGTCCAGGGTCACGCCATAGGCGCTGAACTTGCGGCGCTCCTGCGAGGCATCGGCGCTCTCCCCGGCCTTGGACGGGATGATGCGCGCCGGAATGCCCACCGCCGTGGCGCCGGCAGGCACCGGCTTGATGACCACCGCGTTGCTGCCGATCTTCGCGCCGTCGCCGACCGTGAAGCCGCCCAGCACCTTGGCGCCGGCGCTCACCACCACGTCCCGCCCCAGGGTGGGGTGGCGCTTGGCCCCCTTGTAGAGCGATGTCCCGCCCAGGGTCACCCCCTGGTAGATGGTGCAGCCGTCGCCGATCTCGGCGGTCTCGCCGACCACCACGCCCATGGCGTGGTCGAAGAACACCCGCTGGCCCAATTTGGCGCCCGGGTGGATCTCGATGCCGGTCAGCCAGCGCGCCACATGCGAGATGAAGCGCCCCAGCCACTTGAAGCCATGCGTCCAGCACCAATGCGCCGGCCGGTGCAGCACCACGGCGTGCAGGCCGGGGTAACAGGTGATCACCTCCCAGGTGCTGCGCGCGGCAGGATCTCGGTCGAGGATGCACTGGATGTCGGATCGCAAGCGGGAGAACATGTCTTTTGGAAATGTTTTTATGGCCTGACAGTCTAAGGCGTGGCGCGGCCGGCGGTTTCGAGCATGGCCTTGGCGACACCTCTGAGGATGTGGATTTCCTCCTGGCTGAGGGCCGAGCGATTGAAAAGCTGGTTGAGCCGCGGCATCAGCTTCTTGGGCGCGGCCGGGTCCAGGAAGCCGATGCCGGTCAGCGCCTGCTCCCAATGCGCCAGCATGCCGGCGATCTGACGCGCATCGGCCAGGCGGGCCGGCGCCGTGGCCGACTGCACCGTAAAGCCACCCAGCGCCTGGCGCCAGTCGTAGGCGATCACCTGCAGCGCCGAGCCCAGGTTCAGCGAGCCGAAACCGGGGTTGGTGGGGATGCTCAGGCAGGTGTGGCAGCGGTAGACGTCGTCGTTTTGCATGCCGAAGCGTTCCGAACCGAAGAGGAAGGCCACCCCCTCCTGCGTGCTCTGGGCCAGTTCGGCGAAATGCTCGCGCGGCGCCCGCACCGGGGGCCCGAAATCACGCGGCGTCATCGCGGTGGCGCACAGATGGGTCATGCCGTCCAGGGCCTCGTCCAGGCTGTCCACGATGCGGGCCTTCTCGAGCACATCGAGCGCGCCGCTGGCCCGCTGGATGGTCTCCTCGCGCCGCAGCACGTTGGGCCAGCGCGGCGCCACCAGCACCAGGTCGTCGAAACCCATGACTTTCATGGCACGGGCAGCCGCGCCGACATTGCCGGCATGGCTGGTCTGGATCAGGATGAAGCGGGTTTTCATGACAGGGTGAAGTCAGGGCTATGGCGGAAAAACGGCGCGAGCAGGTAAAATCCGCCTATTGTCGCCTGCCGCATCGCCGGACAGGCCCTTCCCGTCGCAGGCATGCCCCTGCCGCATGCTGCGGAAACCCACGCTCTTCCTCACAATCCATGTCATCCAACCTGCACCCCATGCTCAATGTGGCCATCAAGGCCGCGCGCGCCGCTGGCGCCCTCATCAACCGTGCCGCCCTCGATGTCGAGTCGGTCCGGATCTCGCAAAAGCAGGTGAATGACTTTGTGACGGAAGTCGACCAGGCGTCCGAGAACGCCATCATCGAAACGCTGCTGACCGCCTACCCCGGCCATGGCATCCTGGCCGAGGAATCGGGCCGCGCCCACGGCGCCAAGGACTCCGAATTCGTCTGGATCATCGATCCGCTCGACGGCACCACCAATTTCATCCATGGCTTCCCGGTCTACTGCGTGAGCATCGCCCTGGCGGTGCGCGGCAAGGTCGAGCAGGCCGTGATCTACGACCCGAGCCGCAACGACCTCTTCACCGCCACCAAGGGCCGCGGCGCCTACCTCAACGAACGCCGCATCCGCGTGAGCAAGCGCACCCAGCTGCACGAGTCGCTGATCTCCACCGGCTTTCCGTTCCGCCCGGGCGACAACTTCAAGAACTACCTGGCGATGATGGCCGACATCATGCCGCGCACCGCCGGCCTGCGCCGCCCTGGCGCCGCCGCCCTGGATCTGGCCTACGTGGCCGCAGGCTTCTGTGACGGCTTCTTCGAGACCGGCCTGTCGCCCTGGGACATCGCCGCCGGCGCCCTGCTGGTGACCGAGGCCGGCGGCCTGGTGGGCAACTTCACCGGCGAAGCCGATTTCCTGGAGCAGAAGGAATGCCTGGCCGGCAACCCGCGCATCTACGGCCAGCTCGTCACCCTGCTCGGCAAATACAGCAAGTTCGCCACCGCCGGCGAAAAGGCCGCGGTGCGTCAGGCCACGGCCGATGACTCCGCTGCCGAAGCCAGCACTGAAACCGATGTGGGGCAGCAGGCCGCCGAGGCCGAAGCAGCCACCGACAAGCCGCTGGGCGACGCCCCCTTCTGAACCCGCAGCCCGCCCCGGCACACCGGGGTGGGTAGGCCTCAATCGTCGGCGTAGCGCACGGCGATCGCCCTGAAGTCGTCGGCGATGGCGATGAAGGCGTCGACGATGTCGGGGTCGAAATGCTGGCCACGGCCCTGGACCACGATCTGGCAGGCCTGTTCATGGCTGAAGGCCGGCTTGTAGACGCGGCGGCTGATCAGGGCGTCGTAGACATCGGCCACCGCCATCAGCCGCGCCGACACCGGGATGGCGTCGCCGGCCAGGCCCTCGGGATAGCCTGTGCCGTCCCATTTCTCCTGGTGGCTGTAGGCGATCTCCTTCGAGAAGGTCAGGAACTTGACCTTCATGCCCAGGCGCCGCTCGGCCTCCTCGATGGCATCGCGGCCGATGCGCGGGTGGCGCTTCATGACCTCGAACTCCTCCACCGTCAGCTTGCCCGGCTTGAGCAGGATGCTGTCGGGAATGCCGACCTTGCCGATGTCATGCAGCGGCGCCGACTTGTAGAGCAGCTCGATGTTGCGCTCGGTCAGCACCGCCTCGAAGCGGGGATGGCCCTTGAGCTGTTCGGCCAGGGCTTTCACATAGAGCTGGGTACGGCGGATGTGGTTGCCGGTCTCACTGTCGCGGGTCTCGGCCAGCGAGGCCATGACCATGATGGTGACGTCCTGGATGGCCTGGACCTCCAGGGTGCGCAGCAGCACCTCCTGCTGCAGGTAGTCGCTCTTGCTGCGCAGGAAGTCGGCCGTGGCCTTGAGGGCCAGGTGGGTCTGCACCCGGGCCAGCAGGATCGGCGGGCTGATCGGCTTGCTGATGTAGTCGACCGCGCCGAGTGACAGGCCCAACTCCTCATCCTCGACCTCCGCGCGGGCCGTCAGGAAGATGACCGGGATGTCGCGGGTGCGCGGGTTCGACTTGAGGCGGCGGCAGACCTCGTGGCCGTCGACGTCGGGCATCATCACATCGAGCAGGATCAGGTCCGGCGCCGGGTCCTGGGCCGCGATGCGCAAGGCCTTGTCGCCATGGTTGGCCACCTTCACCCGGTAATGGTCCTTGAGCAGGGAGCTCATCAGGCTGAGGTTGTCGGCGGTGTCATCGACCACCAGCACGGTGGCGATCGGTTTGTCGATCAGGGCGAGCCTGTCGGGGGCGGGAGGGGCCAGATCCATCGGACATCTTCCATGCTGAAGGGCCTGCAGCGCTGCTCAGGCCGACACATCCATCGAGGGATCCGCCGATTCCAGCAGGTCCAGGGCTTGCTCGAACTCAAAGGCAAGAACCCGTTTTTCCAACACCTGGTAGGCCGCTCCCAAAGCGTCTTTCAGCATAGCCGCATTTTCGCGAAGCACGTCAAGCGCTGCGGAATCGTTGTCTTCAAGCAACGCCGCCAACCGTGACAGGGCCTCCGCATGGGCGCGCGGCCCCTCGAGCGGCAGCGCCTCGGAAGCCGCCTGCCCGGCCAGCCAATCCTCCAGGTCGGACAACAGCAGCTTCAGCGTGGCCAGCGGCGCCACGCTGAGCAGGGCCAGGCGCTGCCCGCCCTGACGGGCGCCGATGGCGGCCTCGAGCTCGGCACACTCCTGCTGCAGGGCCATGGCCCCGAGGTTGCCTGCCAGGCCCTTGAGTGTGTGGGCCAGGCGCTCGGCCGTGGGGGTGTCGCCGCGGGCCAGGGCCTTCGGCAGGGTCTGCAGCACCTCCCGCTGACCTTGCACGAAACGCTCCAGCAGCGAGCGGTAGAGCGGGCGCTTGCCCATCATCCGGCGCAGGCCCGCCGCCACGTCGAGGCCGGCGATCTCGCTGGGCAGGCTGACCCATTGCGTGGCCCGGCCGATTGACACCACCGGCCCGCCCGCCCCTGCCGTCGGCTTGATCCAGCGCGCCAGTGTGGCCCAGAGCTCGTCGGGGTCCACCGGCTTGGCCACGTGGTCGTTCATGCCGGCGGCCAGGCAGCGCTCGCGGTCCTGGGATGTGGCATTGGCCGTCATGGCCACCACCGGCAGATGGCGGGTGTCCGGCTGGCTGCGCAGGATCCGGGTCGCCTCCAGCCCGTCCATGACGGGCATCTGCATGTCCATCAGGACCAGGTCGAACCGGTGCTGGCGCAACTTGTCCAGCGCCTCGCGCCCATTGCCGGCCAGCTCGACCACAAAGCCGGCATCGGTCAGCAGTTCTGCGGCCACCTGCTGGTTGAGGTCGTTGTCCTCGACCACGAGCAGGCGGGCGCCCTGCAGCGGGGCCAGCAGGTCCTGCGCCGTGTCGACGGCGGGCGGCGACTGGGGCGCCATGGGCTGGCCCATCAGGCGCATCAGGGCATCGAACAACTGCGACGGCCCCAGCGGCTTGACCAGCACCTCGCCGATGCCCAGCCTGCGGGCCCGCTCCAGCAGGTCTTCCCGTCCGTAGCCGGTGGCCATCAGCATCAGGGGACGCACGCCGAGCTCGAGTTCGCCGGTGCGCCGCGCCAGCTCCAGGCCGTCCATGCCGGGCATCTGCCAGTCCAGCACCATGAGCTCGAAGGGACGCCCCTGCGATGCGGCCTGGGCGAGCAGATCGAGCGCCTCGGCGCCCGAATGCACCACGCCGACCTCGAAGCTCATGCCCTGCAGCATGTCCGCCAGCACCTGGGCCGCATGGGCGTTGTCGTCCACCACCAGCGCCCGGCGGCCGCGCAGGTCGGGCGCCGGCAACAGGCTGCGGGGCTGGGCCGGGCCGGGCTCCAGCACCGCGGTGAACCAGAAGGTCGAGCCCTGGCCCGGCACGCTGAGCACACCGACCTCGCCGCCCATGAGTTCGGCCAGGTTCTTGCAGATGGCCAGGCCCAGGCCGGTGCCGCCGTAGCGGCGCGTGGTCGAGGCGTCGGCCTGCTCGAAGCTCTGGAACAGGCGGGCCTGCTGGGCCGGGCTGAGGCCGATGCCGGTGTCGCGCACCTCGAAGCGCAGGCGCAGCGGAGCGGCCGCGCCGGGGTCGCGCCGCACCACGATCTCGACCTCGCCCTGCTCGGTGAACTTGATGGCGTTGTTGAGGTAGTTGATCAGCACCTGCCCCAGGCGCAAGGGGTCGCCGACCAGGTTCGCCGGCACATCGGAGGCCACGTCGCAGATCAGTTCCAGCCCTTTTTCGGTCGCCTTGTGGACCACCACATCGGCCACGCGCTCCAGCACCTTGTCGAGCTCGAAGGGAACCCGCTCGAGGACCAGGCGCCCGGCCTCGATCTTGGAGACGTCCAGGATGTCGTTGATCACCCCCAGCAGGTGCTGGGCCGCGAGCTGGATCCGCCCCAGATAGCCGCGCTGCTGTGCATTGAGCTCGGTGCGCAGCGCCAGATGGGCCATGCCGATGATGGCGTTCATCGGCGTGCGGATCTCGTGGCTCATGTTGGCCAGGAAATGGCTCTTGGTGCGGGTGGCCTCCTCGGCCAGATCGCGGGCGCGGCGCAGCTCGTGCTGCGCACGCTTCTGGTCGGTGATGTCGACCAGAGTGCCGATCAGCCCACCGGGACTGCCGTCGGGGCGGCGGAAACCGTGGATCCAGTAGAGCACCTCATGCATGGCCTGATCGGCGTAGCGCAGGCCCATCTCCTGGTGCCAGGCACTGCCCTCGCTGATCACCCGCTGCGATTCGGCATCGAAGATCTGCTGCTGGGCGCCGCCGAGGTAGTCGAGTTCGGTCACCGTCTTGCCGATCAGTTGCGCCCGCTGCACCCCGAAGGCGTGTTCGTAGGCCTTGTTGAAACCCAGGTAGCGCCCATCCGCCCCCTTGTAGAACAGCGGCACCGGCACGGTGTCGATGAGCACCTCCTGGAACAGCAGCTGTTCGGCCACACGCTGCTCCAGCAGTTTCTGGTCATGGATGTCGACATTCACCCCCACCACCCGCACGGCCTGCCCCTGCGCGTCGCGGAAGATGCGTGCGGCGCTGAGCAGCCAGCGCACCTCGCCATCGGGGCGCACGATGCGCCAGGAGTCGCGGTAATGGGCCGCCGATGAATCGACGGTGGCCTGGAAGTGCTCCCGGGCGCGTCCGGAATCCTCGGGGTGGAGGAAACGCGACCAGGTGCCCTTGGCGATGCTGAAGCGCGCCGGCTCGACCCCGTAAATGCGGGCCAGCTGGCGGGTCCAGGCCGTCTGGCTGCCCACCAGGTCGATGTCGTAGATGCCGATGTGGCCGGCGTCCTGGGCGATCTCGAGGCGTTCATGGGCCTGGCGCAGCTCGCGCTCGGCGCGCTGCGCCTCGGACAGGTCTTCGATGACCCAGATCGAGGCCTTTTCATGGCCCTCCATGCGCACGCCGCGCCCGGAGATGCGCACCTCGAGCGGGCTGCCGTCGGCACGGTACAGGGTCCAGTCGAGGCGCACCGTGTCCTGCTGGCTGAGCTTGTGCCGCACCTGCAGCAGGAATTCGTTGTATTGCTCCGCCGAACCGAACAGCCGCCCGGCGGGCTGCCCTTTCAGGACCTCGGCAGGCTGGTTCATCAGCCGTGCGAAGGCCGGATTGAATTCGGCCAGCTTGCCGTCGCTGGCCATGATGATGGGCGGCGCGTTGTCGAAGATGGCCTTCTGCTGGTCCAGCACCGCATGCAGGCGCCGTTCGCGCCGGGCCGTCTCGTCCTGCTCGCGCATGCGCTCGGTGATGTCCTCGTGCAGGCCGACGAAGCCGATGCGCCGGCCGTCGTCGTCGAACACCGGCGACAGCGAGGCCTGGTCATGGAAGATCGAACCGTCGCGCCGCTGGTTGATGAAATGCCCGGACCACGGTCTGCCGGCCAGCAGCGTCGACCACATGTCGTGGTAGGTCTCCAGCGGTGTGAGGCCGCTGGCCAGCAGCGACGGCTTGCGGCCCAGGACCTCGGCCAGCGAGTACCCGGTGTTGCGCTGGTACTGGGGATTGGCCCACATGATGCGCCCTTGCAGATCGGTGATCAGCACCGCCAGCGGGCTGACCTCGAGCGCGGTGCCGAGGATGTGGAAACGGGCCCGGGTCGCCCGCGTGCGCGCACGCTGCTGCAACAGACTGGCCGTCATGCCCCCGAGCAGCAACAGCAGGACGAACACCCCGCCGCGCACCAGCAGGTGTTCGGTCGACGAGGCCAGTCCATCCGTCCCGCTCAGGGTCAGCAGCAGCCAGGGCCCGGCCGGATCGTTCCAGTCGAGCGTGCGCTGCACCAGCAGATGGCTGAAGCCCGAGAAGTTCACATGGTCGCTCTTCAGGTCGAAGGGCAGGGCCTGGGCCACCCCGTTGACGAACTGCAGGCCGAATTGCTGATGGCTGGGCAGATCGAGGATGCGCTCCTGCTTCAGGGGGCCGGCCACGGCAAACACCCATTCGGGGCGGGTGGCGGCAAAAGCCACTCCCTGGGGGGTCAGCAGGAGCGTGTCGCGCCCCAGGCTGGCGAGGGCCTCGTCGACGGGATGGAAGGGCAGCCGCATCACCACCGCACCGATCACCGGACTGCTCCGGCTGCTGCCCTCGTAGAGCGGCGCAGCCATGTAAAGCCAGCGCTCCGCAGAATCCAGGGCAATGCCGGCATAGGCGCTCACCACCCCTTTGCGGGCCTGGTCCACGAAAGGCCTGCGCGACATGTCCAGGCCCATGCGGGCGCTGTTGTCGCTGAGCACCACGCGCCCCGTCGCGTCGAGCACCTCGATGCCCTCGAGCGCGAAACGCTGGCGGGGCGCCTGCAGCCGCTCCAGCGCTGCGGCCGGGTGGAAATGGCGCCCGCCCCGGACCGCCGCCTTCAACTCGGGCTCGTTGAGGCCCAGCATCACCAGGGCACCCACGGCTTCGCCCTTGAGCGTCAGCGACTGGAGCGAATCGGCCAGCCGGTCCAACGAGGTCTTCAGGGTGGTCTTCTCGCCGTCGAGGTGCCAGGTCAACAGGGCCTGGTCGGCGCCCCAGGCGCCCAGGACCGCCAGCACCAGCACCCACAAGGCGGCACGCCACCGCTGGGTGCGCAGACCAGGAAACTCATGCCACCAGGGCGAACTGCCACGGGATGCGTGTCGGGCCGGACTCATGGCTCACCCTGGACGGCCGACAGGGCGGCCGGTCTTCGCCCCGGCGCACCGGCGCTGAGGCGGAATTCGAAACAAGCGAGACAACACCTGAAGCCTCCTGTGCATGCGGCCTCCATGCTAAGCCAAAGCCAGAGTCCGCCTGACGCCACAGGCAAGTGCCAACGCACCGGCCACGCCAACCGGCCCGGTGCCACGGCCGCTCCGGTGTTCAGGACAACCGCCAGCAGCCATGCGCCTCCCCGGGATGCGTGGCGTCGAGCGTCGTGCGGTGCAGCGACAGCGACAAGCGCCAGCCGCCGGCCGCTTCGGGTGCCAGCCCGCACTCCAGCCAACCCGCACCGCCGAAGGCCTGGGTGTCGATGGCGACCGTGCCGGACCCCTCCTCCAGTGCCAGGGTTTCATGCCGCAGCACCTCGGCAGGCACTTCGTCGGCGAACCGCATCGGCGCGTACAGGGGCGGACAGGCCAGCGCCCAGGCGCGCAGTCCGGTGACCGCGAAATCCAGCGTCGACCAGGCCGCACACCCCCCATCGCCCCCCACCATGACCAGGTTCTCGACCTTGTGGCGAACCAGCAGGCCCAGCAGGCGCCGACGCTCCTGCGGACACCCCTGCCAGCCGTCGATGTCGCGCGGGGCGGGCACGCCCTGCCCCGCCTGCAGGCCCGGCGCAGGCAGGGCCCCCATCAGCAGGAACTTGGGCCGGGCCCCCACCCTGGTCTGGCTGGCAAGCAGCCACTGTTCGAGCGCCACCCATTGATCGGGCGACAGCATCGCCGGTTCGGGTGCCAGGCGCCGATGGAGCCGGGTGTTCAGGCGGTAGCAAGGATGGCCGGCCCATTCGAAGGCCTGGTCAGGGGCCGGCTCGGCGCCCTGCGCAGCGGCGGGGTCGGGCGGGCTCCCCGGCCCATGCGATTGCTGGAAGACCTGGAAGCAGGCCCAGGCGTTCTCATACAACAACTGCTGCGTCGGCCCGGCGGCCAGCCAGTCGCGGCTCCAGCCCCCGGCGATCTCGTGGGCCCCCATGCCCATCAGCAGCGGCAACTGGCGCGACACGGCGCGCCAGCCCGGCGAGCCGAAAGCATCACGGTACGGCGGCACGAAGCGCTGGATGGGCGACAGGCTGTCGATCAGGCCGGCGCTCGGATCGGCCGTCATCTGGTCCCCAAGCATCCAGACGGCCTGGGCCGGCGCCTGCTGCTGACGCCGGGCCAGCGCCTGCAGGCCGGTATCGCGCCAGTCCAGTTCCAGCGGTGTCAGGCCGGGGTAGCGGCCCGCCACCAGAAAACAGCGCAGGCCCTGCCCGGGAGACGCCCGGTGGGCCTGCCAGACGGCGGGCCGGATGCGCAGCCAGGCTTCGCGCAGCGAGCGCAGGCTGCGCTGCCGTCGGGACAGCGTGTGGGGCTGGGCGCCCAGGGCGCAGGCCCGGGCCTGCGCCAACAGCAGGGCCAGAGGGTGCAGCAGGTCACGGGCCTGGGCCAGGTCCAACGGCCATGCCAGGGCCTGCAGGGCATCGCCCTCCTGCGCCGTGGCGGACAGGTCCGGCAAGGGACAAGGCGGTGCCGGCGGGACATCGACGCCCCGGCCGGCGGCCCGCGCAGCCTCATGGACATCCCAGCACGACGGTGTGCGCCCTTTCGAGCGCCGGGCCTCCTGGACGCTGAGGGGCACGCCCCAGGCCTCAGGCCATGGACCGGCGGCCTGCGCACCACCCGCCACCGGCACCGGCACCGACAGGCCGTCGCTGTACCGATGCAGGCTGACGGCCAGCACATTGGCCGTGCCCTCGAGGTCCGCCGGCCAGCGCAGGTCGGCCAGCGCGTAGCAAAGGCCCAGCGTGAGCGGTGCGTGCCAGTGAGTTCGCAGGTCCTGCCGGCGCAGGGGCCAGCATTGCACCACGCAATGGCGGCCCACGTGCAGCACGGTCATGGCTGCCACAGGCTCGTCGGTCTGGCTGCAGTCCACCTCGAGCCAGACCCGCTGGACGATGTCCGCGCCTTCGCGACGCACCCAGCCCGCCAGCGGACCGGTCAGGGGAAGGCGCGCGCGCAGGCGGTCCTGCCTGGGCCGGGGCTGGGCAGGCGCCTGGAAGGCCTCATCGAAGAACGACAGCACGCTGGGGAAGATGTCACGGGGCGCGTTCTTGCCGATGGTGCAATCGAAGTGGGCATAGCCGGGCAGCAGCAGGAAGCGGTCGTGGCCCTGCTCGCGCCGGGCACGACCGAAGGCACGGGTCAGGCGGCGACGGCTCTCGGCCAGGGATTCGGCATCGAACAGCACGTTCTCCTGTCCGTGCATGAGCATCACCGGCATGTCGAGGTAGCGCTGCAGGTGTTCCTGGGTGGTGTAGACATCCTGGCCGTCGGCATTGACCAGGTGCTCCCCCGACACGCACAGCGCCCCCTGCATGAAGACCCCGAGGTTGGTGCGCCCGAAGTACCGGTCCAGCTTCTCGTGGGTGACCTCGTGCAGTTGATCGTGCCGGAACAGGCGGCTGAGCAGGCCGGCCATGCGCTTGCAGGTGGTCGAATCGGCCTGCGCATGCAACAGGTCATGCTCATGCGGACAGCGCTCGGCGGGCTCGTAGTCGAAGCTGGCGAAGACCTGGTCGAAGGCCGCGTGCAGAGGATCGGCCTGCACCGTGCCGGCCGAGAACTGCAGATAGTCCAGGCCCAGACCGGACACCAGGGCCGTGGCCACCTGGAGCCGCATCTGCGAAGTGACCGAGCCGACGACGAAAGGCAGGAACTGCGAGAACAGCACCCCGGCGAGCTTGGAAGCCCCGTCCTCATGCACCAGCCGGCCGCCGAGCAGCGACATGGCCAGCGAGGCCGATCCGACGCAGTGCGAGAACATGAACACCCGGCTGCCGCCGCCCTGGTGGCCGCTTTCCCGGTCGAGCGTGGCCAGCACATGGTCCACCGCCGCCGGGATTTCGCCGGCCGCGATGTCGTCCATGCTGCAAAAGCGCGCCGAGGCCCGCAGGAAGGGGCTGACGCGGTACTCGAACAGCCACACGTCCCAGCCCTGCTCGTACAGCAGCGTCGCCAGGTTTTCAGAACCCAGTTCCTCGGCCACGAACGGCAGGGTGTTCTGGGCGAAGCCATTCATCATGAGGATGGCCCGATACCGCCGGCCCCCTTCGGCCGCCAGCACCCGGACCTGGGGCTGGCGGTAGCGCACCAGACCGACCCGGATCATCTCGCCCGGCCCCTCGGCGGCCGGCGACGCGGCGCGCAGGGGAACGTCCAGGCGCACCGCCGCCTCGGGCACCACCTCCGGACCGTGGGCCGGCTTCAGGCTCGGGTAGCGCTGCCGGCTCAGCTCGAAGACCCCATCGTCGGGCCCGACGGCCCAGTCCTGCGCCGGCAGCCCGGGACGGTAGTCGGGTTGGCGGAATTCCTGTGACCGGTCCAGCAGCAGGTAGCGCGCCATCAGGGCGGGGTAGGAGGCGAAGGCCGCCAGGGACTGCATCAGGTCGCCGCCGGGTTTCAGTTGGGGCACCACGCGCCGGATCATCTCCGGCAGGTCCATGGCCAGCCGACCTTCGGCCAGCGGACGGTCCGGATCGGCACCGTACAGGCACACATCGAGCTGCGTGAGTTGCTCCCAGACGCTACGCCGCCCCAGGGGCGGCCACCCTCCCTGGCGATACCGCTCCCAGAGCCAGCGCCCCAGCTCCCCCCAGCGGGCCGAGGGGTCCATGAACTTGCGCCCCTGCAACTGCAGCTCACCAGCGCCGGTGTCGAGCTGCAGCCGGTAGGTGAAGCCACGTGTCGCCGACCCACGCCAGGCCGCCTGGATCGCGGCCCAGGCCAGGGTGCCCCAACCGGCCGCCTCGGGCGATGGCGCCGGGGCCCGCCGGCGCCGGGCCATCTGGGGCCCCCAGTTGTCGACCAGGTAGCTCAGGAAGACCCGCAGGCTGCGCTCCAGACGCACCGGCCAGGCGACCCGGCTCGGGTTGAACACCTCGACCGAACCGCCACGGACCGGCCACACCAGCGAGGGCTGTCCAGGCCGGTCAATGACCAGGCGCGAGCGGGTGAACTGGCTGTCGTCGAGTTCGGGCAGGCCGTTGCCCGGAAACACCGGCGTGCTGTGCGCCGGATCGCCCCAGAGCCGGCCCCAGTCGCGCACATCCATCTGCAGGAACAGCGCAGTCGGCAGGTTCGCCGGGCGGGCGGCCTGCGGTTGCGGCAGCCCGGGCAGCCCCTGCAGCGCCCCGGGACGCCAGCTCAGCGGTCCACGCAGCACCTCGTTGAGAGAGGTGCCGTAGAGGGGCGGCTGCGGCAGGCGCAGCGCCGGCCGCTCCTGGGGTGCCGGCGGCAGCCCGGGCGCGGCCTGGCCGGCCAGGGCCCCTGCCGAAAGGTCGGCCAGGGCGCAGGCCCGTTCGGCCAGGGCGGTGATGGTCAGCAGGGGGTTGACGCCCAGCGAGGTCGGGACGACCGAGCCATCCATCACCCAGAGCCCCTCATGCACCCCGCCGTCGCGCCGGAAGACCTGGCAACGGTCATTGACCACGCCGGCCTCGGGCCGGTCGGCCATGCGGCAGCCCCCCAGCGGGTGCACCGTGATCCAGCCCGGCGCCTGCGCCGGGCCGCCGAGCAGGCGGGCCACCGCATCCGGCAGCACGCCCGAGGCCGGATTGGGCAGGAACAGCCCGCCGAGCCGGGCCACGGCGGCCAGTCGACGACGGTGCAGCCCGGGCGCCAGATCGCCCGCCGTCGGAGACCAACGCCAGGCCAGGCGCTCGCTGGCGCAGCCCAGGCTGGCGCTGCCACCCGAGCCGTCATGCCCCATGCCCAGCATGACCAGGCTGCGCCGGTCGGCCGCCTCGCCCGCCACCAGGGCATCGGCCGCCCCCCTGGAGCGCCGGCCGAAGGTGGTCAGCTGCGGCAGGACGCCCAGCGTGGTGAGCAACTCGGCCACCAGCGGCTTGAGCAGGCCGGGGATGCCGCCGTCCTCGGTGACGGTGCTGCGATGCACATCGCCGGCATGGTCGAAATGGATGACACCGGTGATGGTGGGTCCAGGCGGCTCCTGCGCCCCGGGTCCGGGCGCCCGGGTCTCGTCGAGGCCGAAGCCGTCGACCACCTGAGGCAGGTCGTAGGCAACCGACAAGTCATCGCCATTGGCTGACAGGCCGTCGCCCAGGGGCCCGGTGTGCAGATCCAGGCCCAGCAGCTGCGAACGCAACAGGATTTCCGGGCTGCCCAGGGCGCCGCAGGCCAGCACCACCTGCGCACAGCGCAGACGCTGCACATGGCGCTGTGCGGCCAGCGCCGGATCCTGCGCGGCCACCTCGGCCCAGAGCCCTCGCTCCAGCGTGCGCACGACATGCACCACCCAGGGGTGCCCGGGATGCTGCGGGTCGGGCTCATGGCCGACCCACAGGCCGGTGACCCCGGTGAACAGGCGCGCCCCGCCGGCACGGGCCCGGGCCAGGTAGCTTTTGTCCAGGCTCAGCTTGGCGTGGTGCTTGCAGCCCGAGGCACAGTTGCCACAGCCGATGCAGGCCTGCCGGCGCACCCCGTCCTGCGGCGGGTCGGCGCGGAACTCCATCACCAGGGGCACGTCCTCGACATGCACACGGACGTCGGATTCGCCTGCGGCGGCCGCGGCCCGGGCCAGGCGGTCGAGCAGATGGCGCCGCCGCGTCTGCTGGGGCACACAGGCCGGCGAGTCCTGCTGCCGGGCGCCGTCCTGGACGCCAAGTCCGTCACGGGCGCGCTCATAGAAGGCATCCAGGGCATGGACGTCGCGCAGGACCTCGGGCCAGGCCCCCTGAGCGAACACCCGGGCATCGGGGCGCAGGGCGACCGCCGCGTTGATCAGACTGCCACCGCCCAGGCCGTTGCCCACCATGGCGGCCGCCCCCTGGCCGAGCCGGAAGTCGAACAGGGCATCCTCGTGCCCCGAGGCCTTGACCCGGCCGTGGTCCGCCACCTCGGCCCGGACGAAGCCGGCCGCCTGGCTGAAGTCGGACGGGAAATCGCCGGCCTGGTACTCCTTGCCCCGCTCCAGCAGCCAGACCGACCGGCGGGCTTCGGTGAAGCGTTGTGCGGCCACCGCCGCGCCATAACCCGAACCGAGCACCAGGCAGTCGGGCCAGGCCTGCTCACCCCGCCCGGCCTGTGCCACCAGGGCAAAAAGCGGTTCCGCCGCCTCGGACAACCAGTTCATGTGTGATCTCCTCGATCAGCGGCCCCGACCGGTTCGGCCTCTGCGGCCGGCCGTGGCGGGACAAAGGGAATGTGGGCGGCCACCCAGGCAGCCAACTGAGCGGCCGGCATCGGGCGTGCCGCAAACCAGCCTTGGGCCTGGTCGCAGTGCAGGGCCTGCAACATGGCCCATTCCTGCGCCGTCTCGGCGCCTTCGGCCACCACCACCAGGCCCAGCCGATGGCCCATGGCGATGATCGATTCGAGCAGCGACTGGGCATCCGGGCTGCGCTGCACCTCGCGCACGAAGGCCCGATCGACCTTCAGCTCCGAGACCGGCATCTTCTGCAGATAGGACAGCGAGGAATAGCCGGTGCCGAAATCGTCGATCGACAGACTGAAGCCGGCCCCGCGCAACTCGTGCATCACCGCCAGGGCCGTCTGCGCGTCGCGCATGGCCGCGCTTTCGGTGATCTCCAAGCAGAGATCGGCCGGATCGGCCCCCAGCCGCTCGGCCAGGGCGCGCACCGAGGCCGAGAACAGCGGGTCGGACATGTCGTGGGTGGACAGGTTGACCGAGATCTTCAGCGGCTGCCCCGCCGCGCGCCACTGCACCGTGGCCTCCAGCGCCTGGCCCAGCATCCAGTGGGTGAGCTCGGTGATGCGCCCGGTCTTCTCGGCAAAGGGCACGAATTCGGACGGCGGCACCATGCCACGCTCCGGGTGCTGCCAGCGCACCAGGGCCTCGGCACCGCTGAGCGTCCCGTCGGACAGACGGATCTTGGGCTGCAGGAACATCCGCAGCTCGTTGTGCGTCACCGCGCGCTTGAGCTGGGACAGCAGCCCCAGGTCGGCCATGCGGTTAACCTCCATCGAGGCCTGGT
>Ga0213872_10000811_pt1 | contig 22614 bp, 13 predicted proteins | sample VelepicomBERX_R2_FD_160071 | JGI IMG/M metagenome (GOLD analysis project Ga0213872, IMG submission 160071) | Rhizosphere microbial communities from Vellozia epidendroides in rupestrian grasslands, the National Park of Serra do Cipo, Brazil - RX_R2 | ecosystem: Host-associated > Plants > Roots >...
AATCCAGCCCGCTGCCTGTGATTCGCACCCCCGAGATTTGGATGCGGTTGGTGTTGGCATCTACGTTGGCCTTTCTCGCGGCCCTGCTGCTGAACCTCGGCGGCTCTATTTACGGTGCCGTGCGCGAAAGCGCTCCCGCGTTACCGCCGGCCGTCGATCAGCGTCTGCTGTTGGTATCCGCGTGGGGTTTCCTTGTGCTGTCGGTGTGGGGCTTCAATGCGCGTTGGTTGCCAATCTTCTTAGGATTACCCCAGCCCCATGTCCGCGGCCTCGCGGGTGCTCTCGCGACCTTGACAGCCGCGCTGCTCGCAGGCCTCGCCGGCGCGGTGACGGTGTGCTCGCTGCTTCTCATCGCGGCATCGGCACTCGCGGTCTGGTCCCTCCACGTGTTCCAGCACGGCATCCAGCCCGCGAAGCTTCAAGGCATCCATCGCAGCTTCCCTTATTTCGTTCGAGCAGCATATGTGTGACTCCTGACGGCGGCAGTACTCGCCTTGTGCGCATCTTTGTTTGACCACAATGGAGGAATCACGGGAGCCTCGCGCCATGCTTTAACCGTTGGCTTTATCGGAACCATGGTGTTTTCCATAGGGCCCCGCGTGCTGCCGGCCTTCTGCGGCATGCGTATTCTTTTTAGCCCGCGTCTTATGTTCTATGCATTAGCGCTTCTGAACCTCGGGTGCCTGCTGCGCGTCTCCTGCGAAATTCCTGCTTACGAAAGCAACCTCGCGCTTGCATGGGGATTCCTGCCGGGTTCCGCAATACTCGAATTGATCGCCGTAACGCTGTTTGTGGCGAACCTGGCCGTGACGTTTGCCCGTCCACCGGCTCACCTTCGGGCTCAACAATCTGCCGCTTGATCTGGGGGTCCCCCCACGAAGCACGATTGTGGAATGATAACGAAGATATCAAGAACTGCCGCTCGTTCCAGGACGGGCTTTTTCGCTACACGCTCTGCTTAGAAGCGATCGGGACAAGCCGAGTGAAAGCGCGCTCGATGCGTAAATTTTGCAAGTAACTTTCTGCAGGAACGATGGTCACAAACACCGTTTCCGGACCCTATACGTGGTTATTTAAGCCGGGGAAAAGGTTGGTGATTACATGGTTACTCCCTATTCGGAACAAGGTCCGCCAGATGGGCGCGAGAAAAGAAATCTGCTCGTATCGAAAGGTTGGATTCAAGCCGTTGCTGTGGTGGTCCTGTTCGGCTTTTTCGTATTAGGTCTTCTTGCGTACCGGACCTATTCGGAAGAGGCGCCCATTCCAGCTCGTGTTGTTGATCCGGGCGGACGTCCGTTGTTCACGGGACAGGACATCATGGCCGGTCAACAGATCTTTCTTCGAAACGGCCTCATGGAATACGGTTCCATTTTTGGTCATGGCGCTTATCTCGGGCCGGATTTTACGGCCGATTACTTGCGACGCGCCGCAACCACCGTAGCCCGTTTCCATGCCGGCAAGGACTCACCCTCGAACGCCCGCGCTCAAACCGCCGCCGAGTTCAAGACCAACCGCTTCGACGCGAATACGAGCACGTTAGTATTCACGTCCGCGCAATCGGCGGCATATACGGAGCTGGTGGATTACTACGGCAAATTCTTTTCGGAACCCAGTACACGTTTCGGGCTCCGGCCCAAGGCGATTAGCGATCCGCTCGAAATCCAGCAACTCACATCGTTTTTCAGTTGGTCGGCTTGGGCGGCAGCCGCTTTGCGCCCCGGCCACAACTATTCGTATACGAACAACTGGCCTCCTGAACCTCTTGTGAATAACGCCGTTACCGCTGACATGATCATCTGGAGCATGCTTTCGCTGGCTGTTCTTCTGGGCGGAATCGGTGTCCTGTTCTTCGCATTTGGCAGGTGGAATTTCTTAGGCTGGCACGGTCGCGAGCACTACACGCTCACCTTCCGCGCTCCCGATGACGTGGCGTTGACGCCGGCGCAGCGCGTCACGGGCTGGTTCTTTCTCACCATGGCTCTTTTGTTCCTGATCCAGACTTTTGTCGGAGCCGCCTCGCAGCACTACCGGGCTGACATAACCAGTTTCTTCGGCATCGACCTGGCGCGCATACTTCCATTCAATCTGGCGCGCACCTGGCATATTCAGTTGGCGCTTTTTTGGGTGACTACTTCTTTCCTGGCGGCTGGAATCTTCCTGGCGCCCATGTTGAGCGGCCGCGAACCGAAGATCCAGAAGTGGTTTGCTGTGGGACTGCTGGCGGCGCTCGCTGTTGTGGTTTTCGGAAGTCTTATCGGCGAGTTTGCCGGCATTCACGGATGGATACAGAAGTATTGGAGCTGGTTTGGCGATCAAGGCTTCGAGTATCTGGACCTCGGACGGTTTTGGCAAGTTCTGCTCACATTAGGCTTGTGCATCTGGGTCGTGATGCTCTTTATCGGATTGCGTAGCAGGTTGCGAACTGAGCACCAAGGCAACATGCCTTGGTTGTTCTTCTTTTCTGCGCTGTCGATACCTGCTTTCTACGCGGTGGGCCTGCTGGCGCGGCCGGCAGCTCACTTCACCACAACTGATTTCTGGCGCTTCTGGGTGGTGCATCTGTGGGTTGAAGATTTTCTCGAGCTATTCACAACCATCATGGTTGCGTGCATCTTTGTGCTGCTTGGAGTGATAGCGGAACGTGTGGCGCTCACGGTGGTGTATCTCGACGTTGTGCTTTATTCGGCGGGCGGCGTCATCGGCACCATGCATCACCTCTACTTTTCCGGCACACCAGCCGAGCACATGGCGCTAGGAGCCTTTTTCTCCGCTGCGGAAGTGATTCCCTTAACGTTCTTAACTGTAGAAGCCTGGAGCTTTCTCCAGCTTGGGGCGCAACAACACGGAAAGTCGCGAGCTTCTTTTCCACACTACTGGGCCGTCATGTTCCTCGTGTCCGTCGGCTTCTGGAATTTCTTGGGTGCGGGTGTTTTTGGTTTTCTCATCAACTTGCCGGTCGTTTCGTACTATGAAGTCGGAACCGCCCTCACGACAAATCACGGTCACGCATCCATGATGGGTGTCTACGGCATGCTGGCGGTCGGCTTGGCACTTTTTTGCATCCGGTACATGATTCCCGAAGCACACTGGTCAGAACGCGCGGCGAAGATTAGCTTCTGGTCGCTCAACGCCGGGCTCGCCTGGATGGTCTTTGCGACTTTGTTTCCACTCGGGCTCTTGCAACTCTACGAATCCGTCAACCACGGTTACTTCGAGGCCCGTAGCCTGAAGTACATCGGAAATCCGGTAAACGCCTTCATTGAATGGCTGCGCTTCCCCGGGGACGTCGTATTTATCGTCGGCGGCGTCCTGCCGCTCTTATACCTGTGCTGGTCGGCGGTGCGGACCAGGGGACACAAGACGACGCTCGAAGAACCGGCGGAAATTCTGTTCACCGAAATTACAGAGCCTGGAACTTCGCGTGCCTAAATGATTTCTGTATTAATGATTTCTGCATTCCACCTGGAAGCGGTTCTCGCCATTGCTTATGCGCTGGTTCTGATAATCATCTCCGCAGCGCTCGAATGGCTCGCCAAACTTTCGCACAAGCGAGCGGATCGGTACCACACAGGCGGCTTCCGCTTTGATCGCGATCGGGACGCCTGGGAATGTCCAGTGGGGATAGCTCTTCTTCGCGCAGAAATCGATCAGGAGCGGCAGGCTGTCGTCTATCGCGCCCCAGCTCACACGTGCAACAGTTGCCCAATCAAATCCCGCTGTACGCATTCCGATCACGGGCGTGAAATTGTCGTCCCGCTCGATCCCTGGATACGCTCGGCTTCCGTGCGATTGCAAAGGGGAATCTCGCTCGTACTCCTTGCGCTGGCGTGTTTCATCCTGGTTCTCGAGCTGTTTCGCCACTGGCACGCAGCGGAACGGTCCATGCTCGCGATTGTGTTGGTGACTGCCCTTTTCCGATTCATAAAGCTCCTCGGCGAGGTGCGTTCTCGTCCCATCCAGTTTGAAGATAGAACCGATATCATGGCTCGTCTGTAAGTTCTGCTCTCCGCTTTTGTAGACTGGCTACTGGTCAAGCTAACTACCGCCATCGAGCACGCAAAGGAGGACAACGCCATGAATCGCAGGTCGTTTAACTCGCTTCTGGCAGGAACAGCCGCCGCGGCCGCAGTTCCTTCTTTCTCCCGGCCACAGGAGTCACCGAACCAGGCAGCCTTTCAGCCGACCTGGGATTCCATCGAAAGACATACCGTCCCCGAGTGGTTTCAGGACGCGAAGCTCGGCATCTTTATCCATTGGGGTTTGTATTCCGTTCCCGCCTGGGCGCCGCCGACAGGCGAGTTGGGCAAAGTCGACTGGGATACCTGGTTCACCAATAACCCGTATGCCGAGTGGTACTTGAACTCGTTGCGGATCGTCGATTCACCGACTTACAAGCATCACATCGCCACTTACGGCAAAGACTTCGATTACTATCAGTTTGCCGCGGTCTTTAATAAAGGCACGCAATCCTGGAAGCCGGAAGAATGGGCAACTCTATTTAAGAAAACAGGTGCCCGTTACGTTGTACTGACAACCAAACACCATGATGGCTTCCGGTTGTGGCCTTCTGCGGTGAACAATCCGCACGCTAACGGCAGACAGCTTTCTGCGCAGCGCGATCTCGTCGGCGATCTCACAACAGCCGTCAGAGCGGCGGGCATGCGAATGGGCCTTTACTATTCGGGCGGCCTCGATTGGACCTTCACATCCGAGCCCATACGAACCCGGCCGGACCTCATGGCGCGGGTCCCGCAGTCGGAGGAATACGCCCGGTATGCCGACGCGCATTGGCGCGAGTTGATCGACCGCTACCAGCCTGTCGTAATGTGGAACGACATCAATTACCCGAGAGCCGGCAAAATCTCCGAACTGTTTGCTCACTACTACAACACCGTTCCCGGTGGAGTGATCAACAACCGGTTCGGTGTCCCGTTCGCCGACTACACGACTCCCGAATACGCGAAGTACGACAAAATCACCTTTGAGAAATGGGAATCCTGTCGCGGCTTGGGATTCAGCTTCGGGTACAACCAGGTGGAAGGCCCTGACCAGGTGCTTCCTCCCGGCCAGCTTATCGCGCTGCTGGTCGATATCGTCAGCAAAAACGGCAATCTGCTTCTGAACATCGGCCCGAAGGCGGACGCAACCATTTCCGACATCCAGCTCGACCGCCTTCATAAGCTCGGCGCGTGGCTCGACGTTAACGGCGAGGCCATCTTCGGATCGCGTCCCTGGGTGCGCGCTTCGGCGACAACGCCGGACGGCGCTGACATGCGCTTCACCTGCAATCGCGGCGCTCTTTACGTCTTCTTTCTCAATCCTGTAACGGGTAAAGCCTTGAAAATTCCTTCCACTCGCGCTTCGGAAGGAACGACTGCGGAAATTCTCGGAAGTTCATCTAAGGCGGCGCTTTCTCAATCCGGCAGTGACCTAGTCGTTACGTCCGAGGGTCCAATCCCTCAAAGCTACGCGATCACAGTGAAGTTACACCCCGCGCCGGACTCTCTTGTGTGATGAAACCCGACAAGCACACTAAGTCCGCACGGCACATCAACCGGCGCGAATTCGCGGGCACGCTGGCGTCCGCCGCATTCCTCGCTCGTGGCGCCGCAGCATCTCAATCGGACTCGGCACAGAAGCGGCCCGTCTACCTCGTACCTAATTTCCATCCCGCCAGTTGCGGCTGGTTAACGACGTTCTCGAAGGAGCGAGTCTACTGCGCAAATAGTTATCTGAACCATCTCGACCGCGTGCGCGACGATCCGAACTACGAATTTGTCATGTCGGAAGTCAACAACATCATCGCGATCATGAACTTCCGGCCCGATCGCATCCCGGAGCTGAAAGAGCGGGTTCGGCAGCAGCGCGTCGAGTTGGTAAACGGCTACTTCCTGGAATCGACCATTAATCTGTCCGGCGGAGAAGCGCTCGTCCGCCTCGGCGTGGAAGGATTGCGGTGGTATCAACAAATGTTCGGCACGCAGCCCCGCTTTTCCTGGAACATTGACGTCTGCGGTACGCACGAGCAAATGCCGCAAATCGCCTCCCAACTCGGTCTCGAAGCGTTGGTCTACACACGCAAGAATCCAACCGGCAAAACCCTGTTCTGGTCTGTATCGCCCGATGGTTCAAAGATCCTGACCCTCTGCCCTGGGCATTACAGCGAAGCGCACCCCCTCTTCAACACCAAAACTCCCCTGACCGAAGAGCAGATGCACCAGCTCGAGGAGCTCTTCGCCGCCAAGGAGCCCATCACTCCGCCAAACGCCCCGATACTCGTGCTCGCGGGAGCCGATGATTACGCGCTGGCGCCGGCACTTAAAACCTATCCCTCCGAATTCCTGCACTATTGGCAAAAAGCCCGAATCGGCCGCCCGGTTCGGTTTTCTACGCTGAGCAAGTATCTCGACGCCATCCAGCCCGGCATTGCCTCAGGCGAGATTTCCATTCCCACGTCACTGGGAGGCACCGCCTACGACTTCGACGCTTTCTGGATCGAAAATCCCAGAGTGAAAACGCTCTATCGTCGAAACGAGCAAGCCTTGCAAGCTGCCGAAATGCTGGCCACCATCGCCAGCATGAAGACAAGCCACGAGTACCCGGTCAAAGATCTCAATGACTGTTGGATTCTGATGTGCCTGAACATGGATCGCAATACGCTCTGGGGCTCTGCTGCCGGCATGGTTTTTGTAGACCCTCATTCCTGGGACGTCCAGGACCGTTTCGATTGGGTAGAAAAGACGACCGCACAGAGCCTGAACGCCTCGGGTCAGGCCCTGCTGCGCGCCGGACAAAATATCGGCTTGTTTAATCCGTTGAACTGGCGCCGCGACGATCCGGCAATCCTCGAATTGCCGGCTGGCTCCTCGCTCGACGGAGTCGTCTGCGAAGCTCTTGAGGGCGGTTCCACCCTATGCGCGATCGCCATGCCATCCATGGGCACCGCCACCTGGAAGCTCTCTTCCGAGGCGCCTGGGCGGCCCGGCGCCATCGAACTTCCCCAGACTATCGAGACGAAGTATTACTCCCTCCGCATTGATCCGGCAACCGGAGCACTTGTCAGTCTCAAGCTCCGCAGCAGCGGCCGCGAAATGCTCGGCGGCCCGGCAAACGTGATCGTTGCGGAGCGTCCCTTGCATATGCGCCCTCACGATGATCCGGGGGACTTCATGCCGGCCCGTCCGGATCGCACGCGCCTCGCGACATCCGGCGATCAGCCGTCAAAGATAATAGTCCGGCGAGGTCCGCTTACCACCACGGTAGAGGTTTCCGGCACATTCTATGGCGGCGGCGTAATTCGCCGTGTCCTGCGCTTCTATCACGATCACCCGCGCATCGACTTTGAAACAGAGTTGAACGATATCCCGAACTTCACAGTTGTCGTGGCGGAATTCCCACTGGCCGAAGAGGTAACCGAAATTCGCCGCGGTATACCTTTCGGCTTCTCACACGGAGCCTGGTCGAAACCGAACTCCGAGTTGCATGGCTGGACAAAGGGAATCGTCCCCGCTGTACGCTGGATTGACTATAGCCTGAGCAGCGGCGGCGGCTTTGCTATTTTCGATCGCGGCTGCAGCGGCCGCGAAATCGATGGTCAAACCCCCATCATTTACGTTCTGAACGCCGAGGATAAATATAACGGCTATCCCAATCCGTGGCTCAGCGGCCAGGGCCGGCACGTGCTCCAGTATGCGATCGCCGTTCGCGAAGCCCCTTGGCCTGAGTCACGAATTCCACGCATGGCCTGGGAATACAATCGCGGACCGGTTATGGTTGCCAACACGGCGCCCGCGCAGGCCAGTTCTTATCTCGAAACCTCAGACAACGTAGTGGTCGAGGCGCTTCGCCGCGAAAGCGATCACATTGAATTGCGGCTTGTAGAATATCTGGGCCTGCCTGGCACCGTCTCCGTGCGACTCGATTTGCCTCACACCGAAGCGGCACTGACGGATGTTATGGGCCGGAATAAGTCCGTTTTGCCAAAGTCTGTTTCGTCAAAGTCCTCGAACTATCAATTTCCGGTTCGGCCGCAACAGATTGTGACGATTCACTTCAAGTCTGATCAAAAACTCCAACTCCCCTCGCCCGTAACGGCATGGGACCCGTTCGTTCCCGACGAAAAACTACCCGCGCTCCACGCTTACGACCCCAAGCTGGTCGGCCACCCGCCATTTGGAACCTGATTGAATGTGCATCCGAAAGTTGGTCTCCTGCGCTCTCGTTCTGAGTTTCACTGCTTTGGCGCAAAACATGAACCATCCCGACCGCCTCGCGTGGTTTCGCGATCAGGGCTTCGGCCTGTTCATCCATTGGGGTGTCGACAGTCAATTGGGTTCGGTCATCAGCCACTCGCTTGTGGGCGCTTCTGACGATTACGTCGAACGCTACTTTTCCGAGCTGCCGAAAACCTTTGATCCCTATAAATTCCATCCGCAAGATTGGGCTGTACTGGCGAAACTGGCCGGCGTGCGCTACGTCGTCTTCACAACCAAGCATCACTCCGGCTTCTGCATGTTTCCGACTGCAACTACGACTTTCGGAATCATGGAGACGCCCTTCCACCGCGATATCACCGCTGACGTGCTGGCCGCATTCCGCGCCGAAGGTATCGCGCCCGGGGTCTATTTCTCACCTGATGACTTTCATTGGCTGCATGACCATGGCATCACCATCCAACGGAACGTGCCTGAAGTCTCGCCCGAACATAACCCTGAACTGCTCGCCTACGACCAAGCGCAAGTGCATGAGCTCCTCACCCACTACGGCCCGATCTCGGTTATTTTCTTCGACGGTCCCGCATCCGGCCTGAAAGATCTCGCTTGGAAGTTGCAGCCGGATATCGTTGTCACTCGCGGCGCTCTCGAAACTCCCGAGCAGTACGTACCGGGCATCCCGCTCGAAGGCGCCTGGGAGTCGAACCTCACCATGGGAACGCAGTGGCAATACAAGCCGACGAACGAAACCTATAAGTCCGGTACGCAACTGATTCGAACGCTGATTGAGACCCGAGCAAAGGGCGGCAACCTTCTTCTGAACATCGGACCTAAACCCGACGGTGAGCTTGCCATTGAGCAGGAATCCCGCCTGCGTGAGATTGCGCTGTGGATGTTCGTGAACAGTGAAGCCATATACTCCGTGCGCCCCTGGGTCATCACGAACGAAAACGACGTCTGGTTTACCAGGAAGAAAGATTCAGATACCGTCTACGCGATCGTCGCAAGCGAGCAGCGCTGGAAATACGGTGAGTGGAAGGATCTGACCCTGCATTCCGTCCGCGCCACCGAAAAAACTGAGGTGAGCGTTCTGGGCCAGAACGACAAAGTCCTCGAATATCGCCCCGATGTGGTGCCAAAGACCACCTGGCGCCAGGAATCCGACGGGCTGCACATTCGCGCTATGCATGCGCAGCGGCTCTACAACAACCGTGAGTGGCCTAACCCCATCGTGCTCAAAATCACGAACGCCCAGGCGGCCATGAAGCCGCCGCAAGTGAAAACCGAGACCGCAAAATGGGACCCTGCCACCAATAGCGTCACCCTCACCGGCGTTCTACGGGATTTGGGTGAGGCTCCGTCTGTCGAGGTCGGCTTTCAATACCAGCACATCCGGCTTGGATACCGACGAGCGAAGCGAGCCCTGGCATGACATCTCCCGCAAAACGCTTACGGCGCCTGGAGAATTTTCGACCGTCTTCCGCGGATTACAGCCCGGCAAAGCCTACGCCTTCCGCGCCGTTGTCATACATCCGCTTGTCACCGTATACGGCCAGGATGTGAAGACGGTAGCCAAATAGGACCAGCCAGTGAGCAGATTGAAAAAACGAACCCAATCCGGTTCGAATTCTGGCTTCGTTCCTTCATTTTTGATAATCCGCGGGGAAGTTCGTTTGGCAAAATCGGCGTTTCTGGCCGTTTGTACCTGCCTCGTCGTCTTAGCCGCCGCTTCCCTGCCCGCCTTGCCTGTCTTCCCCGCCTTGCCTGTTTTTGAAAACGTCACCACTCGCGCCGGGATCTCGTTTCGCAACGCCTCCAGCCATACCTCCCGCAAGTACCTCCCGGAAACCATGGGCGCGGGTGTAGCGATGTTTGATTACAACCGGGACGGCCGGCTCGATCTCTTTTTCGTGAACGGCGCCGCCCTGTCCGATCCAATGCCCCCCGGCAAATCGCCCGACAAGACCGATCCGATTTATTGGAATCGCCTGTACCGCAACAACGGCGACGGCACGTTCACCAACGTGACGGAACAGGCCGGATTGAAAGGCGACGGGTACGGCATGGGCGTCGCCGTAGGCGACTACGACAACGATGGCTACCCGGACCTGTACGTGACCAGCGTGGGTCACAACACGCTTTACCACAACAACGGGGACGGCACTTTCACTGACGTTACGGCTTCGGCAGGAGTAGCCGGCTCGGGCTGGTCGGCCGGCGCCATGTTTATCGATTACGATCGCGACGGCCTCCTCGATCTGTTCGTCTCCCGCTATCTACTCTGGGACGGCTGGAAAGACATCTTCTGCGGGCTTCCCCGGCCCGGAGGCCGCGCTTACTGTCACCCGGACCGGTTTCAACCCGTTACCCATTTGCTGTTCCACAATGAGGGCCATGGCCGGTTCCGTGATGTCTCGAAAGAGAGCGGGATCGCTGATTTCCCGGGTAAAGGCCTGGGCGTCGCGATGAATGATTACGACCGCGATGGCTGGCCCGACATCGTGGTTGCCAACGATTCCGTTCCCGAGCAACTGTTCCACAACCTCAAGAACGGCAAATTCGAAGAAGTAGCGGTGGAAGCCGGCATGGCGTACGACGAAGACGGAAACACTTTCGCCGGCATGGGAGTCGATTTCGCCGACTACGACAACGATGGTTGGCCCGATGTTTTCATCAATGCGCTGGCGAAACAGAAGTACGCTCTGTTCCACAATGAGCACGGCCGGTTCAGCTATGTTTCCGGTCCTGCCGGTATGGCTGCCAGGAGCGTCGCCCACTCGGGTTGGGGCGCAAAGTTTCTGGATTACGACAACGACGGCTTCAAAGACCTGTTCATCGGCCAGGGCCACGTCATGGACAATATACAGCTCACGCAGCCGGACGTTCCCTATCTCGAGCCTCCCATGCTTCTCCGCAACGTAGCCGGAAAGTTCATCGATGTTTCGGCGCAAAGCGGCCCGATTTTTCATGAGCCGAAGGCCGCGCGCGGCGTTGCCTTCGGCGATGTCAACAACGACGGCTTCGTCGACATTGTGATGAATTGCAACGGCGGCTCAGCCGTTCTCCTGAAGAATCGCCGCAACACGAATCACTGGCTGATTGTTGACACCGTCGGCACGAAAAGCAACCGCGACGGCATCGGCGCTCAATTGCATCTTGTCTCAGAAGACGGCAGCGAGCAGTATGCAATTGTCACCACTGCATCGAGCTACCTTTCGGCGAGCGACAAGCGCGTCTATTTTGGACTGGGGCATAACGCTGCTGTGAAAAGGCTTGATATTACGTGGCCAAGCGGAGTGGTGCAGCACTTTAGCGAAATTAAGGCCGATCAGATCCTGTTGGCCCGGGAGCCAAAGGAATAACATGTTCATACGTTGCCGTGAGCCTTCGCATCAGAGCGATCTCAGTCCGGTGGGTATTTACGCTGCTCATCACCTTGTGTCCAGGCGAACCCACGCGCGCGCAGCAGAGCGATACGGCTACATTCAAGAATGACAACCGCGGGTTTACCATTCTCTCGGAGATAGAGGATTCGCGTGAACGGGACGCATTCACAGCGGCTTACCGAGCCACAGACCCGGCAAAACGCCACGCGCTGGCGCAAACATTTATTAATTCGTATCCACAATCCTGGCTGCTTGCGCAGGCTTATGACCTCGCCGCAAGGTCCTCACTCGATCTTGGGGAATATCAGCGCGCACTAACCGAAGGTCGCTTCTCCCTACGCTTGATGCCTGAAAATTCCGTTCTGCTGATTCTTATCGCTAATGTGGAGGCGCAACAAGGACAATTCGAACCAGCGAGGTCTGATGCTTACGATGCGCTCGATTATCTGGATCGCTTTCTTCGACCCGCCGATATCCCGGAAGCTCAATGGCGTTCCATCCAGCCCCAATTGAAAGCCTCGGCGTACTTCGCAATAGGGCGTTCTTTCGCTGCCGAGGCGCTCAAACAAGCGTCGCCGGACCGCCAGTTACTGACTCAAAGCCTCGATGCCCTGAATCATTCGCTCGCCTGGAATTCAAAAGATTCAGAAGCTTTCTACCTGCGAGCGCTGGTCGAGCTGAAGCTGGGCGACCCGTCGCGCGCCGAGAGTGACTTCGTATATGTAGTCCGCACTTCCAGCCCCCTTCGCGAGCAAGCCTCGGCTCAACTGAAGAAGCTATATGACGATCAACGACGCGATAAAGCTGCCTCGTTTGACGCATACGTATCAAGATTGCCGGAGCCTCAGATTGATGCCCACCTGCGCCAGGATTCACCGGAATCGAAATCGTCGGCGGCCATCCGGGCGGGCTACGCAGGGTCTGGCGCCTGCCGCAACTGTCATCCCACCGAGTATCAAACCTGGCGTCAAACGGGCATGTCCCGAATGCTTCGCCCGTACCAGCAGGAGAACATCATCGGCGAATTCTCGCCCGGTTCCGAATTCAACGAGGACGGAACCGTCATTCGGCTGGGAACGGATTCGAGGCCGTACTTCGAACTAAAGGATGGGGACGGGCACTGGCGACGTTTTCATGTAGACTACACGATCGGCTCGAAATGGCAGCAGGCGTATGCGACCAGGCTATCCGACGGCTCTTTCCAGGTCATACCGATTGAATACAATCGGCTGCGCAAAGAGTGGATCAATTACTGGAAGGTGATCGATCCACCCGGCAGCCAGCGCGCTGTCATCGCCAATTTCCCGAAACTCTCGTCTGCAACCAACTACCAGGAGAACTGCGCCGTCTGTCATACAAGTCAATTGCGTGCCGCGCCGGAAGGAAATGATCCGATCGATCACGCTGCCTTTCGGGAGCCCGGTGTGAATTGCGAGATGTGCCACGGGCCTTCGGCCCTCCATGCAGACCACATGCAGCACGGCCACACAGCCGTAAAGGATCCAATGGAACCTCCGGTGGATTTTCGTCGAATCCAAAACCGCGAAGGCGTTCGTGTCTGTGCGCAATGCCACAAGCAAACAGCTTTCAGGCAGATCGGAGCGCAGCAGGAGATGAATTATGCAGCCGAGGGCTCAGACTACGTTCGGCAATCATGGAGTCGTCCGTACGATATCTTCTCGAGGCGCGCGTTTTACAAAGATGGACGATTTCGCGAAACAACGTTCATCGTCGAAGCGTTTACCCGGTCAGCATGCTATCGCAAAGGGACTGCTCAGTGCGCAAGTTGTCACGCCCCTCACTTACCGGATTTCTCGAACAACCCGACCTCTATGAAATTCAAAAGCACGCCCGACAATATGTGCCTTCAGTGCCATGCCGAATACAAAAGTGGAATAAACAAACACACCCACCACGCGGCAGAATCGGAAGGCAGCCGGTGCGTATCATGCCACATGCCCAGAATTGTCAACGCACTTTTATTTCAGGCCCGGTCGCATCAGATCGAGATTCCGCAGGCCGATTTGACGGCGCGCTTCGGCCAGAGCGAAAGTCCGAATGCATGCTTAATTTGCCACGGGGACAAAGATGCGGCTTGGGCCAGTCAGGCGCTGGAACATTGGAAGTGAGCCGGTCTTTGCGTGCTCCTAATGAAGCTCAGTATGCGCCGTCCACCACGTGCGCCAAAAGGAGAGGGCGGTGTTGGGATCTACTGGACCGGGCGGCCAGCCGAACGCAGCAACGGTTTCTTTCGTCCTGTACACGCTCTGTTCCACGCATCGGGCTTCATAGTCTCCGAGGCTGACCTCAGAGGGAGACCAGGACGGGCAACCATTCGCAAATGACCAAAGTCCGAACACTCCCTTACTCCGTTCAATTGAACTGCTGCTTTCGAGCAAGCTACCGAGAAAAGGCAACGCTTCCTTCGTGTGCACATTTATTAGAGCCTGAGCGGCAGCACCTCTCAGATCGACGTCTCTCAAATCCCCATCCGTGAAAGCATCAGAGGCGATTGCCGCGAGACTCCGAACAGCCCGAGGCGACCGGCTGAGGAACTGATTCCTGAGTGCGGTTACAATGAGGCTCGAAGGCGATTCATCTTTAAGTGCAGCCCACCGTCGGATCAGTTCTCCTATGGCACCTTCTTCGCCGCGCGCGATGAGCCCCGCAAGTCCCACACATTGGAGTTCTGCATCGGCTGAATTCATGCCTTCGGCAAGGACTGTTCGAATGACTGGCGAGTCCATGCCTGCGAACGCGTCCAGGAAGGAATATGACGTCGACTGTGCAGCAGCCATCTCGAAGACCAGCTTGTCCGTGAGGGACGCACTAACTGCATACTGGTAGCGTTCTGGAAGAGGTCGTGCGACGGCCCGAAGACAGAGGCTCGGCAGGACTCCGTGAGGGCCACCCGTGTACAATGCCTCCCACTCGGTAGCGGACCTAGCATGCAAGAACCAGATCCCGTGAACGCTAGCTCTCACGGTTGCAACAGGGGGAAGAGCGATTCCGGAACTGAACCACTCTTGTGATGCGTGAATGGATTTTTGCGGCTTGCCCTTCAGTGTCTCCTCCACGCTAATGTCAAAAGACACGTGCGTCGGACCCTCAACGAGCGTGGTTACTGTTCCGATCACGATGACATCAGCTCTCGGGACCAGATCCGTTATAGAAGCAGCGCTGATGACGTGTACCGTTGCGAGGAGAACCAGGATCGCAGGCCGCACAGCAGAGAGAACTCGCACCATTAGATCCTAATACGCGGTGCAAAGCTGGGCGACAGGGAACTTATTCCGAGCGCAGCGCCTGCACGACGTCAACGCGCGCGGCGCGGGCTGCCGGCAGCACCGACGCGACGACGGCGGCGGCCAGCAATACCACCACCGAGCTGACCACCGGCACGGCGCCGGGCATCCGCATCTCCTGGAAATAGCTGCCTGCGAGGCGCGCCAGCGCGAACCCGCACACCCCGCCTGCGACGACACCGGCCACCGCCATCACAACGCCTTCGGCGATAACGCTCGTCAGGAGATGGTGCCGCTGCGATCCCACCGCCAGCCGGATACCGAACTCACGCGTCCGGCCACTCACTGAGAACGCCAGCACACCCGCGACGCCAACCAAGGCAATCGCCAGCGCGACGGCAGCGAAGCCGCCAAACACGAATGTGTTGAGCCGATCGGGCGTGAGCACTTCTGCCCGGATGTCTTCAAGCGTCGCCGCATGTTCGACCGGCTGGTCTGCCGACATTTCACGAATAATGCGCGTAACGGGTGGCACCAGCGCGTACGGATCCGTATGCACGTGAACGAAAAGGCGGCCTCCCCAAAGCTCCTGCTGCCCCAGGGGGTGGTACACGGTCATCGCGGGGCCAGGCACCAGGTTCTCGTCGTCTGCATCGGCCACAACGCCGACGATGCGCCGCGGCGCCGGGCTAACGTCGATGAACTTGATCACCGGGTCGGTCCACATCATGTGGCGGTTGACGGCATCCTGATTCGGGAACATCCGCTGCGCGAGACTCTGGCTGACGATGACCACGGATTCTCCGTCCCGTCGATCGGAGTCGTTGAAATCACGTCCGGCGATCATCGGAACCCCAAGCGCCGCAAAGAATCCGGGCGAAATTATCCGGAACCTCGCGCGCGGATCCTCTTCGCCTGCGGCCCGGACGTGGCCGTCGGCCGAGAACTCAAGACCAAAGCTGAAGTCGCCCGCATCGCGCCACGGAACCATGGTGCCGACGGCGACGCCATCGACACCGGGCAGTTCTTTGATACGCCGCATTGTTTCCTTGTAGAAACCCACAATCTGATCGGGCGTCCGTCCGTACGACATCACCGGCACGTTTAAGGCGAGCACGTGGCGCGTGTCGAAACCGGTTTGCACCGCTTCGAGCGCGAGCAGGGTCTTGAGCAGCATGCTGGCGCCGGCCAGCAGCACAAAGGACGCGGCAATCTGTGTCACCGCGAAGATCCGCAACCGGCGATTCGCGCTGCCGGTAACGCGCACGCTGCTGTTCGAGAGCCCGAGTCCGTGGGATGTGTCCGCCGAGGGAAGGCGCGGGACAAACGCCAATAGCAGCGCCGCGATGACCGCCAGCCCGGCCCCAACCCAGAGCATGCTGGAGTCGACCGTCAAATCGAGGGCACGGACCGAGAAGCGGGACGCGTAGCGAGCCAGGATGGCCACCATGGGCCGGGCACTGAGCACGCCGAGCGTCGCGCCCGCGCCGCAGAGCAGGAGGCTTTCTGCCAACAGCGTTCGGCGCAACGCTCCGCTACTTGCGCCGAGCGCCGCACGGATCGCCAACTCGCCTTCGCGCCGAACCGTCCGCGCGAGAATCAGGTTGGCGACGTTCGAGCATGCGATGACAAAGACGAGGACCGATGCCGCGAGCAGCACCAGCAGCACAGTCCTTGCCCGCGATGTGATCTGGTCGCGCAGCCGCACGGCATTAATACGGAAGTCCGCTTTCGCGGAATAAGCTTCGGGATGTTCCTTTACCATCCTCAGGTGGATTGTGCGCAACTCCGCGCGCGCCGCCTCGAGAGTCGCGCCGGGCGCGAGCCGGCCGAATAGCTCCGTCATCCGATGGACCCGTCCAGTCACCATCGTCGCCGACAGATGGTGCGGGCTTGTCACCACATTGGCGATGATTTCGGTTTCCGCCGGATACGGCACAGAGGGCTCCAGCACGCCCACAATGGTGGCCGAGCGTGTGCCAAGCCTGATCGTTTTGCCAAGTACGGAAGGGTCGCTCTTGAGCCCGGTGGTCCAGAAGCGGTAGGTCAGCACCGCCGCGCCGGTCGCGTTCGGACCATCGTCTCGCTTGTCGAGTAACCGTCCGAGTACCGGTCGCAACCCCATTACTTCGAAATACGATCCCCCGACGACGCCGGCCCGGACTTCGCGTGGCTCGCCAAGGCCGACCATTGTGAACCCGATGGTGGAGAAGTCGCCGAACGCGCTCACGGTTTTCGCGCGCGCCCGCAGATCCTGGATCTCCGGCACAGAGAACGCAGTGTTTTCCGTGCCGATCCCGAGTGCGCTCTGGCGGATGTAAATCAGCCGGTCCTCATCGCGGTTGACGAGCGGCCGCAGCAACACGCCACGCACCAGGCTGAAGATGGCAGCGTTTGCGCCGATCCCGAGCGCCAGGGTGAGCACGACCGTAACCGTAAGCCCCTTGGTGCGCGCGAGCGACCGCACCGCGAACTTCATCTCGTGCAAGAACGTCATGATGGCCTCGCCCGGTTGAGGATCTTTCGTATGGCTCTCCGTCATATTGCTCCTTCGGCGCAATCGGCTGTACTGCAGCTCCACTCTTATGTCGAACGAAGGGCCGCTAGATCGACATTTTCAGAAATTTTTCGGATGTCTTTGGGAATGTTTGCTAGGTCACTTCAAGGCCACGGGCGCGCGACTTTCGCCGAACTCCAGCTTACGTCGATTCCGACGTTTTTTGAAGCCCGTGACAGGTCGGCGACCGTCTACTCTTGCCGCAGCGCTTGGATTGGATCTATGCGGCTCGCACGACGGGCGGGCAGAAAACTCGCGAACAGGGCAGCTACGACCAGGACCGAAATCATGACGGCAAAGGTCAATGCCCCGGCGGGCTCCATTGCAGCGACGGAGCGCTGCAGTACACGGCCGGCTGCCAATGCGGCGGATATGCCGACGACCGCACCAACCAAAATCATGCGGAAGCTCTGCCGGAGCACAAGCTGCATGACGTCGCCGGCGCCGGCTCCAAGCGCCATGCGTACACCGAATTCCGGCACGCGCTGGTTGGTCAAGTAGGCCAGCACACCGTAAATGCCAAGGCAGGCGAGCAGCAAAGCCAAACCTGCAAATATGCCGAACAACAACAAAAGGAAGCGATGCCGCGCGAGCGTGGTGCTTGCGATCTGCTCCATCGTCCGAATTTCATAGAGGACTTGATCGCCGGTAGCCCCGCGGAGTTCGCGCCGCAGTGGTTCCAACACCCTCAATGGATCGCCGCTGGTTCGAACGGCAACGGACATGAGTTCGGACCAACGGCGTAGAAACCGGTCTGGAACCTGCGCGAAAGGATAGTACAACTGCGCACGTACATGGGCTCGATCATCGCCGGCCGGGCCCCAATACCGGACATGGCCCACTACGCCAACCACCTGCAACGGGTCGGTGCCGAGACCGATCCAGACGTGCTTTCCGAGAGGGTCCTGTCCGCCGAAAGCCTGTTGTGCCATGAGGTCGTCAATCACGACGACGGACTCACTGCCCATGCGGTCCTGGTCATTGAAGAATCGACCCTCGCGCAGCGGGATACCCATGACCTTCAGATAATCGGACGTCACGCTGCTTGCTAACACGAGTTGCTGCTGGTCGTCTGGCGGGGCAACCGGCGTGGTCCAGTAGCCGATTTGGTTGTTTCCTTCGCGCATCGGGACGGTATCGACCATCGCGATGGACTGCACACCGGGCACTCGGCGTGCGCGATCAAGGATCTCCTCCCAGTCCGCACGAATCCGCGCAGGATTTGTAAGGGTGCGGGGCGATAGCGCCATACGGGCGGTCAGCACGTTGCGGATGTTAACGCCTGGGTCAAGCGAGGAGAGCCGCAGGAGTGTGCGCCCGAGCATCCCCGCACCGACCAGCAGCACAACCGCCAGAGCAATCTCAGAGATCACAAAACCGCCGTGAAGACGACGCGAGCTTCCTGTCACGCTGCGCGCACCGGCGCGGAGCGCCCGTTCCACTTCGCTCGCTGGAGCACGCAAAGCCGGCGCCAGCCCGAAAATAAAGCCGCAGGCGAGCGAGGCGGCGAGCGCGAACAGCAGGACATGCCAATCGAGCTGAACCTCCTCAGCGCGCGGCAAACTGCCTGGCCAGAATGTCAAAAACGGGCGGAGGCCAATTCCTGCCAGAAAGACGCCGAGAGCGCCTCCCGAGAGCGCCAACAACGCACTCTCAGTCAGGCATTGGCGTATCAACCGGCCACGGCCCGCGCCGAGCGCTACCCGCATGGCAAGTTCACGCTCGCGCGAAACCGCGCGCGCCAGCAGCAGGCTCGCTACATTGACGCACGCAATCAGCAGTACCAGGCTGACCGCGCCGAGCAGCAACCAGAGCGTAGAACGGACATCCCCAACGTCCGGACGAAGGGGCTGCGCGATGAAGGTGCGGCCCTTGTTGGATTTCGGGTATTGGGCGGCCAAACGGCGGCCAATCAGTGCCAACTCCGTCTGTGCCTGGGCCAGGGTCACACCGGGGCGGAGACGCGCCACAACGTGAATGCCCGGATGTGCTTCGCGATCCCGCATAACCGGCTCGGTGTTTTGACCGAGCGGCGTGAACACATCCACTTCGTCTCCGCCCAACCGGAAGCCGGCGGGCATGATGCCGACAACTGTGTAGGACTTTCCGTCAAAAACAAGCGGCAGACCGATCGCCGACTGGCTACCGGCGAAGCGGCGCTGCCACAGACTGTAGCTGATGATGGCCACGGGCGCGGCGCCAGGCCGGTCTTCTTCGGCCAGGAAGGCGCGCCCTTGCAAAAGGGTGATGCCCAGGACAGGAAATAGTCCGGACGAGACCTGGAAGCCGTCAACATACTCGGCTTCCCCAGGCTTACTGACCGTACCGCCGCTATAGCGCCACGCCGCCATAGCGAGAGAGCGGGCGTCGTGCTCACAATCGAGAAAATTAGGGTAGGTAAATGCCCACAGATTCCCCGACTGTGTGCTCCAATCCGTCTGTTCCTCAAGAGCGACCAGCCTGTGGGGAGCCGGATATGGCAGCGGCTTGAGCAGAACTCCGTTGACCACTGTAAACATGACAGTCACCGCTCCGGTGCCAAGGGCAAGTGTCAACAGGGCAACAGCCGCAAACCCCGGACGCTGCCCCAGGGTGCGAAGCGCATAGCGGAGGTCCTGCCATAAGTCCTCCAACCAGCGTGTGCCGCGGGCATCGCGGCACTCCTCTTTCACCTGCTCCGAACCGCCGAAAGCAAGCCGGGCTTGTCGTTGTGCTTCGTCGGGATCGTAGCCACGCGCAATCAGATCGGCCGCGTACTGGTCAAGATGGAAGCGCAGTTCTTTTTCGAGCTGCTCCTCCATCTTTCCTCGGCTCCGCAGGCGATGCCACCAGGTCACTGCGCACCTCCCTCTGCCGCCGCCGTTATGCCTCGACCTTCTACATACTATAACCGCACGTGTAGAAGTGCAAGCTATGTGCAGTCACGCTCTACCGCGAAACCGGTCGAGTTCACGGCGATCCCTCTTCGATGGTCTGCCTTCGCGCAATGCTTCGAAATGCGGCATGGCTTTACGCTCTTCGGCCAATTTGAGCCGTGACTCCCTGCTCGCCTCGCTCTCGAGATAGAGCGTCTGCGCAACCGCCGCCGGGCCGCGGATATCACTGAGAAGCCGGACCTCGAGCTGAAATTCGCCGGCCTCGTTCTTCACTCGCAACAGGTCACCGACGCGGACCTCGCGCGAGGCCTTGGCTTGCTGTCCATTACACTCAATCCTTCCGAGTTCACAAGCGCGTGCAGCGAGCGATCGCGTCTTGAAGAATCGGGCGGCCCAAAGCCACTTGTCCATTCTCACGCCGGTCATGATCCCATTCTTGTATGAACTAACGGGACCGCCAGAGCCCGCAAAGCAAGCGGCGGAGAACGCCGTGGTAAAAAGGTTGAGCGGTCACGCACCAAGCGGTTAAACCTCGGGGTTCACTGGCCCGGACGTTCCGGGAATAGAACTCACCAATTCATAGCAGCCGAGCCCAATCGGAGTGTGCTGTTCAGTTCCCAGGTGCGGATCGACCCACGCGTAGAGAGGATGTTTCCACATGTTTGGACGTGGTACCTGGGCCATCGTTGGGCTCGCGAAAGAGTCGCTGCAGGCCTTTATAAACAGCCTGGAAGACCGGGCGCTTATGGTTGCGGTGTCGCAGATGGCGGCATCCGCTATCACCCGGCATCTGAATTCGGATGCGCTCGGGATCAATCCCTTCAGCGCTCCTCGTCTGGATGAACAGCACGCGATCGGTCTGGATCATCAACTGGAACTCGCCAAGTACGCGACTTCTGAACAAGAATCGCGTTCCAATTACAGCCTTGCTTCAGAAATATTGGACTCCGAAGGCTATGGCGTTACCGCTCCGCACTTCCAGATTCACCCCACGTTGCCCTGGTATGGACTGTGGGCCGTTGCAAACGAGTGGAAAGACATCAGCGATCTGGCCTCTATAAAGGAGCAACATTCCTACGCGGTGCTCGATCGGCCCTACAAGTTCCTGCACGCAACCGACAAAAAGTCAGTCGATCAGGACACGCGCGGCGTAACTGCCGCCGTTCGGAAACAGGTTCCGGTGCTTTTGGACTTCAATGAAGGCCGCATTTACATCGAGAACAGCAACAAGAAGGCGATCTACGTGATAACGGAGCGCCTCAAACAACTGGGCATCGAAATCGTCCCGGTTGCCTGGACTTACAACCGCCCGAGTTGGCCCGCTGAGATCCTCAATAAGCTGTACGAGGCTACTCAATACCAGAGCGATTTCCAGAAACGTGCCGATGAAGCCACGCGTTTCAAGCCGAAGGAAATCGAAAAGCTCGAGGACAAGGAACTGGAATCGATCGTCGCGCATTATTTCTCGATGACTGAGCTCGCGAGTGAGCTCTGGGTCGGCATCTCCGCTCCCGCGCAACTCCGTCTGCATGAGACGAGCCAGCCGATCGCCGTGAAGGAGCCAACGAACGCCACTACGCTGCTCGGCATGACGGACGACGCTCGCATCTTCTCAGGTTCAATCACCTTCCAGGAGCGGATCACTTTCAGCGACAAGAAGGGTGAAGAGCGCACTTTCCGCAAGGATCTGCTGAGCATCGACTTGAACGATCAGATCAATCTCACCGACTCCGGGGCGGCGATGCTCCGCGGTTTTGATATTCCGGCGTTCAGGAAAGATATCCAGCGCGAGATCCGCAAGACCAAAGAGGTCCCTTCGATCGAGCAGTTCTGGAGCAACTGGCTCCACGAGATGAGTAACGCCGTGCGAACGATAGAGGCGAGCTTCCGCGAAATTCTCGATATAGATGGGAACGAGCAGGCCGGTATTCTCCCAATGCGTGCCCCCTCGACCGAGGAGGTGTTGGAACTCCAGAACGCCTGAAGAAGCCCTTCAGCGTTTATGTCGTCGAGCCGATTTCGTCACGCGACTAAGGCGCCGGAAGACTCCTTTGCCCCGCCCTTGATGGGCCAATATCGTTCCGAATGAACCTGCCCCGGATGGTTCTTCGCATGCTCCTCGAACCCCTCTTGGGCTAGGAGCAACGTCATTGACTCGATCATCTCCGGGCTGCCGCACAAGAGGACGTGGGTATTCTGCGGAGCCGGACGGAAGCCCCAGGCACGCTCGATCGCATCGCCTTTCCACAGATCTTGAACGTGCCCGGCAGCACCCTTCCAACGGATCGGTTCATCTTGTGGACGGCTGAGGACGGGTATGTAGTTGAAGTTCGGTCG
>Ga0213872_10000813_pt1 | contig 22605 bp, 20 predicted proteins | sample VelepicomBERX_R2_FD_160071 | JGI IMG/M metagenome (GOLD analysis project Ga0213872, IMG submission 160071) | Rhizosphere microbial communities from Vellozia epidendroides in rupestrian grasslands, the National Park of Serra do Cipo, Brazil - RX_R2 | ecosystem: Host-associated > Plants > Roots >...
ATTTTGATAAAAAACATCAGCAGAAAATGACCCAAATGGTTAACTTATGGCTGATTTCTGGACAGATTCGCTATCTTAACGATCCTAAAACACCTCCTAAAGCATTCGCGTTACGAGCTTGCGACGACACACATCATGGAAGCCGTAGGGCCCGTTTTCCATACCAAGGCCGGATAATCCACAGCCCCCGAATGGATTACAAGGACGTGTGCCGACCGATTGGTTGATCTGAACTATGCCCGCATGTTAGGTCGGCAGCAACGCAATTTCCTGCCGATGCTTTTCAAAAACCGTCACGAGTTTCCTAAGTACGGTAATGCGGCCATCCAGCCCCAACGCTTGCCATCCTGCTTTGGCTTTGTGCGCGGCGGCGACGGCGGATTCAATGTCGTGTGTTGTGCTGATATCGACCTCGCCGATGACGGTGTACCCCTTGGCGGGATTGGTGGAAATGAGCTTGTCAGACATAGCACCTCCTCCCTAGTGGATTAGCTCCGGATTGCCGCCCCACAGATACAGACCAACACCGGCCAACGGCAAAGCAATGGCGATAAGATAGGCAATTTTTCTGTTTTTCAGCCACAGCGGTGTGGTAGTAAACGCAGCAACCACAGCTGTCAGTGCACCGATAAGCGGCCAAAAAAGCAGAGCGTGAAGATGGCTCATGTCGGCCTGCCTTTACGGTGACGTAGTATGAAAGCCGCAGCGCCGCTGCTGGCAATAAGCAGGAATAGGGCGGGAGCGCCCCACAGTAACCACGTGTTGACCTGCATCGGCGGGTTCAGAAGGATGAAGTCACCGTAGCGCGCGCGAACATAGTCGATGATCTGCCGGTCGCTCCACCCGGCAGCTACCTTGTCGCGCACCAACTGCCGCAGATCGCGCGCCATATCGGCTTGCGAGTCATTGATGGATTCCGATTGGCAGACGACGCAACGGAACAGGTTGCCGAGGGCAACGGCGCGTTGTTCTTGCGCAAGATCGGGCAGGGTGCTTTCGGCGGCGCGGACCGTTGTCATGCTTATCAGGCATAAGGCGATCAGGACAAACAGCAGAGGTTTCATTGGCTGACCTCTTTCCATGCAGGAAGCAGGTCGTCCATGACGGTTTCCTCAGTCATAGGGCCAACCAGATGATAGCGTATGACGCCATGCGCGTCGATGACGAAGGTTTCCGGCACACCGGTTAATCCCCAATCAATGCCTGTATGTCCGTCCTTATCATCGGCCACGGCCAGATATGGGTTGCCCGCCTTGTTCAGGAAGCGATGCAGGGATTCAGGTCTGTCCTTATAGGCTATGCCGATAACAGGCAGGTGCAAATGGTTCTGCAGATCCGACAGGACTTCATGCTCGGCCTGACAGGGCACGCACCAACTGGCGAAGAAATTGATAATATAAGGCCGCCCTATCCATTCGGCTGTATCGAAATGTGTATCAGCCATGTCGAGAAGTGGCAGTGTTGTCGGGCTTGCTTTTTCGCCAACATGCTGGGCGAACTTGTTTTGCTCTGACGGGCCCCGTAGCAAAGAGAATGCGAGCGCGGCAAATAATCCGGCGCAGAGGAGCAGGGGTATAAATGAAGTAGGCAGGCGTTTCATCATACGCCTGCCTCTCATTTTTTGTTTAGGTTGTCAAACTTTGGCCTGCGCTGAACTGAAAATCCTGGCCGGGTTTAGGCTTCCAGCGCCAGGTCGCTTTCCTGACGGTTCAGCAAGAAGGACGGATTCTTCTTCCAGGTCATCAGCAGGTCCTGGGCGAGGTTGGTCGACATACGGTCGAACGCAGCCATCGCAAAGCTCAATTCACGGGGGTGAACAATCTGTTCACCGGGGCGTGAACCGCGTGACAGCAGGAAGATAGACACAAAGCCGGACTTGTCGATGCCAATACCGCGGCACAGAACGGCCAAGCTGCGGCCGCCGGTTTCATTCACAATCGCGTCAACCATCGGCAGGTCAAGATGCGACAAGCGGGCCAACAGGATATTGAACAGGCGGAAGTGACCCAGGCGCAGCACCTGCGGCAGAATGCGAACCGACACGGCTTGACGTTCGGCCAGCCAATCGGCGATCTGCCCCATCACGTCGTCGTCGTTCATGTCCGTCTTGTGCTGGTTTAACAGCTCTTCGATGGTGTCGGACAGGGCAGCGTTGATCTGCGCGGCCGGAATGGCAAACTGCTTCAGCGCTTCGCGGCGCAGTTCCTGAGACACCCACCAGTACATGCGGGTGGCAACTTCTTCAGTCAATTCCGGGCGCTTCATGATCGGACGGCGCAGTTCGGCGGTGAAGCGCGCGCTGCGGGCCAGAACGTCAACCGCCTTGGGGCTCAGTTTCGCGCCCATGTTTTCAGCAACCAGCTGCATGACCTTCAGGTCGCCAGTTGTGACCAGGGCATCGGCAACTGCTTCATTGATTTGACGACGGGTGGCGACAGCTTCGGCGTAAGTGGAGCCCTTGACGTGCACGACTTCGATCAGATCTTCGTCGGTCAGGCTTTCACAGTTCATCAGAACATCGCGGGCAACCGTGATGTCATCGTTTGCGGCTTCGCGAGCGATCTTGCGCGGCATGTGATGCGCATTGGCAAATTTGCTCAGCAAAGCGCGGCGCACGGTGGGCGACTGTGAAGAAAGCAGGCGATCGATCAATTCGTTGACCATTTCTTCTTCGCGTAGTGACAATCTGTCTTCACCCGTGGTGAAAATTTCGGCGAGCAGGGTCGCCAGTTCAAGGCGCGACTCGTCATCGCGTTTGTGGGCCAGTACATACATGGCCGGAAGATTTTTCTGTAACCGGCTCATTGTGTTAGCATACCCGACCATTGCGTCGACCCCTTTGAAAGGTTGTAAGTGGCGGATTCCACAGAATTTTTGGGCACTATATTGAACAGCTTATAGGCTACCAAATGGTTAACGAATTTTTTATTTCGTAACGCTAACATTGACTGTATAGTTCTGGGGATAACTGAGAGCATACCATGCAGGTTACGCCCGTTCAAGTTCCAATCATGCCCAGCGCCCTGGCTCAGGATGCTGTCGTGAGAACGTTGCCCCAAATTCAGGCTCAGGCTGTGAGCCCACAAACCCAGCGTGCCATTGACCCGAGTTCCAAAGCGTACGGTGGCAACAAGGCACGTGGTAACGGTGATCGCGCTAAGGGCGGAGACCGCAGCGGCGGCGACCGTGGCGGCCGTGGTAGCAATCTGAATATCCGCATATAGCATTTTGTTTGTTCCATTGTTTGCTGCCTTGAGAGTAGTGTACAGCGAAATCTTGAAACTAAAACATTGATTCTATAGTAAAAAATCTGTTAACAAGAGGGTGTCGAGTCATTCCCCCTCTTTTTTTGGATTCCTTTGGTTGTTCAATGAAAAAGATTATCCGGCTAGGTACGCGCGGCAGCCCGCTTGCTTTGTTGCAGGCAGAAGAAGCGCGCCGCAGTATTTTCCAACACAATCACGGGCTGGACCGCGAAGTGGAGATAGAGATTGTGCCGATGCGCACATCGGGTGATTGGCAACCTCAACATAAAGAACAAACGTTTCGTGACATTGGCGCGGGCAAAGAGCTGTTTACCAAAGAGATCGACGAAGCGTTAATAGAAGGACACATCGATCTGGCCGTCCATTCCATGAAAGATGTGCCAAGCGTACTGCCCGATCAATTAACAATAACCGCGACACTTCAACGCGCGGATGTTCAGGACGCCTTTATCGGCCGCGACGTTAAGACTCTCGAAGAATTACCGAAGGGGGCGATTGTCGGCACGGCTAGCCTACGCCGTCACGCACAATTGCTGGCATACAGACCCGACCTTAAGATTGTCAGTATCCGCGGTAATGTTGAAACGCGGTTGCGTAAATTGTCCGAAGGTTTGGCTGATGCCACTATTCTGGCTATGGCGGGGTTAAAGCGCCTGGGCATGGAAGACAGGGCGGGGTCTGTCATCTCTACAGACGTTATGTTGCCAGCGGCGGCACAGGGCGCGATTGCCATCGAAACCCGTAAGGATGATGCCGACATTGTTCCCATGGTGGCCAATGCCAACCACATGGCGTCATGGCATGCCGTTATCGCTGAACGCGCCTTCCTACGTGTGTTGGATGGTTCATGCCACACGCCAATTGGTGCCTTGGCGCATTCGGTGGGCGATGGTGGGCTGCGTCTACGCGGCATGGCGGCGCGACCCAATGGTTCGCAGATTACGCGCCTGGAAATCGTGGGCAAAACCGACGAGGCAGAAAGTCTTGGTGGGCAGTTGGCGCTGCAGATGAAGCAGGCATTGCCGCCTAACTTCTTTGCTGCCTAGGGATGGCGGGCATGCGGAGCGTCATCGTCACGCGCCCCATCGTTCAGGCGGACAATCTTATTCATATATTGCGGAGAGAGGGCTATCGCGTCATTCGAGCGCCGGTTCTTGAAATTGTCCCCGCTAACTTGCCGATGCCAGATATAAGTTGCGCTGTTGTTGTAGCGACAAGTGCTAATGCTTTTACAGGACAACCATTGCCGATGTCGTTGCTGAGGTTGCCGTGTTATTGCGTCGGCGGGTCAACAGCCCAAGCCGCAAAAACTGCAGGATTTACTCAGGTGATTGAGGGGGCCAGCGATGGCGCTGCCTTATCCACCTTGTTGCGTGACCATTATTCGCACGCTGGTGTGAATATCTTGCACTTGTGTGGACGTGATGTGGCAGCGCGTGCCAAAGAAGCTTTAATGAGCACGGGCCTGACCATCGTTCCATGGGTGCGTTACGAAGCGCAACTGACGGAAACGCTAACGCCAGAAGTACAGGCGGCAATCGGTGCGGGCGAAGTTGATGCGGTTATGCTTTATTCGTCGCGTACGGCGCAACATTATATGGATTTGCTACAAAAAGCGGGCTTGCGGATATTGATGAAACGCGTACATGTTGTGACCATCAGCCAGACTGTCGCGAATCTTTTGAATCCTGTAGATTGGCGCAGCGTTGCGGTTGCGGCGCAGCCGTCGGATGCGGCAATGGTGCAGGCGCTGAAAGATGGTTGCACCGCCTGTGAGGGGGATCATGCATGACTGAAGCCGATAAGACCCAAAAAGACACGACAGCCGTCAGCGACACGACGTCAGGCAAGCGTTGCGGCAAAAAAGGGTGGGTTTGTCTGGTCGTGCTGCTGTTGGTATTTGGTGCTGGCCTTGGTGCGGCACGTTGCCCTTGGGTTATGCGCTACTACGTGCCCCAGCACGATACGCACCTCACGGCCATGCAGGTGGAAATCGAAGCCCTGACACAACGTGTGGACGCACTGGAAAAGAAGGCTGATCAGGCAACGGTTGCCGTCACTCAGCCCGCGCCGCAGGCAACGGATAATACGGCCAAGGTCGATGTGCAGGCGTTGAATGCGCGTCTTGATCAACTGCAAAAAGATGTGCAGCAGGCAAGTGTGCTTGCCACACAAAGCCGTGATGCGACGCACGGACAGATTGCGATTGCAATGGCCGCCATGGAGTTTCGTACCGCAGTGGATAGCGGACGTTCCTTTGCGCGTGAGCTTGCCTTGTTGCAGGCGTTGGCCAAGGATGATCTGGCGATACAATCAGATCTTGCCAAGCTACAAAATGTTTCAACTGAAGGTGTCCCGACTTGCACAGCTTTGTTGGACCGTTTGAGGAAGCGAGAAAGTGCCGCAACGATTGTTGATGAAAAACCGGCGACTGAGGCTGACCAGTGGCAAGGCCTTTGGCAAAAAATAAAAGCTGAAGCGCGGCATTTTGTTGTGATACGTCCGGCTAACGCGCCGACGGACAAAGTATTTGCCGGACTTGAGCGTGCGCTGGAGCGTGGCGATGCCGCTACGGCTGTTACTGAATACGGTAATTTGCCGGATGGTGTGTCCAAGGTTTTGCGAGACTGGTCGTTGCAAGTGACGGTGCGGCGGGATACGGATGACGCTGTGCGCGATATTCTGGCCCATGCGGCCATGACGGCAGGAGGGGCGCGATGATCAAATTGGTCAGCTTTATTATACGCGCGGCCCTACTGATTGCGCTGGCTGTGTGGCTGGCAGATCAACCGGGCACTGCCAAGATCGTCTGGCATGATTATGTCATTGAAACCTCGGCCGCGTTTCTGGCGGTTACCGCCATTGCTGTCGGCTTTGTTTTTTATCTGCTATTTCGCATCTGGCATTTTCTTAGCCACGGCCCTCGCTTGTGGCGCATGGGGCGGCAACTACGCAAACTGCGTCAGGGGCAGGATGATCTGGCGCGCGGTCTGGTTGCCATTGCTGGCGGCAGCGCCGGCGAAGCCGGACGGTTTTCCGTTTTGGCGCGAAAAAGACTGGGCGTCACAACGGCCACGCAGTTGTTGCAGGCGCAGGCCGCGCAATTGGCGGGCGATCATCAAACGGCGCGCGCGCTGTTTCGCGCACTTACGACCAAGGGTGAAAGTGCCGTGCTCGGCTACCGCGGCCTCATTACCGAGGCGCGCCGCGCTGGTGACTGGCGTGAGGTTGAAAGTTTGACGAGTGAATTGGCACGAGCCAAGCCGGATACGCCATGGCTGAACCTGATGCGTTTTGAACTTTCGACACGGCGGTTGGCGTGGCAGGAAGCGACGCAGGCATTGCAAGGTTTGGCAAAGACAGAATTATTGCCACCGGAACAACTGAGGCAATATCGCGCCGCGCTGTTTGTCGCCATGTCACAGCATGAAGCGGCGCAAGGGCGTTACCAATCGGCATTACAATTTGCCGAACAGGCAACCCGCCAGCGTGCCGAGTGGCTACCTGCTCTTTTGAATTTGGCGCAGGCGCAGGTGAATGCCGGGCATCGTCGCGCTGCGTATCGCACAATTGAGCGCCATTGGACCCAGCATAAACATCCGCAATTGGCGGCCCTGTATCGTCAGGCCGAAGGTGACCCGCTGGATGCCTATAAACGTGTTGTGAAGCTGGTGCAGGATAAGGAACCCGCAGGGGCTGCGCGTCTGGCGCTGGCTGAGGCCGCCTTGTCTGCCGATATATGGGGTGAAGCGCGCCGTCATTTGATCGCGCTCATCTCGGCCGGGGATGCGACACAGGGCGTGTATCGTTTATTGGCGCGTTTGGAGCGCCGCGAAAGCGGTGATGAGGTCGCTGCCACACGCTGGCTGACGCGGGCGATTGACGCGCCACAGGACCCGACTTGGGTCTGCCCAAGTTGTGGCGGCGTTCATGAAACATGGCAGGCGGTGTGTGGTCATTGCGGCAGCTTCGGTACGCTGGAATGGCGCAGCTTGGGCGTCAGCCGGACAAAGCTTCAGGCGCAGGTGCCGCTGGCCATTGGCGATTGGGGCCGTTTATGACCGCGCCGGACAGCCCGATTGCCCCACGCGTTATTGCCGTATTCGATTATGACGGAACACTGGTTGAGAATGACAGCTTTGGTCAGTTTCTGTCTTTGCTATCCAGCGCGCCAGTTTTTTATTTGCGCCTGATAGAGGGGATTGTCCGCTTTAGTCATGCCAAGTGGAAGAAACTGCCTTCCAACTTGCCTGATCCGTCGCTGCGCACCTTTGTAAAGCATCATCTGATCAAAACCATTCTGGCGGGCAGGCATCACGACGAATTGCGGGGGCATGTCGGCAATCTGCATAAGCTGCGCCGATGGAAACGCCCCATTCACGACAAACTTCTCGACCATCATGTACGCGGGCATCACATCGTTATCGCGACCGGGTCGCTTGACCTCTATATATATAATCTATTGGCACATGTACCGCACCATGCCGTCATCTGCACGGAAATGGGTGTGGTGGATGGCGTGGTGACAGACAAAATGACCAGCGGTAACTGCACCCATGACCGCAAAGCGGAGCGTGTCAGGGCCTATATCGAAGAACATGGCCCCTTCGACGACTCTTATGGCTATGGTAATACGCCGCATGATTTGGCGATGCTTAGCTTGTTGAATCATAAGGTTATTGTGTGACGCAATTGCTTTCAGGTCGCGCGAGGATTTATATACGCGCTGTATTTATATTCTATTGTTTGAACCATGACGTTGAAGCTTATTCAGGATTGCAATAATGCGCAGCCTTTGCTTGACGCACAAAACGGCGAGCTGTTGAAGCTCGTTTGTCATGGCAGGCATGTGGGATATGTGCGGGGCAACATCGCGCAACTGCTGTCCACCGACCCTGTTTCAAACGACTTCTTTGTTGTTGATGAGGGCGCTGGCTCACTAGTGATGCAGGCGGATGGCATGACCGCCGATGCCATAACGGCCAGACTGAGTGCTATCCAAACAATATTGGCGGAAGAAAAAAAATTACCCAAGCCGGCCGGTGAACTGATGGCGGTTAAAGAACATTTGCCGGATGAGACTCTGTTTAATATTGACCGCAATCTTTTGTTCCCTCTGGGCGTGAAGAGTTGGGGTGTGCATCTCGTCATTCGCAGGCAGAATGGCGACTTCTTAATCGCAACGCGTGATCCGCAAAAAGTCAAAACTTTCCCTGGTTGTTATGATGTGCCTGTGGGTGGTGGGTTGCCTGCTGGCACTGACCCTTGGACACATGTTGCAGTCGAAGCTGACCAGGAAGCCAAACTTCCGGCCGAACTTATACGCCCGACCGGAGAGGCAAAAGTTCTTGCTTATGCGCGCGATGTGCGTGGACCGGGCGTAGCCAAAGCTTATCCGTTTGAGACAAATGGTGGCACGAATTGGGATGAAGTGTTTTATTGGGAGGTAACGATCCCCAATGATTTCAACCCATTTGCCAACGATGGCGAGGTGGAGCGCTTTCAATGGATGACGCCAGACCAATTATTGGTTTCATTGCGTGACAATCCTGAGCAGTGGAAAACCAATTCGGGCGTCATGCTGCTGCAGAGTTTGGCCAATGATCCTCGTTTTGCCGCACGCTTTGCGTCACAGGATCATACCGACCTACAAGCGTTAACCATTGCTGATCCACGCCCTATTGACCAAAGACCAGAATGGCAGGCAGGGCAAACAGTGCCATTTTCAGGCCAAAACAGCGATCACATACACGGATAAAACACTTATTTCTTGCGTTTTAAGCTGTTTTACGGTTATAGATCACGCCATCCCGGCCAATTCGGCAGCGGATACGACCCTGAGTTTATAGGGCGTAAAGCCAGTCCTCGCGTTGCGAGCACTGGCTCGTTTGCGTTTGGGTTGTCGGTTTTGAAAGGGTATCGAAGGCGTGTTTGAAGGCTTGAGCAGCAAACTTACCGGCATTTTTGACCGGTTGACGGGACGGGGCGCGTTAAACGAAGCCGACGTTACCGAGGCTATGCGCGAAGTGCGTGTGGCGCTGCTGGAGGCTGACGTTGCCTTGCCTGTTATCAAGGATTTCGTTGCCCGCGTGAAAGAAGCCGCCGTGGGACAGGACGTCATGCGCTCTATCACGCCGGGGCAGCAGGTCGTCAAAATTGTACATGACCATCTGGTCGATCTGTTGGGTCGTACGGCGGAGCCGTTGAACGTTGGTGTGACGCCGCCTGCCGTTATCATGATGTTAGGCCTACAGGGTTCCGGTAAGACCACCAGTTCGGCCAAGTTGGCGAAATATTTAACCGAACAGGAACGCAAGAAAGTCTTGCTGGCTTCGCTCGACGTGCAACGTCCGGCCGCACAGGAACAATTGGCTGTGCTTGGGCAGCAAATCAATGTCGTCTCCCTGCAGATTATCGCCGGCCAAACGCCGGTGCAGATTGCAGGCCGTGCGCTGGATACGGCGCGTAAGGAAGGGTTTGATGTTCTGATCCTCGATACCGCCGGGCGTCTGTCGATTGACGAAGAGCTGATGGCGGAAGCGGCATCGGTGCGGGACGCAACAGGGCCGCATGAGCGGTTGCTGGTGGTTGACGCCATGACCGGTCAGGATGCCGTCGAAACCGCGCGCCGCTTTGATGCGCAAATCGGTATTACCGGTATCGTGATGACACGCATCGACGGTGATGCGCGCGGTGGTGCTGCGCTTTCCATGCGCGCTGTGACCGGCAAGCCGATCAAGTTTTTGGGCGTCGGTGAAAAAACAGCGGCGCTCGAAGTTTATCATCCTGACCGTTTGGCTAATCGCATTCTGGGCATGGGCGACGTTGTTTCTTTGGTCGAGAAAGCCGCTGCGGCTATCGATGCGAACGAGGCGCGTGACATGGCTGAAAAATTTATGTCCGGCAAGGCATTTGACTTTGACGACCTCGCCAAACATTTGCAGCAGATGCAGAAGCTGGGTGGCCTCAGCGGCATGATGGGCATGCTGCCCGGTATCGGCAAGCTGAAGGACAAGCTGAAAGACGCGAATGTTGACGATAAATTGCTGAAGCGTCAGGAAGCGATTATCCGCTCCATGACCCTGGCGGAACGCAAGGATGTGGATTTATTGGGTGCCGCGCGCAAGCGCCGCATCGCCAAAGGTTCGGGCGTTGAGGTGTCGGAAGTCAACAAGCTCATCAAGCAGTTTCTGGAAATGCAGCGCGTGATGAAGCAGGTAAAGAAAATGGGCAAAGGCGGTCTGCTGGGCGGCCTGATGCCGAAGCTAAAGGGTGGCGAAATGCCCGACCTCTCGCACCTGATGGGGGGTAAAGAGTTTTAAGTGGAGTTGACGCTGTCGGTACTGGGCGACTGATGGCGTTATAAAAAATGTGCCCGTTATATTAACCGAAGAAAAAAGGAGAAGTGCAATGTTAGTTATCCGTATGTCGCGCCATGGTGCGAAGAAGCGTCCGTATTACCACATCGTTGTGGCCGACAGCCGCAGCCCGCGTGACGGCCGTTTCATCGAAAAGGTCGGCACCTATAACCCGATGCTGGCGCGTGAAAATCCGCAGCGTGTGACGCTGATCGAAGAACGCGTGAAGTACTGGGTCGGCGTCGGCGCACAGCCCAGCGACCGTGTCGCTCGCTTCCTGCATGCCGCGAACCTCGGTCCCAAGGTCGAACACCGCGCATCGCCCAAGAAGTCTGCGCCGAAGGCGAAGGCTCAGGAACGCATCAAGCTGGCCGAAGAAGCCGCGAAGGTAGCAGCCGAAGCTGCCGCCGCACCGGCCGCTGAAGCGCCCGCAGCAGAAGCGCAGGCCTAAGAAGGTTTGACGTCCGATGGCCGGTGAACGCCGCATTTGTGTGGGAATGATCGCGGGGGCCCATGGCATTCGCGGCTACGTCAAACTGCGCAGTTTTACCGAAGAGCCGGAAGATGTCGCCGCCTACCATCCGGTGACGGATGAGGATGGCAAACGTGTTTTTGACTTGACCATCCACAAAGCCATCAAGGATTTCTTTGTGGCCGAAGTGGATGGCGTCAAAGACCGGAACCAGGCCGAAGCGTTGCGCGGTACACGCTTATATGTGGATCGCGACGCGCTGCCGGAAGTTGACGATGGTCAGTATTACCATGCTGATCTTGTCGGACTGACGGCGATGGACAGTGCAGGCAAGCCGTATGGCCGTGTTATGGCCGTGCACGATTATGGAGCAGGCGTATTTTTGGAAATCGGCACCAATAAAAAAGACAGCTTTATGCTGCCTTTTAAGGATGCCCAGGTGCCAGAGGTTGATCTGGCCGCGGGCAGGGTGGTGATTGCTGTACCGGATGGTTGGCTTGATAAACGCCAGCCTGAAGGGACGGAAAACGAAGCAGATAACGAAGCGGCTGAGGGATAAATGACCTTAACCGCCCAGATACTAACCATTTTCCCGGACATGTTTCCGGGGCCTTTGGGTGGCAGTTTAGTGGGAAAAGCGCTAAAAGATGGCCTGTGGCGCATGGAAGTGCTGGACATTCGTTCATTTGCGAGTAATAAACACGCCTCCGTTGATGACACGCCCTATGGGGGTGGTGCAGGCATGGTTATGCGCCCGGATGTCATTGATGTGGCCATTCGTGACGCCGAGTCCAGAAACGGCCCCTTCGCGCGCAAGATATACTTGTCGCCGCGTGGCCGGGTTTTGGATCAGGCGCTGGTGAAAGAATTGGCGGCTTGCCCGTCGATGCTTTTGCTCTGCGGCCGTTACGAAGGGGTAGACCAGCGCGTACTGGACGCGCAGCAGATGGAAGAAGTCAGCATCGGCGACTTCGTCCTCGGCGGCGGTGAGCTGGCGGCGATGGTTTTGCTGGAGGCATGTGTGCGTTTGTTGCCCGGTGTTATGGGCAATGCGGCGACCACAGATGAAGAGAGTTTTGAGTCAGGGTTGCTTGAATACCCGCACTATACGCGTCCCGCCGTTTGGAACGGATTGGAAGTGCCGGAGGTTCTGGTTTCAGGCAATCACGCCAGGGTAAAAAACTGGCGGCAGGTGCAGGCGGAAGAATTGACGCGCACGCGCAGGCCGGACTTGTACGAGGCGTATCAATTGCGGCATAAGGAAAGTGTAAAGGAGAAAAAGTCATGAACTTGTTACAAAAGATCGAACAGCGCCAGTTGGACAAGCTGAAGGAAAACGCCAAGGTTGCCGAATTCGGCATTGGCGATACCGTGCGCGTTAACGTGAAGGTCATCGAAGGTTCGCGCGAACGCGTGCAGGCCTACGAAGGCGTCTGCATTGCGCGCAAGAACGCGGGCAGCAACTCCTCGTTCACGGTTCGCAAGATCAGCTATGGCGAAGGTGTGGAACGCGTGTTCCCGCTGTACAGCCCGCGTTTGGAATCGATCGATCTGGTGCGTCGCGGTGCGGTGCGTCGTTCGAAGCTGTACTACCTGCGCTCGCTGCGCGGCAAGGCGGCCCGTATCACCGAACGTACGGATTACGAAGCGGCTGCGCCGAAGGCTTCGGCTGAAGGCTAAGATTTGCTTTGTAGAAAGAATAATGCCCTCGCCTTTGGCGGGGGCATTTTTTTATCCGCGTAGGAACATACCGATCGTCAGAGCTAGGCCCCATGCCACCACGGCGATGCGTAAAAATTTCTCGTTCACCTTATTCAGCATTTTATGACCGATATAGCCGCCGAATACGGAAGCCATCATGCCGACAATGGCCTGTGTCCACGCGATGTCGGGAGAGAACAGAAAGATGACAACAGCAGAGGCATTCATAATCCCGGCCAGAATATTTTTGGTAGATGCGGCGTTATGAATGGACTGGCCTGCCAATGTAAGGGCCGCGAGCATCAGGATGCCGATGCCACCGCCAAAATAGCCGCCGTAAATAGCAATGAGTGTTTGGGCAATGATGCTTTCTGTTTGACCAAACTTCGGTTTTTCTTTTCCGGTTGTTGGTCGACGAAAAAAAGAACCCCACGCAAAAAGCAGGGTCGCAATCAAAATCAGCCATGGTACCATCACGCCAAAGGTGGCGGGCGGTGTAAGGAGAAGTAACCCTGCACCAATCGCTCCGCCAATGGTGCTGATGATCGTCAGTAATCGCAAACTGACCCGTTCCGTGCCGCTGGCTTTGTGGCGGCCTGCATAGCCTGTGCTGACCTGCATGGGAAACAGGGCAATGGTCGAGGTGATATTGGCGGCACGCGGATCCAGCCCGGTATAGAGCAGGGCGGGGAAGGTAACAAACGATCCACCACCCGCCAGCGTATTAATCAGCCCGGCTATAACTGAGGCCACTATATAGATGATAATCGCTGTCATATGGCCTCCCCGGGCATTGGTTAAGACAATACATAAGAAAAACCTACTAATCCACAGGCTTATTTCATAATTTTATGTGACAAGATTATGAAAATAATGGTCTTTTTTCTACTTGCATATCTTAACACCAGTCGGCATATTGTCCGGCGAAATTGCTGGATTGAAATCAGCTCTGCTCGGCGACGGGGCGGGAAACCTGTCGCTGCGTGGTGCTGTTTACTTTTTTCTTCCGATGTAAGCCCCGACATTCTTCGGGGCAAGACCGCCCGGTCGGTTGCTGTGGAAAGGCCTTTCCACGGTGATGAACGAACGGGCAAAGCACTTGAGGGGTAGCATGGCGAGCAGCAGCGCATCGATCAATGTCAATTGGAGCAAGAGCTTCACCGGCCGCAAAAAAATCCGTAAGAGTTTTGGACGTATCCCCGAAGTAGCAGAAATGCCGAACCTGATTGAGGTTCAACGTCGCAGTTACGACGACTTCCTGCAAATGGACATCGCAGTCGAGAAGCGCGAGCGCAAAGGTTTGCAAGATGTGTTGATGTCGGCCTTCCCGATTTCCGATTTCTCGGGTCGCGCGGTCCTCGACTTCCTGTCCTATGAATTGGAACAGCCGAAGTATGACGTTGAAGAATGCCAACAGCGCGGCATGAATTTTGCGGCGCCGCTGAAGGTGACGCTGCGTCTGACCGTGTTCGATGTTGATGAAGCGACGGGCGTGAAGTCCATCCGCGACATTAAGGAACAGGACGTTTACATGGGCGATATGCCGCTCATGACCGCAAACGGCACCTTTATCATCAATGGCACAGAACGCGTTATCGTCAGCCAGATGCATCGCAGCCCCGGCGTATTCTTTGACCATGATCGCGGTAAAACCCATTCGTCGGGCAAGTATCTGTTCGCCGCGCGCGTCATTCCGTATCGCGGTTCGTGGCTCGACTTTGAATTCGATGCGAAGGATCTAGTTTACGTCCGCATTGACCGTCGCCGCAAGCTGCCCGTCACGTCGTTGTTGTACGCTCTCGACAGCACGGAAACCGAAAAGCTGCGCGCCAAGCGCACCAAGGACGGCAAGACTTTGCAGCCCTACGAAATTCAGGGTATGTCGAAGGAAGAAGTCCTGTCGGCTTTCTACGACACCGTTATTTTCAAGCGCGCCAAGAGCGGCTGGACCACGGAATTTGATGCCGAGCGCATCAAGGGCCAGAAGCTGGTTCATGACCTCGTGAACGCCAAGACCGGTAAGGTCGTGGCCGAAGAGGGTGCCAAGATGACCTCGCGCGTTATCGCGAAGCTGGTCGAAGCCGGCCTGAAGGACGTTCAGGTTGATGACGCCGAACTGCTGGGTCGTTACCTGGCTGCCGACGTGATTGACGAAGCCAATGGTCAGGTTCTGTTCGAAGCCGGTGACGAAATCACCACGGACATGCTGACGCAGCTGGTTGAAATGGGCACGAAGGAATTGCCTGTTCTCGGCATCGACCATGTCAATGTCGGCCCGTACATCCGCAACACGATGCTGGCTGACCGCAACACCACGCGCGAAGAAGCCTTGATCGACATCTACCGCGTTATGCGTCCGGGTGAACCGCCGACACTTGAATCAGCCGAAGCGTTGTTCCATGGCCTGTTCTTTGAACTGGACCGTTACGACCTGTCGCCGGTTGGCCGCGTGAAGATGAACTCGCGCCTTGGCTTCAAGACGGACGACCAGGTTCGCGTTCTGCGCAAGGAAGACATTTTAAAGATCGTCCGCATCATGTGCGACCTGAAGGATGGTCGCGGCGAAATCGACGATATCGACCATCTGGGCAACCGCCGCGTTCGCTCGGTTGGTGAATTGATGGAAAACCAATACCGCATTGGTCTGGTGCGTATGGAGCGTGCGATCCGCGAGCGTATGAGCTCGATCGAAATCGACACCGTCATGCCGCATGACCTGATCAATGCCAAGCCCGCCGCAGCCGCCGTCCGCGAATTCTTCGGTTCGTCGCAGCTGTCGCAGTTTATGGACCAAACCAACCCGCTGTCGGAAATCACGCACAAGCGTCGCGTTTCGGCCCTTGGCCCGGGTGGTCTGACGCGTGAACGCGCTGGCTTCGAAGTCCGCGACGTGCACCCGACCCACTATGGCCGTATCTGCCCGATTGAAACACCGGAAGGTCCGAACATCGGTCTGATCAGCTCGCTCGCCACCTATGCGCGCGTCAATCAGTACGGCTTCATCGAAAGTCCGTACCGTCGCGTGAAGGGCGGTAAGGTGACGTCTGAAGTCATTTATCTGTCGGCAATGGAAGAAGGTCAGTTCACGATCGCGCAGGCGAATGCCGCGCTCGATAAGGCTGGCAAGTTCGTCGAAGAAACCATCATCGTCCGCAAGGCCGGTGAAACCACGGTTGTTTTGGCCGAGGAAGTCGAATTCATCGACGTCTCGCCAAAGCAGATCGTGTCGGTTGCTGCCGCGCTCATTCCGTTCCTGGAAAATGACGACGCGAACCGCGCGCTCATGGGCTCCAACATGCAACGTCAGGCTGTGCCTTTGCTGCAAAGCGATGCGCCGCTGGTTGGCACCGGCATGGAAGGCATCGTGGCGCGTGACTCGGGTGTTGCCATTGCGGCCCGCCGCTCCGGCATCATCGACCAGGTTGACGGCACCCGCATCGTTGTGCGCGCGACCGAAGACATGGACGCCAGCAAGCCGACGGTTGATATCTACAACCTGTTGAAGTTCCAACGTTCAAACCAAAGCACCTGCATCACGCAAAAGCCGTTGGTGAAGGTGGGGGACGTGGTCAAGGCGGGCGATATCGTCGCCGATGGCCCGTCCACGCAGTTGGGTGAACTGGCGCTGGGCCGCAACGTTCTGTGCGCCTTCATGCCCTGGAACGGTTACAACTTTGAAGACTCGATTTTGATCTCTGAACGTATCGTCCGTGACGACGTGTTCACCTCGATCCATATTGAAGAGTTCGAAGTCATGGCTCGCGACACCAAGCTGGGTCAGGAAGAAATCACGCGTGATATTCCGAATGTCGGTGAAGAAGCGCTGAAGAACCTCGACGAAGCCGGTATCGTTTACATCGGCGCCGAAGTGAACCCGGGCGACATCCTGATCGGTAAGGTTACGCCGAAGGGTGAAAGCCCCATGACGCCGGAAGAAAAGCTGCTGCGCGCCATCTTCGGTGAAAAGGCCGCCGACGTGCGCGACACGTCGCTGCGTTTGCCGCCGGGTGTTTCGGGCACAATCGTCGAAGTGCGCGTTTTCTCGCGCCGGGGTGTGGACAAGGACCAGCGTGCGATTGCGATCGAACGCGCGGAAATTGAACATCTGGCGAAGGACCGCGACGACGAACGTGCGATTATCGAACGTAGCTTCTATGCGCGTCTGAAGGATCTGCTGCTGGGCCAAAAGGCTGACGGTGGTCCGAAGAACTTCCCGACCGGTAAGACAATCACTGAGGAAGTGCTGGAAGAATACACCCGCGGCCAGTGGCGCCAGATCAGCGTCAAGGACGACAAGGTGATGGAGCAGGTCGAAGGCGTCAACAGGGTGTTTGACGAACAGATCAATGCCCTGAAGAAACGTTTCGAAGACAAGGTGTCGAAGCTGCAACGCGGCGACGAATTGCCCCCGGGCGTGATGAAAATGGTCAAGGTCTTCGTGGCTGTGAAGCGCAAGCTGCAGCCTGGCGACAAAATGGCCGGTCGTCACGGTAACAAGGGCGTCGTGTCGCGCATCGTTCCGGTTGAAGACATGCCGCATCTGGAAGACGGTACGCCGGTTGACATCGTGCTCAACCCGCTGGGTGTGCCTTCGCGTATGAATGTGGGTCAGATTCTGGAAACCCATCTGGGATGGGCATCCGCTAACCTGGGCCGTCAAATCGGGCAAGTGCTCGAAGCTTATCAGGCGCAGATCGCGCAGGGTAAGAAGGCCACATTGGTTGACGTACGTGCGCAGTTGAAAACCGCGTATGGCGAAGAAACCTACAAGCGCGACGTCAACGACCTGTCGGATGACGAAGTGCTGGAACTCGCACGTAACCTGCGCATCGGTGTTCCGGTCGCCACGCCTGTGTTCGATGGTGCGCGTGAAAGCGATATCGAAACCATGTTGGAACTCGCCGGTCTGAATAAGTCGGGTCAGTCCACGCTGATCGATGGTCGCACCGGTGAAGTGTTCGACCGCAAGGTGACAGTCGGCTACATCTACATGCTGAAACTGCACCATTTGGTCGACGACAAGATCCATGCGCGTTCGATCGGTCCGTACAGTCTCGTCACGCAGCAGCCGCTGGGTGGTAAGGCGCAGTTCGGTGGTCAACGCTTCGGTGAAATGGAAGTCTGGGCGCTTGAAGCCTATGGTTCGGCCTACACGCTGCAGGAAATGCTCACGGTTAAGTCCGACGACGTTTCCGGCCGTACGAAGGTTTACGAATCCATCGTGCGCGGCGAAGACAATTTCGAAGCCGGTATTCCGGAATCCTTCAACGTCTTGGTCAAGGAACTGCGTTCGCTTGGCCTCAATGTTGAGTTGGAGCAAAAGAAGTTGTCAGACGCTTCGACGGGAACCAACGATAACGAACCGCCGGCGGCACTGCCGGAATCGGCTGAGTAATCATCGGGCAATAACAGACCACGCTTATTAATGCGGGAGTAGCTATGAACGACCTTATGAATATCTTTAACCAGCAGAACCAGCCGCAGACGTTCGACGAAATGCGAATTTCGATCGCGTCGCCGGAACGTATCCGTTCCTGGTCATTCGGCGAAATCAAGAAGCCGGAAACGATCAACTACCGTACGTTCAAACCGGAACGTGACGGCCTGTTCTGCGCCCGCATCTTTGGGCCGATCCGCGATTATGAATGCTTGTGCGGCAAGTACAAGCGCATGAAGTATCGCGGCATTATCTGCGAAAAGTGCGGCGTCGAAGTCACACTGCAGAAGGTTCGCCGCGAACGTATGGGCCATATCGAACTGGCTTCGCCCGTCGCACATATCTGGTTCCTGAAGTCGCTGCCTTCGCGCATTGGCTTGCTGTTGGACATGACGCTGAAGGAATTGGAACGCGTCCTGTACTTCGAAAATTACACGGTGACTGAACCCGGCCTGACACCGCTTAAGGTTCGTCAACTACTGACCGAAGACGAATACGCCAAGGCGCAGGAAGAATACGGCGATGACAGCTTTACCGCCATGATCGGCGCGGAAGCCATCAAGTTGATGCTGTCGGGTATCGACCTGCACGAAGAAAAAGTGAAGCTGCGCGACGAACTGCGCGAAACCACGTCGGATGCGAAGCGCAAGAAGTGCGTCAAGCGTCTGAAGGTCATCGAAGCGTTCATTGAATCCGGCGCCCGTCCGGAATGGATGATCCTCGACGTCGTTCCGGTCATTCCGCCGGAATTGCGTCCGTTGGTGCCGCTGGATGGTGGTCGTTTTGCGACGTCCGATCTGAACGATCTGTACCGCCGCGTCATCAACCGTAATAATCGTTTGAAGCGCCTGATGGAACTGCGCGCGCCGGACATCATCGTCCGCAACGAAAAGCGTATGTTACAGGAATCCGTTGACGCATTGTTCGACAACGGCCGTCGTGGCCGCGTTATCACCGGCGCCAACAAGCGTCCGCTGAAGTCGCTATCCGACATGCTGAAGGGTAAGCAGGGTCGCTTCCGTCAAAACTTGCTCGGTAAGCGCGTTGACTACTCAGGCCGTTCGGTCATCGTCGTCGGTCCGGAACTCAAGCTGCACCAGTGCGGTTTGCCAAAGAAGATGGCGCTGGAACTGTTCAAACCGTTCATCTACGCGAAGCTCGAACTGTACGGCATGGCCTCCACCATTAAGGCGGCCAAGCGTATGGTTGAAAAGGAACGTCCCGAAGTGTGGGATATTCTGGAAGAGGTCATCCGCGAACATCCCGTTCTGCTGAACCGCGCGCCGACGCTGCACCGTCTGGGCATCCAGGCGTTTGAGCCGGTCCTTATCGAAGGTAAGGCCATTCAGTTGCATCCGCTGGTTTGTACCGCGTTCAACGCCGACTTCGACGGCGACCAAATGGCCGTTCACGTGCCGTTGTCGCTGGAAGCGCAGTTGGAAGCCCGCGTGTTGATGATGTCGACCAATAACATTCTCAGCCCCGCGAACGGCAAGCCGATCATCGTTCCGTCGCAGGACATCGTCCTCGGTCTCTACTACATCACGCTTGCGCGTGACGGCGAACCGGGCGAAGGCATGGTCTTCGGCTCAATCGCTGAAATCGAGCAGGCGCTGGCTGCAAAGGTCATCACCCTGCACACGAAGATCAAGTCGCGCTATCATGGCGTTGACGGCGAAGGCAAGCCGCTGACCACCCGTGTTGAAACCACGGCTGGCCGTATGCTGCTGTCTGAAATCCTGCCGCGTCACCCGGATGTACCGTTCTCGGTCATCAACCGCGTGTTGACAAAGAAGGACGTCACGAACGTCATCGACACCGTCTATCGTCATTGTGGTCAGAAGGAAACCGTTCTGTTCGCCGACCGCATGATGGCGCTGGGCTTCCGTAACGCGTGCCGCGCCGGTATCTCGTTCGGTAAGGATGACATGGTCATTCCGGCGGCCAAGCAGGCGCTCATCAACAAGGCGCAAGACCAGGTTCGCGAATACGAACAGCAGTATCAGGATGGTCTGATCACCCGTGGTGAAAAGTACAACAAGGTGGTCGACGTCTGGTCAACCTGCACCGAAAAGGTTGCCGAAGAGATGATGAAGGGCATTTCCGACAACGGTAAGGGCCACATCAATTCGGTTTACATGATGGCGCATTCGGGCGCTCGTGGTTCGGCTGCGCAGATCAAGCAGCTGGCCGGTATGCGCGGTCTGATGGCGAAGCCGTCGGGCGAAATTATCGAAACGCCGATCATCTCGAACTTTAAGGAAGGTCTCAGCGTTCTCGAATACTTCAACTCCACCCACGGTGCCCGTAAGGGGCTGGCCGATACGGCGTTGAAGACCGCGAACTCGGGTTACCTGACGCGCCGTCTGGTTGACGTTGCACAGGACGCCATTGTGACCGAAATCGATTGCGGCACAGAAAAGGGTCTGTATGTCAAGGCGGTCATCGAAGGCGGCGACGTTATCGCGCCACTGTCTGAACGCATCCTTGGCCGTACGGCTCTGCAGGACCTGAAGCACCCGACGACGGGCGCCCTTCTGGTTCCGGCCGGCGCGCTGATTGAGGAGCAACAGATCGAAGCGATCGACAAGGCCGGTATCGACATGGTGCCGATCCGCTCCACGCTCACCTGTAAAACGGAAAATGGCGTTTGCGCTAAATGCTATGGGCGCGATCTGGCCCGTGGTACGCCGGTCAATGTCGGCGAAGCTGTCGGCGTTATCGCTGCCCAGTCCATCGGCGAACCCGGTACTCAGCTGACGATGCGTACGTTCCACATTGGTGGTGCCGCGCAGCGTGGTGCTGAACAAAGCTCGGTCGAAGCCGTTCTGGACGCAACCCTGCAGATCAAGAACAAGAACGTCGTCGCGAACAGCGAAGGCCGCTTGATTGTTATGTCGCGTAACTGTGAACTGGTTCTGGTTGATGCGACGGGCCGTGAAAAGGCACGCCACCGCGTACCATACGGTGCGAAGTTGCTGGCTGATGAAGGCGCAGCCGTCAAGAAGGGACAAAAGCTGGCCGAGTGGGATCCGTACACGTTACCGATTATCACAGAACGCGAAGGTATTGCCCACTACGCCGACCTGGTCGAAGGTTTGTCGATCCGCGAAGTGGTGGACGAAGCGACCGGTATCTCGTCAAAGAAGGTCACCGACTTCCGTCAACAATCACGTGGTAGCGACCTGCGTCCGCGCATCGTCCTGCACGATGACAAGGGCGAAGTGATCAAGCTGTCGAGCGGTATGGAAGCACGTTACTTCCTGTCCGTCGACGCCATCTTGAACGTTGATAACGGCACGCCCGTCCGCGCCGGTGACGTTTTGGCGCGTATCCCGCGTGAAGGCACGAAGACCCGCGATATTACGGGTGGTCTGCCGCGCGTCGCCGAACTGTTCGAAGCGCGTCGTCCGAAGGATTTCGCCATCATCGCTGATGTCGAAGGCCGCATCGAATACGGCAAGGATTACAAGATGAAGCGCCGCGTCATTGTTCGTCCGACCGACGAAACGATGGAACCGCGCGAATATCTGATCCCGAAGGGCAAGCACATTGCCGTTCAGGAAGGCGATCTGGTGCAGCGCGGCGATCTTCTGATCGACGGCAGCCCGGTGCCGCATGATATTCTGGCCGTTATGGGCGTTGAAGCTTTGGCGGAATACCTGATCAATGAAATTCAGGAAGTTTACCGTCTGCAAGGCGTGAAGATTAACGACAAGCATATCGAAGTCATCGTGCGTCAGATGCTGCAGAAGGTGGAAATCACCGACGGTGGCGACACGACGCTGCTGGCGGGCGAACTGATCGACCGCACGGAATTCCTGGCTGTGAACGAAAAGGCAGCTTTGGAAAACCTGCGTCCGGCGCAGGGCAAGGCGGTGCTGCAAGGCATCACGAAGGCCTCGCTGCAGACACGCTCCTTCATCTCGGCCGCGTCGTTCCAGGAAACGACCCGCGTCCTGACCGAAGCAGCGATTGCTGGTAAGGTCGACTCGCTCGACGGGTTGAAGGAAAACGTTATCGTTGGTCGCCTGATCCCGGCTGGTACGGGGTCGGTCGTCAACCGCCTGCGCCGTATCGCGGCAGAACGCGATATCGCGGCCGACAAGCTGGAAGCGGAAAAGACCGCCCAAGCCTTGGCCGAAGCGCAAAAGGACGTTGCCTAAGCCGTAACGCAAGTCTGAAGTTATTGAGGGGATACAGCTTTATGCTGTATCCCCTTGATTTTTATGGGGTGCGTTATTGTGCAACTAAATCATTGATTGATAAAATACGACTATAAATGTAAATTAATCGGGCATTTACTATCTGCAAGTAATTTTACTAAGGTAAGCCGCAATAATAGTTTCGTGGAGATTTGAGATGACCATT
>Ga0213872_10000814_pt1 | contig 22604 bp, 24 predicted proteins | sample VelepicomBERX_R2_FD_160071 | JGI IMG/M metagenome (GOLD analysis project Ga0213872, IMG submission 160071) | Rhizosphere microbial communities from Vellozia epidendroides in rupestrian grasslands, the National Park of Serra do Cipo, Brazil - RX_R2 | ecosystem: Host-associated > Plants > Roots >...
TGCAAGATAGGAATGAAATCTATTTGGCGTACATCGGAGACAGCAACGTCGTATGCACTCTCCAGATTTGATGATAGACATCATCCGTCAGTATGTCCACTTGCTGCTCGTCATAGCTTGACAACACAAGGTTCCGCAAATACAGGAGATATCCATGTTCGTGATAGTTGAAACTTTTCTGAATATAGGGGAACCTTCGTCCGCTGAATACCGAGTTAGACCAATCCCCGGACAGGTATTCCCGCCATCAATGCGCGTTCAATGTTCAAAAGCAATGCGCCGAAGTCACCCTCTCGGAACTAAATTTCGATTTCCAGTAGCGTTAGTGCAACGGGAAGATGGTGGCAAGTTTCTGCGACAAGTCGGCTCAGGTCCTTGGGAAGTAATTACCCACGAAGACTAAAGCTGTCGGGGCTTCGCACAACAGACTTTGCCGAAATCGCTACGCAAGCACGATAGCGTTGGTTATCTTACTCACCCGTGAGCATACGGTTTCTTTCAATGAAAAGTACGTCGAATGACGACTACAGCGCCTGCGTTCCCCTTGCATTCCATTGGTTCTTGCCAGACGAAAGAAAATTCGGTACTCGGACATCCGCACTGAATACAGGAATCTGCGAACAAGGCAATTTTTGTTCCCTGTGAGGGCGGCAGGCTTGTCGAAACGGGCTCTTCCGCCAAACGCCGCGCAACCGCCCGCTCGACTCGAGCGGCTTCTTCTGGAGAGATTCCAACATGGAGGAGACCGCAGTCGAAGCAAACAAATACGCCAAGTGTATTCAAGTGATTGTCCGTAGTTTGGTGTCGGCAAGTGTAATGGATGAGGCTGAATAGGTGAGCACTCGGCAGCGGCGTTGCATTTCGTGATACTACGTTGTTAGGTGAAGATAATCTTGTTGACTTGCGCGTCGTGCAATGCGTGATGGGCCTTGAAACCATTCTTCTTGTGAAGACGACCACGGAAGTTCAGGATTCGCCGCCTCCAATTATCGATGTACCCCAGTGTGTGGACCTGACATCCAGCCGGCAAGCCATTCGGAAAAATGAAATCCAATTGTGCGACGTCACGCGGCGAGTCGCATATCAACGTTACGATTTTTCCCAGAGATTCAAGCCACACCCGCAAATCGACGCGCAATTGTTCCAGCGTTGTTTCGGCATCGCCCCCATCTAACAGCGGGAGCACGAATTTCCGGCAAAACTGGCCGCACGCTTCGGTACTATAGGTGTCAGTGAGTTCCGCGTAAAAAGTTGCATCGTCTTCTGTCACGAAGCCAATGGAGATAAGCTTGGCTCCTGGAAAGAGGCCTTCAAATTCAGTATCAAAAAATACTCTAGTCATGTGAATGCCTCCCCCGCAGAATATCTTGCGCCGCCTTTAACTCTGTTTCCGTAAAGCCCGTACAGGTTTCACAAAACACTGTGCGTCGCGCCAACCGCGTGCCACGCAACGACGCACCGCTGATTGCATCGTCCAGAATCAATATAGAAGGCGCACCATGCGGACCACGCGCCTTTAGCCAGCTTTTGATTTCAGCGTATCGGGTTGGATTGACGCCGCGTAGCGTGCACCAATCCCTATGCAAGTTCTCAGCGACAAACAGAAGCCCCGTGCGCCGCAATACTTCCACAATCTGTTCCCTGGAGCTTCCGTCGCTGCTAGCGGCAAGCCTATAGTCCGATTTGGTGTAGCAAATCCGACTCCCCATTTGGTAGAAGACGAGAGTGACATACAGCATTTCCGCATGGTCTTCGTCAAATTTATGGCGGAAGTGCGCAACATGGGTTACAAGCACATCCATTTGTTTCCCGCGATGCCCCTCTCTCTTGCTGTCGAGTTAGGTCGCCAACTCCTCCCTAAGGTCGAGCCAACTATTGACGTCTGGGACGCTCAACATGGAAAGTTCGTACAAACACTGCAGCTTGATTTCAATCATGAATAGTTCGCGTGTGGATACAGATTTCAATTGGACTACGTCACGGTATGAATTGCAAATAAGTTCACAGGATTCGCGGCTATAGTAGGAAACGACAATGTTTTCCAGTAAACAACAGTGTTTTCTAGTAAACGACAATGTTTTCTGCGCACAGTAATTTGAGTTCGACGCTAGCTCCTATTCCACTGTAACCGACTTGGCGAGATTGCGCGGCTTGTCGACGTCAGTGCCACGCGCCAGCGCCGTGTGATAGGCCAACAACTGCAACGGCACCGTGTGCAGGACCGGCGACAGCAAGCCGTAGTGGCCGGGCAGACGCAGCACGTGCACGTCTTCGCTGGCTTCGATGTGCGAGTCGGCGTCGGCGAACACATAGAGCTGGCCGCCGCGTGCGCGCACTTCGTGCATGTTGGACTTCAGCTTTTCGATCAGGGCGTCGTTCGGCGCTACCGTCACTACCGGCATTTCTTCGGTCACCAGCGCCAGCGGGCCGTGCTTGAGTTCGCCTGCGGGATAGGCTTCGGCGTGGATGTAGGAAATTTCCTTGAGCTTGAGCGCGCCTTCCAGTGCGATCGGGTAGTGCAGGCCGCGTCCGAGGAACAGCGCGTTTTCCTTGCGTGCGAACAGGTCGGCCCAGGCGATGATTTGCGGTTCCAGCGCCAGCACGGCGGCCAGCGCGGTCGGCAGGTGGCGCATGGCTTTCAGATGCTGTGCTTCCTGTTCTTCTGTGAGACGGCCCTTGGTTTGCGCCAGGGCCAGCGCCAGCAGGAATAGCGCGGCTAGCTGCGTGGTGAAAGCCTTGGTGGAAGCGACGCCGACTTCGATGCCGGCGCGCGTGATGTAGGCCATCGCGCATTCGCGCACCATGGCGCTGGTGGCGACGTTGCAGATGGTGAGCGTATGCTGCATGCCGAGCGAGCGCGCATGCTTGAGCGCAGCCAGCGTGTCGGCGGTTTCGCCGCTTTGCGAAATCGTGACTACCAGCGCATTCGGGTTGGGCACGCTGTCGCGGTAGCGGTATTCGCTGGCGATTTCGACGTTGACCGGCACTTGAGCCAGCGACTCTATCCAGTACTTGGCGGTGACGCCGGCGTAATAGCTGGTGCCGCAGGCCAGGATCAGCACCGAGTCGATCTGCTTGAAGGTGCGGTAGGCCTGGTCGCCGAACAGCTCGGGCATGATGCCAGTCACGCCTTCGAGCGTGTCGCCGATGGCGCGCGGCTGCTCGAAGATTTCCTTTTGCATGAAATGGCGATAAGGGCCGAGCTCGGCGGCGCCGGTATGGGCGTGCACGGTGCGCACTTCGCGCTGCACCGGCTTGCCTTCCTTGTCGTTGATCCAGTAGCGCTGCAATTGCAGGTCGACCACGTCGCCGTCTTCGAGATAGATGATCTGGTCGGTGGTGCCGGCCAGCGCCATGGCGTCGGACGCGAGGAAGTTTTCGCCCTTGCCGACGCCGACGATGAGCGGCGAGCCTTGGCGCGCGCCGACCACGCGGTGCGGTTCGTCGCGGCTGAATACGGCGATCGCATAGGCGCCGGCCAGGTGCTTGGTGGCTTGCTGCACGGTTTCGAACAGGTCGCCGGTATACAGGTGGTCGATCAGGTGGGCGATGACTTCGGTGTCGGTCTGGCTTTCGAACTTGTAGCCGGCCGCAGTCAGTTCGGCGCGCAGCTCGTCGTGGTTTTCGATGATGCCGTTATGCACCAGGGCGATGCGTTCGCGCGAGAAGTGAGGATGGGCATTATGCGAAGCCGGTGCTCCGTGCGTGGCCCAGCGCGTGTGGGCGATGCCGGTGAAGCCGCTCAGCTCGATTTCCTTGACCTGCTTTTCCAGATCGGCCACGCGCGAGGTGCTGCGCAGGCGTTGCAGCTTGCCGTCCACGTGCAGGGCGACGCCGCAGGAATCGTAGCCGCGGTATTCGAGCAGTTTCAGTCCTTCCACCAGGACCGGGGTGATATTACGCTGCGCTACCGCGCCGACGATGCCGCACATGGGAGTCTCCCTGATTTGTAAGGTACGTTCGGATGCTAGGCCAGTAGATTTGAAATATGTAGCCGTAATTTGTTGATTTTTGAAATTAAAAGTTGACAATGCATATATATGAAATATTATTTCAATATAACTTTAAATTTAGAATTAAATGTCGCAAAACTCTTTCCTGCTTGATGAGCTCGATCGCCGCATCCTGAATGCCTTGCAACAGGATGCCGCAGTGACCAATCTGGAGTTGGCCGAGCTGGTCCATGCTTCGCCGCCGACTTGCCTGCGGCGCGTCAAGCGGCTCGAGGAAGCCGGCGTGATTGCACGGCGAGTGGCTTTACTCGCAGCGGACAAGGTGGGGGCCACGCTGACGGCGATTGTCGAAATCACGCTCGATCGGCAGGCGGCGGAAAGTCTGGCGGAATTCGAGGCGCTGGCCACGGCTGACGCGGCGGTGCTGCAATGCTATCGTGTCTCGCCGGGGCCGGATTTCGTACTGGTGGTGCAGGTGGCCGATATGCCGGCCTACCATGCGCTGGCGCATCGTCTGTTTGCCGCGCACGCCAATGTGCGCAATGTGCGCAGCTTCTTTTCGATTCACCGCGCCAAGTTCGAGACCCGCATTGCGGTTTAGCCCTTTGGCGTAGTTCTACAACCTGGACAGGGCGACACCGTTCCGCGTCGCCCACCACCTTCCGATGCCTATTTCTTGACCTTGACCGGCCGCTGCCAGTTTTCTATGGTCATTTGCTTGGTGCGCGAGATGGTCAGTTTGTCGGGCGGCGCGTTCTTGGTCAGCGTGGTGCCGGCGCCCAGCGTGGCGCCCTTGCCTACCGTGACTGGCGCCACCAGTTGGCTGTCGCTGCCGATGAAGGCGTCGTCTTCGATCACCGTGTGGAATTTGTTTACGCCGTCGTAGTTGCAAGTGATGGTGCCGGCGCCGATGTTGACGCGCGAGCCTATGGTGGCGTCGCCGATGTAGGCCAGGTGGTTGGCCTTGCTGTGCGGGGCGACGCGGGCATTCTTCACTTCGACGAAATTGCCGATGTGGACGTCTTCGGCGAGTTGCGTGCCGGGGCGCAGGCGCGCATACGGGCCGATCAGCGAGCCGGCGCCGATCACGGCGTCTTCGATGTGGCAGAACGGCTTGATCTGGGCGCTGCGCGCGATGACGGCATTCTTGATGACGCAATGGGATGCGATGCTGGCGCCGTCTTCGATGACTACCTTGCCTTCGAACACGCAGTTGACGTCGATGCTGACGTCCTTGCCGCATACCAGTTCGCCGCGCACGTCGAAGCGCGCCGGATCGGCCAGCGCCACGCCTTGCTCCAATAAGGCTGCCGCGCGCTTGGCCTGGTACAGGCGTTCGAGTTGCGCCAGTTGCGTCTTGCTGTTGACGCCCAGCGTTTCGGCGACGTCGTCGGGCTGGGCCGAAGCGACCGCCACGCCGTCGGCAACGGCGCGTGCCACGATGTCGGTCAGGTAGTATTCGCCTTGCGCATTGTCGTTCGACAGCGTGGCCAACCACTGCCTGAGTTTGGCAGTCGGCGCCACCATGATCCCGGTGTTGACTTCGCGAATGGCCTTCTCGCTTTCGCTCGCATCCTTTTGTTCGACGATACGCACCAGTTTTCCATTCTCGCGTACGATGCGCCCATAGCCGCTCGGGTCATCGAGTCCCACTGTCATGACCGACAACTTATCGTTGCCGGCGCTGTCCAACAGGCGGCGCAGCGAGGCGGTGGCGGTCAGCGGCACGTCGCCGTACAGGACCAGGGTCGGGGCGCTGTCGTCGAGGAAGGGCAAGGCTTGCGTGACGGCATGGCCGGTGCCGAGTTGCGGCTCCTGCTTGACGAACACCAGGTCGGGCGCCGCCATAGCTTGCGGCACGGCCTCGCCGCCATGGCCATACACCACGACCAGGCGATTCGGCGCCAGCGTGCGCGCAGTGTCGGCCACGTGGGCGAGCAAAGCCTTGCCGGCCAGGAGATGTAATACTTTGGGTAGGGCCGAATGCATGCGCTTGCCCATGCCGGCTGCGAGAATCACGACGTTCATAAGTGAACCCTGGAATTTTCTAGGAATGATGCAAAATTTTAGCGCATTTGCTCCCCGCCCAGCCGTACTCGCGAAATGGCTGGCCCTTTGCCTGCTGGCGCTGAGCCTGGCCGCCTGCAGCCTGGCGCGCGTTGGCTACGACCACGGCGATACGCTGCTCTATTGGTGGCTCAACGGCTATGCCGGCTTTCACGGCGAACAAAAGCCCTGGGTCAGGCAGCGCATTGCCGGCTTCATGGCCTGGCACCGCAGCACCCAGCTCGAAGACTACGTCTTGCTGCTGCGGACCGCGCAGACGCGCTTGCAGGGGCCGGTTACGGCGCACAGCGTGCTGGCAGATTATGACGAATTGGGCAAGCGCGCCGATCGCGTGACCGAACAAGTCTTGCCGGACCTGGCCGATTTCGCGCTGATGGCAGACGCCGCCAACCTCGAACGGCTGGAAAAGAAGTTTGCCGCCAACAACCGGGAATTTCGCGAAGATTACCTCGACGGCGACGTTAGCGAGCAGCAAGAGAACCGCTACCGCAAGATCATGGAGCAGGCCGAATACTGGTTTGGCGATTTCAGCGACGAGCAGGAAGAGCGGATCCGCCACGCTTCCGACCAAAGGCCGCTCAACAATCAGTGGTGGCTGGACGACCGCATACGGCGCCAGCAAGTGCTGCTGGCCCTGCTGCGGCGCATTCAGCACGACAAGCCGCCGCGTGCCTCAGTGATAGGCATGCTGCGCGATTACATGAACGAGAACTCCCTGGTCAGTTCCACTGCTCCGCCCGAGATGCGCGCGTTCGCGCTGGCGTCCAAACAGGGTGTGGCGCAAATCGTCGCCCTGATTGTGAATATCGCCACGCCCGAACAAAAAGCGCATGCGCACGCCAAGCTGCAGAAGTGGATAGGCGATTTCGATGCGCTGACCGTCAAGGGTTGATACACTGAGGCATGCCTTCTTCCGACCACGCGCTGCCGTCCGATCCCCTTGCTCTTCCTCCGCCGGCGCCCATGACCAGGCGGGAATTGTTCCTGTGTTTCTTCGTGATGGGCCTGGTTGCCTTCGGCGGCGTGTTGCCATGGGCGCGGCGCGCCCTGGTCGAGCAACGGCGCTGGCTGAGCGCAGAGGAATTTGCCGAAGCCCTGAGCCTGGGGCAGGTTCTGCCGGGGCCGAACGTGGTCAATCTTGCCGTCATGGTTGGCGCGCGTTTTCATGGCGCGCTCGGCGCCATGCTCGCGTTCACCGGTTTGATGCTGGCGCCGCTGGCCATCATTCTGCTGCTGGCGGTCCTGTATGGGCATTACGGCCAATTGGGCGTGGTGCAGCATGCCATACGCGGCACGGCGGCGGCGGCGGCCGGCCTGGTGGTGGCCATGGGCTACAACATGGTGCGCAGGCAGGCACAGAAACAGGCGCATGCGTGGCGCAAGAGCGGCGTCACGGCGGCTGCGTTCGCCGGGTCCGGCTTGCTGGCCTTGCCCCTGTTGTGGGTGCTGGCGGTCCTGGCGCCGGTGAGCATGCTGCTTGCATGGCGGGGGCACAAATGAACTCGCGTTCCCTGAGCGAAGTGCTGTGGTATTTCCTCGGACTGTCGATGGTCGCGATCGGCGGCGCCAACGCCTTGATTCCGGAAATGCACCATCAATTGGTCGAATTGCGCGGCTGGCTCAGCAGCAGCGATTTTGTTTCGCTGGTCGCCTTGTCGCAGGCGGCGCCGGGTCCGAATGTCTTGATTGTCAGCCTGCTCGGCTGGAAAGTGGCCGGCATCCCCGGCGCATTGGTGGCAACGGCGGCGATGTGCATCCCTTCTTCGCTGGCGACCTTTTTCTTTATCCGCTTCTGGCAGCGCTTTCAGCAGTCGCGCTGGCGCGCCGTCGTGCAGGAAGGGCTGGTGCCGGTGACCATAGGCCTGATTGCCGCCAGCGGCTATGTGCTGACGCGCGAGGCCGATCATGGCGCGCCGGCGTACGCTGTTACCATCCTGACTGCGGTTGCCATGGTCAGGACGCGCATCCATCCTTTGTGGATGCTGGCCGGCGCAGCGGCTCTGGGTGCGCTGAATATCGTCTAAACAGCTTGCTGAAAAATCTGGTTGCTCCAGATGAAGGCGGCGATCTCGGCGTCGTTCAGGTCTTCGTTCGACAGCTCCATCTTTTTCAGCAGCGGCGCCAGCAGCGCTTCCGCTTCCTCTATGCGCTCCAGGTACTCGGTCAGTTTCAGCAGGTCGCCGTAATAGCCTTTGCGCAGCAATAGCGCGTCTGCGACTTCGTCGACTACGGCGATCTGTTCGAGTATGGTTTTCATCGGCATGCTGAACAGGGTGTCCATCAGCGACATGATGCCGACCGTAAACGCGGTGTCGGCCATCTTGTTCTGGCGCGGATGAATTTTCTGTGACATCAATTCGAGCATCTTGCCGCGCGTGGTGGCCAGCATCAGCAGCGGCGTCATCTTCAGATGCTGATTGCCGGGGTCGGCGTACAGCATGATCTGCAGCCAGCGCCGCAATTGGTCGCGGCCGAGCACCATCAGGGCCTGGCCCAGCGAATCGATGCGCTGCAGTGCGCCCATGGCCGGCGCGTTGGCCAGGCGCAGCAGGTTGAGGCCGAGCGCGACGTTGTGTTTGATGGCCTTTTCGAGATCGTGGTTGTCGGCTTCGCTGACCAGCAGGTTCATCAATTCGATCAGCGACATATGCGACGGCGCCAGTTTTTTCCCGCTCAGGATGGTGGGCTTGGCGAAGTAATAGCCCTGGAAATAATCGAAGCCGAGGTCGAGGCAGATCTTGAACTCGTTGTAGGACTCGACTTTTTCCGCCAGCAGCTTCTTGCCGGCCAGCTTGAAGCGCGGGGCCAGCTTGAGCAGCGCCGACTCCGGCATGTCGCGCAAGTCTATTTTTACAATGGAAACCATGGGCAGGAATTGCTGCACCATGTCGGAATCGGTGATGACGTCGTCGAGCGCGAACTGGAACCCCTGTTCCACCAATTCGGCGACGCGCGCCAGCAGTTCGGGCGTTGCTTCCACGGTTTCTATGATTTCCAGCACCACCTTGTCGCGCGGCAGGAACTGGAAGATGTCGCTCATCAAGACGGTTGCGTCGACATTGAGAAAACCGATGGTGTTGCCGACCACGCGCTCGATGCCCAGCTGTGCCGTGTAGGAAATGACCGAGGCGGTCGCGGTGAGGTCATCGGTGACGTCGGCCGGATCCACGGCGGTGCGGCGAAACAGCAACTCGTAGGCGGCCAGCTCTTGATTGCGGTCGAGTATGGGTTGGCGGGCCAGATAAAATTCCCGTACTCGCTGGAAGCGCTGATGGTGATATTCGGGCATGGGGTGTCGACCTCGCGCTTGCTTTAACTTAATTCCCGCGACAGATGCCTTGTCGGATTCGCATGCGCGGGATCATGGGTGAACCACGGGTCTTGCTCGGGATCGGGGTATTGGGCAATCATGAAATCGACAAAGCTGCGCACGGTGGCCGACAGCAGGCGGCGGCTCGGATACACCATGGTCAGCGCCATCCGGCCCAGGTGGAATTCCGGCAGCAAACGCACCAGGCGACCGCTGGCCAGGTCGTCGCCCAAGGTAAACGAGGGGCGGATCAGCAGACCCATGCCGGCAATCGCGCATTGGCGCAGCAGGTCGCCGTTGTTGGATACGACCTTGTTGGTGACGGGGATGGCGACCACGCTGCCGTCCTGGCGTTGCAGGGACCAGCGATGGCGCAATTGTTCGAACGAAAAGTTCACACAGGCATGCGAGGATACGTCTTCCGGCACGCGCGGCGCGCCGTGCTTTTTGACGTAATCGGGCGCGGCGCACAACATGACTTCGGACATGGCGATCTTGCGTGCGATCATGCTGGCGTCGAATTTCTGCAAGCCGATGAAGATGCCGACGTCGAAGCCGTCTTCCACCAGGTCCACGGTACGGTCCGACAGCGTAACGTCGAGCACCACGTCCGGGAATTTCTGCGAATACAAGGGCAGCAATTTGGCCAGCTGCAACTGGCCGAAACCAAGTTGCGAATAGACGCGCAAGGTGCCGGCCGGATTCTTGGCCTGCGACGTGGCGATGGCGTCCGCATCGTCGATGTCTTGCAGGATGTGGCGCACGCGCTCGAGGTAGGCCAGGCCGGTTTCGGTGAGCGACAGTCGGCGTGTGGTGCGGTTCAACAGGCGCGTGCCGAGGTGGCTCTCCAGATCGGCCACATGGCGCGTGACGACCGCGTTCGATAAATCGAGCGCGCTCCCGGCCTTGGCAAAGCTGCCCTGCTCAACGACTTTTGCAAACACGCGCATCGATTGCAAACGATCCATCTTTCGCCTTTGTTGAAATTATTTCAAAAAAGGAAATAATTCAAATGATTATTCTCTTTTCTTTCGATTTGTGCAAATTGTTACGTGAATTGAACTGCGCCGGTGACTTTCGCTCATAGTTGAACCACGCAGCGCCACAAACTGTGTCCCGATTCGCGATACTTGCGCTCGAAAGGCGTGATCGGTTCGGCGCAGGCATAAGGGAGAACGTCGACCGGCCGGCCGCTCAACTGGGTCACGGCAGCTGCGCATTCTTCGATATAGATGCGCCAATTGCTGCGGCATTCGAAATAGCCGCCCAAGGCCACCACGGTGGGGAAGACGGCGTGGCCATGCCAGCGGCGCTGCAATTGGCCGATTTTCGGCCAGGGATTCGGATAAAGCAGGTAGTGGCGTGCCGGGCGGATGCCGGCATCGTGCAGCAGGCGCCAGTAGTCGACCAGGTCGGCGCGTACCGTCACATAGTTGGCTGGAACGGAGCCCTCCCATGGCGTATTGCGCATGAGGCGGTCGGCGGACTGGTCGACGCCAATGACGAAATGATCGGGAAATTGTGCTGCCAGGTTGCGCGTTGACAGGCCGACGCCGCAACCGGCATCGAGGATCAGCGCTCGGGTACCGGCGGCTTGCCAAGCCGCGATGGTGGTGTTGAAGGCCGCGCGATTGTAATCGGCGACAGGTTTGCGGAAAGCGTGCGTTGCATGTTTGGCCAGCAACGCGGCCAGACCGTCGTGGACGGCGGTTTGCGCACTGCTGACGGTGCTGGAGTTGGCGCGCACGGGCGCGAGCTAAATTTGCGCAGTCAGTGGTAGACCACGCGGTTGCTCATCATGGCATCGTACTTGCCGAGAAATTCGTCGATCTCTTCTATGCTCGGTTCCGATGCAATCAGGACTTTCACTTTTTCGCGAAAGGTTTCGGCCAAGGCGCCGCCGATGAAGATTTCGCGCTTGCCCGATTTGTCCATGATTTCATAGCCGCCCGAACGCAGGGCTTCCTGACCATGGTCGATGCCGAATTCCACGACGCTGTATTGTTCGCTGTTATAGATCAGGTTCATGATGTTTGCTCCGTATTTCCCTTGCTTGCCTTCTTAACGCTGCACATGGTGTTTCGGCAGACCAATTTCAAGCAAAGCGTGGAAATATATTCGAAATGCCGCGCCCTTGCATGAAATATCGGCTTGATTGCGGGAAAGTTGAATGAGCATATTGGCATTGCCCGTATGTCAATCACTGCAAATGATGGGATCGGTGAGGCTTAGCAAGCCGTCATACGGCGCACTAGCCAAGAATTTCTGCAGTTGCGGCAGATGCGTATCGGTGGCCAGGCTGATGAAAATTCTTTGCGGCGGGTTGCGCAAAATCCGATTGAGGGTGACGCGCAGCGTCAGGTTGCCGATGCAGCACATGCAACCGGGCGCGATGCGGTGGAGCCGGAGATGGGTATCGAGCGGGCCGGTGCCGCTGGCAATGCCTTCGGCGATGATGGCAGCGGATGTTGCAGTCGATGTTGCAGGGGTGAGCGCTGCCGCGATGGCGGCTTCGCGCGCCGAGCCGGTGCCGCCCGTCACCAGGGTCAGCAAGGTCGGCGGCGCATCCGGCGCAGAGACTCCGGGACTCATCCCGAGATCATCTCCCTATCAGCCCCCTTTTTTCGACAGCTTGCCGGGTTCGACGCCGAGCTGCTTCAGCTTGCGATACAAGTGGGTGCGTTCAAGCCCGGTTTTTTCGGCAACGCGCGTCATGCTGCCGCCTTCGCGGGTCAAATGGTGCTCAAAGTAGGCGCGCTCGAATGCGTCGCGCGCTTCACGCAGCGGCAGATCGAACGACAATGAAAACAGCGGCGTTTCGGGCGATAGGATCGCCAGCGGCGCCGTGTTGTGCACGGTGGTCGCAGGCACGAAGGGGCTTTCGGTCACGACGCGGCTGGGCTCGGGCGCCGGCGCTGCCACCGCGCGCAATTGGTAAGCCGGCGGGCGCACGCTCTCGGTCGTGCGAGACAAGCCCTGTTGTACGGCCTTCAACAGCTTCTGCATCGAAATCGGCTTTTCGAGGAAGTTGAGCGCACCGATGCTGGTTGCTTCCACTGCGGTATCGATGGTGGCATGGCCGGACATCATGATGACCGGCATTGTCAGCAAGCCATCGCGCTGCCATTCCTTGAGGAGGGTGACGCCGTCGGTATCGGGCATCCAGATGTCGAGCAGCACCAGGTCGGGCACGCCGGCCGCGCGGAATTCGCGCGCCTGCTGCGCGTTTTCCGCAGTAGCCACCACGTGTCCCTCGTCCCCCAGAATTTCCGAGAGCAGTTCCCGTATCCCCATCTCATCGTCAACTACCAGGATATTTGCCATGTATTCGCCTTCATTGATACACCTCCCCACGCCGTCCGCTCGATAACCGGGACGTCCGGTTTCATCAAAATTTGCGCTGCGTGGGAACTTTTACCGCATTATTCTATCGCCGCTAACTTTAACAGCAAAATTGAGACCTTTGCACCACTTGCATCGCTTCGATTCTGGATATCGATGCGGCCGCCGTGTTCGTCGATGATTTTTTTCACCATGGCAAGACCGAGTCCCGTGCCGCGCGGCTTGGATGTGACGTAGGGCTCGAAGGCGCGTGCCAGGATTTTCGGTGAAAAACCGGTGCCGTTGTCCATGATGGTGAGGCGCACGGCGGTGCGCGCCTCGTCTTTCGAACCTTTGTAGCGGATCTGCTCGGTGGTGACGTCGATTTGCGCATCGTGCAGGTGATCGACGCGGTCCCCGACCGCATCCTGTGCGTTTTGCAGCAAGTTATGAATCACCTGGCGCAGTTGCGTCGTGTCGCCCATTACGCGCGGCAAATCGGGCGCGAGGCGGACGCGGATGATGTCGCGCTCGTCGCCGCTCAAATACAGATGCAGGATTTCGTCGATCAGGGCGTTCAGGTCGAGCGACTCCAGCACCGCCGGCGGCGTTTTCGCATATTCGCGGAAATCGTCCACCATGCGTTTCATCGCCGAGACCTGGTTGATGATGGTGGAGGTGCATTTCTTGAGGACCGCCGATTCCTGCGGCGCCAGGCTGTCCGCCAGCTTCATTTCCAGGCGTTCGGCCGACAGCTGGATGGGGGTCAGGGGATTCTTGATTTCATGCGCCAGCCGGCGCGCCACTTCGCCCCAGGCGAACGAGCGCTGCGCCGAAATAACGTCGGAAATGTCGTCGAACACGACCAGGTAGCCCTCGCCGTCGCCGACCAGCAGGCGCGATCCGCGCGCCAGCAGGGTAATGCTGTTGTCGGCGTCGACGCTGCCGCCTATGGTGTCGCTGCCCAAGTTGCCTGCGGCGGAACCTGTCACACTACGCGGGATTTCAATCTGGTGCTGCCAGTGCAGGTGGGCGTCATTGTCGGCGCCGGCGGCGGTCTGGGCACTGTGTTCGGCAAAAGCCTGAGTGATGGCGGTGGAAAAGGCCTGCAATTCGGGGATCGCCGAGAGGGGCTGGCCGAGCTGGCTCTCGAGCGACTGGTGCAGGATGCGTTCGACCGAGGTGTTGCAGCTTACCAGCGCAAACGTGCTGTCCATGACCATCACGCCGGCCGACATGTTGGCCAGCACCGACTCCAGGTAGGCCTTGGCGCTTTCGAGCGCCACGCGGTTGCGCTCGACGGCGCCGCGCGCGTCGGACAACTGCTTGGTCATGGTGTTGAACGACTGCGTCAGCGTGCCGAGTTCGTCGGTGCTGGCGACGATAGGACGCGGCGACAAGTCGCCTTCCGCCACCGCCCGCGTGCCTTCCGCCAGCAGCAGCAGCGGGCGGGCCAGATTGGTGGCGATCAGGAAGCCGGCCGTGACGGCGCAGAACACGGCCAGCAGCATGGTCAAGGTCAGGGTCTCGATGTAGATCTTGCGCAAGCCGGTGCGCCCGAGCGAGCGCTCATGGTATTCGCGCGAGACTTCGCTCAAATCCTTGGCGTTGGCGGCCAGCTTGGCAGCCACCGGTTGCAGCAATTGCAGGAAGCGCGGCTCGCTTTGCACCGACAACTCGTTGCTGGAGGCCGGGATGGCGACGATGACGCGCATGCGCAGGTCGGTAGCGTCTTCGCCGGCAGCGGGATCGTCGGCATGGGCGATGCTTTCCAGCGCGGAATAGCCACGCGTCATGCGCGCCTGCTTGAGCATGGCCGGCGTCGGCAAGTCGGGCAGCAAGGCGCCGATCTTGCCGCCGACGCTGGCGATGACGCGTCCGCGCGCGGTGACAATGCTGGCTTCCTGGCTGAGATTGCTGTCGCGCAGCCTGGCGAGCTGGGTGGTTTGGCCGGCTTCTGAAGAGTCGGACATCTCGAGTGCGATGCTGCGGCCCTTGGCCAACAGATCGTTCAATTGCGAATCGAGCGCAGCGCGCCCGAGATTGAGGCCGGAATCGAGCGCCGACTCGACGCTGACGTCGAACCAGGATTCGATCGAATGCGAGACGAATTGCACCGAGACCAGGTAGATGACGGCGCCCGGCAGGATGCCGATCAGGGCGAACAGCAGCACCAGCCGCATCATCAGCCGAGAGCCGAATTTGCGCTGCCGGAAATTGCGGATCAGCCGGATCATCAGCGTGGCTACAGCGATCAGCAACGTACCGGCGAACAGCGCGTTCAGGCCCAGCAGCCAGGGGTAATTCTTTTCGAAGGCGGCGGAATTGTCGGAGGCGGCCACCAGCAGGAACAGCATGATGCCGAATACCGGCCCACCGAGCAGCAGCAGATAGCGCAGGATGCGGCCCACAACTATTCAGCCTTGAAGGGGAAGCGTTTCCAGTCGGAAGCGAGGCGCCAATCGCTGTTGTTCAACGCGTTCAGGTGGATGGGCTTGGACAGGTATTCGAGGTCGAGCCGCATGCGCACTGCCACGTTGTATGTCGCGCCCGATTTCAAGGCATTGCGCTCAGCGATGACCCAGCGGGTCGGCCGGTACAGCAAGGCCAGCGCTTCGTCGAGCGTATTGAAACTGCGCTGCACGCCGCCGAGGACGGTCACCTGATATTCATTGGTCAACAGGTTCTTGGAAATCCGGACGGTGCGCAGGGCATTGACGGCGGTTTCGTTGAACCAGTACCAGCGCGGCCGCGTCATTTCAACCTGGGTGGTGAAATACATGGGGATGCCATGGTTGATGGCATCTTCGATATTGTGGTTGAGCTCGAAGTTATAGGTGGCCGAGAGCTTGTAACCCTCGTCGGAACTTTCCACGTGGACTTGCTCGATTTCGATCTCTTCCGCTGCCGCAGCCTGCGTCAGCGGCTGTATCAATAGCGCGATAGGCAGCAGCAGTTGCAGCACATGGCGCAGCAGGACGGCCGGCATGCCGCGGGTTAGCAAGTGAATCAGTCGTCGTGTCACGCGTTTTCGGATGCGATTGGAGCAAGGCCTCTATTAGACCAGCTTTGTTGCGTGCCGCTGTCCGGTTTCGCGCAAAAATTGGTAAAAATTGCCGGAACGACCAGTTTTATGCTGCGAGGGCGCCACAGTCGGTTTAGCGCTCCGACTTTTCAAACAAGGCATAAAACAGACCGTCTTGATCTTGTTCCTGGTCCGCGATGGGCAGTAATTGCCCGGGGGCCGGCAGGCGCAGAGCCTGGTTGCGGACGGCAAAGGCGGCGGCTTGTGCTTCCGATTCCTGCGGCCACAGCGAGCAGGTCACGAACAGCAATTTGCCGCCCGGACGCAGCATGGTCCATAAATTATCGAGGATGCGCCGCGATACGCCGGCCAGTTGCGCGGCATCGCCCTTGCGCCGCAGCCAGCGGATATCGGGATGGCGCCGCACGATGCCCGAAGCCGTGCAGGGCACGTCGGCAAGGATGCGGTCGAAGGCTTGCCCATCCCACCAGTCGCGCGCGGCGGCATCGCCGGTGCGCAAGTCGGCGTCGAGTTGCAGCCGCTGCAGGTTTTCCGCGATGCGCGTCAGGCGCTGACTGTCGTTGTCCAAGGCCTGCAGCCGAACGTCGGCGCATTCGAGGATGTGCCCGGTCTTGCCGCCCGGGGCGGCACAGGCGTCGAGCACGCGCATGCCGTCCTGCAAGTCCAGCAGCGGCGCGGCCAGCTGGGCGGCGGCATCCTGCACGGATGCGAGTCCCTGCGCAAAGCCTGGAATTTGATGGACCGGGATGGGCTGGGACAACCGCAGCGCATCCGGGCCGATCTGGCGGACGGCAATGCCTTGCTCTTCCAGCGTTTGCCGGTAAGCGGCCGGCGTGGTCTTGCGGCGATTGACGCGCAGCGTCAGCGGCGGCAAGCCATTGCCTGCCGCCAGTATGTTTTCCCAGTCGCTCGGATAAGCAGCCTTGGCCGCATCGATCCACCAGGCCGGATAGTTCCAACGCGCGCTCGGCTGGCGCATGACTTCCTGCAGCAAAGCGGCGCGTTCACGCAGGAAGCGCCGCAGTACGGCATTGACCATGCCCTTGGCGCGCGCGACGGACGGTTCCGATGCGGCGGCGGTAACCGCCTGGTCAACCGTAGTGAACGCCGAATACGGGAGAGAGGCAGGCAGATCGCCTTCGGACTCGTCTGCGCACAGGAGGGCCAGCGCGCTGCACAGCAAGGCATGCAGCAGGGGCGGTTCCGGCGCCTTGGGCGTCAGCATGGCCAGCAGGGCCTGGCTGCGACCGAATTGGCGCATGGTACGGTAGGCGATGTCCTGAATGGCGCCGCGCGCCTGCGGTTCGGGCTGGATTTTGGCAAATACTTGCGACAGCGCTTGCGGCAAAGCCGTGCCGTTGCGCACGGCGGTGGTTGCTTGGGCGGCTCCCAACAGGGCGAAGGCCAGGGAATCGGCTTTTAACGAGGTTGAAGACATGGATTGCGAAGGGCCTGCAAAGACGCGCACTGCGGCGCGCTGCTATAAGGCCCGGATTAAAGCCCTAGATTGTAACGGCCTCGTCCCTGATCGCACTCCGGCCGGGAAAAATTTGTTGCAGCCAGCCGCGCACGTCATCGAATACCTGCCTGGCTTCGAGTTCGTTGAAGAGTTCGTGGTACAGCTGCGGGTAGATATGGAGCGTGGCGACGCCGCGCGGCAACAGGTCGAAGAAGCGCTGGCTGCCGCGTGCGTCGACCAGGTGGTCGTCGCCGGCAACCACCATCAGCGTAGGTAAATGAAAGTCAGGGGCCTTGGCGTCGGCAATCGCGATCGACGCCAGCATGCAGCGCAACAGCCGCGCGCTGATTTTCGGGTGCACCAGCGGGTCCTTTTCATAGGCTTCAACCACCTTGCCGTCGTGCGACAGGTAGCGCCGCTGCAGGCCATTCGGTATCGCCAGGCCGGGCGCCAGCGCCGCCAGCAGTTTCGCCAACAGCTTTTGCGGGCCGGAAATCGGCAGGGCCAGCGCAGGGGAGGACAGGATCAAGGCGCTCAGGGGCAAGCGCTGTTCGACGGCGAAACGGGCAGCCATCAGGCCACCCATGCTGTGACCCAACAGAATGGGCTGGGGATATTGTTTGGCAAAGTCGCCGATGACCAGTTCGGCATCGTCCAGCATGCGGTCGTTGTCGGGCACGTCGCCGCGCGGCCCGCCCGAGCGGCCGTGCCCGCGATGGTCGTAGCCGCGTACCGCGAACCCAAGCTCATTGAAGAATTGCGCGACGTGCTGGTAACGGCCGCTGTGTTCGCCCAGGCCGTGCATCAAGACGATGCCACGCCCTGCAGGCTGTTCCGGCAGCCAGTCGGTAACGAAAAGCGCGGTGCCGTCCGCGGCGTTCAGCGTGCGTTGCGACGCCACGCTCAGACGCCCCACAGGACGTCGTTGCCGCCCGCTTGCGCGGCGCGCAGCATTTGCAGCAAGGGGTAAGCGCGCGTTGCAAAGCTGACAAATTGGGACGGTTCGTGTTCGTTGTCGTCGCGATCGTCGCCATGGTGGGCCACCACATCGCGCTTGACCTCTTCAGTGGTCGGATGGATCTTGCTTTCCACCACGAGAGCCTCCAGTTTGGCGACGACGTTGGCTGCCTCGGCAGCGGTAATGACGCCGCGCTTGACGTCCTTATTGATGCTGTCGAGCAGCGGCTTGGCATGTTCCTCGTACATGGTGACTTGCGCTGCGGCTTTCGATTTGAAGGTAACTAGCATTGATTGAACCCCCCGAAAATGAGTCGCCGGAACTACTTTTAGTTTACACCTTAGCACGATTTGGCCGCGCGGTCATGGCCGGCCCAAGTCCCTCAATTTGCCTTGAATGAAGCCAGAAAGGTCTTGGCCTCTTCGCGTGGCACGGCATCGGCCTTGCCAAGCACGATCGCCTGGTAAACGCGTTTTCCCCTGGCTTCGAAATGCGCAAGCAGCAACAGGCTGCTGCCTCCGGCCGGTGTTCCCGTGGCTTCCAGATCAGTTGCATTTGCATTGCTTGCCGCGGATTCGGTCGTGATGGTGCCGTTGATATTGTGCAGCATCGCCTGTTTCATGGCGGTCAGCGCGGCAACAGCCGACTTCTCGTCGCTCAGCTCGGCGACGCCGACCGCGAAGCTGACACCGTCGACTTGTGCCGCGGTCATGGTCATGTCGACCTGTTGGGTGTCGAGGTTGACCTTGCGCGTCACGGAAACCGGCTTGTCCGGCATCAGGACCGTAAAAGACGTGTCTTTTGCGTGCACGTCGCGCCAGTTGTATTTAGGATTGCAGCCAGCCAATGGCGCCAGCAAGGCCAGCATGAGGGACAGGTGAGCCAGTCTTGCGAAGGAATTTTTCATGTTGAAATTCTCGGTGTTCGCAAGGCGAACGGACAGTGTTGACGCGCGAGCCGAATCGTATCATGCTTGACCGGTACGCTCGGCGGCAGGCCGAAGGTGCAGACGAGCGCGACGGCGGAGGTTTTATGCTGAAGTTCGATTTTTCCGTAAAGACGCGTGACGGCAGCAAGATCGTCAGCGTGGTCATTGCCGCCAGGGATCGCGAGGAAGCGGAACGCAGGCTGCGGCAGATGTATCGCGATTGCCAGGTGCTGAGTTGCGAAACGCGCGAGATGGACGAGCGCTTGAAGCATACCGTCTCGCTCGAGGATATCCTCTCCATCATATCCAAGTAAGGTCCTAAACAGGTTCCTTATTCTATAAACCCCTCCGCCAGCAATTCCTCCAGTAGTTCCAGGTACTCCTGTGCGCCGCGGCTGTTGGGCGCATGTTCGAATACGTTTTTGCCGAAGGCCGGGCTTTCCGCCAGGCTGACGTTTTCCGCAATGCGCGTGTGGCAGACCTCGCCGCCGAATTGCTGCTCGGCGGAACGCAGCACGTCCCACGCCATGCGGCGGCGGCTGTCGAAGCGGGTCAATAGATAGCGGCGTGCGACGCGCCGCTTGAGCACCGGTTCGAGCGCATTGAGCGTCTTGGCGATGCGCGCGGCGCCTTCCAGCGACAGGTAATCGGCCGAAATCGGGACAATGATGGCGCTGCTGGCGAAGATGGCGTTGAGCGACAGCACGCTGACCAGCGGCGAGCAATCGATCAGCACTGCTTGCCCGTTGTGCGGCAGCTTCTCCGCCTGCAGGCTGGCGTTGAGGCGGTTGACGATGTTGAAACCCTTGCCGTACAGCGAATCGACCTTGGACAATTCCATGTGCGAGGGAATCACGCCGATGCCGCCCTCCGATTGCCGGATCAATTCGTGCAGCGGGCGATTGCGCTGAAACAGGCTGAGTACGGTGTCGTCGCCGGAATCGGCCCTGGCGCCGGTAACGGCGCTGAACTGCGCCTGCGGGTCGAGATCGATGGCCAGCGGCGCACGCTCGCGCCGCGCCAGCGCAGCGGCGAGGTTAAGAGCGGTGGTCGTTTTCCCGACGCCGCCCTTTTGGTTGAATACTGCGATGATAGTCATGCAAGGTCGATCGCGCGTTTCTCTCCACTACAGCTTGCTTGAATCTGTGGCCGATTGCAAGATTGCGCAACCCGTTGTAGCAAAGGCGGCGACGTCAGGGCTCGTGGACGGTAGACGCGGCGGCGTTGCGAAAGACGCGCATGCCCAGCATGACGCCGGTGCACAGCAGCAGCGCGCCGGCCAGCACTGCCGGCGGCGGCATGGAGCCGCGCAGCATGAACGCATATAGCAGGGCGAACAGGGTTTCGAACACGATTAATTGCCCTGCCAGCGAAGTCGGCAACAGCTTGGCGGCACGGTTCCATAACAGCGTTCCGAGCCAGGAAGCGCACAAGCCTATGGTCAACATCAAGCCGATGAATGGGAGAGGGCGAGGACCGAACGGCAAGGCGAAAGGCGCGCTGCTGCGCGCAAGGGCGGCACAGTAGATCGTGTAGCCGGCCAGGGCCAAAGGCAGGGTCGCCAGCCCTTGCGCGGTGGCCCAGGTGGATGAGCCGATGTGCGGGTGGGCTTTCAGGTGGCGCGCGTTGACGATGGGATACCAAGTCCAGGCAGCCAGCGCGACGCCGGCCAGCAGGCAGCCGAGCGCATATTCGGCGTGGGTATGTTTGCCGTCGAGGTGCTCGAGTTCGCTGCCATTGACCAGCATCAGGCCGGCGAAAATGATCAAGAGCGGCGGCGCCAGACGCCGCCAGGAAACGCGGTCGGCATGGTGGGACGGTGCGAAATTGGAGCAGGCGGCGATCACGACCGGCAATGTCCCGACCAGCACGGCAGGCAGCGGCGCGTCGGCCAGCTGGATGGCGCTGGCCAGTGCGGCATAGTAGATCAGGTTGCCGATCAGCGACAGCTTGAGCGCGGCCTGCCAGTCGGCGCGCGACAGCTGCGCAATGCGTTTGCGGTCGAACCAGGCGGGCACCAGCGCGATCAGGCCGAAGGCAACATAGCGGCCGAAAGACAGCAGGAGGCCGGGATAGTCGGCCAGCGTCAGCGGTACGACGAACACCAGCCCCCACATGAGGCCAGCGCCCATCGCGCACAGCAGACCCGTCAGCATTGTCTATTGTTCGCGCAAGGCGCGCCGGTATTGGATCGCCTCGGCCACATGCGCTTGCGCCACCGTGGCGCTGCCGACCAGGTCGGCGATGGTGCGCGCCACCTTTAGGACGCGGTGATAGGCGCGTGCCGACCAGTGCAGGCGGGTCATGGCGGCACGCAACAATTGCTCGCCAGCGGGATCGGGCTTGCAGTGATGCTCGATTTCGTCGGTGGGCAAAGCGTTGTTGCTTTTGCCTTGGCGCTTGAGTTGCAGTTCGTGCGCGCGCCCAACACGCACGGCAACTGCCGAAGACGGCTCGCCTGCCGCCTGCTTCAAAAGGTCTTCGTGCGGCAAGGCCGGCACTTCGATCTGCAAATCGATGCGGTCGAGCAGCGGGCCGGAGATCTTGCTTTGGTAGCGCGCCACGATGTCAGGCGTGCAGCGGCATTTGTTGGCAGGGTGCCCGAGGAAGCCGCAAGGGCAGGGGTTCATGGCGGCCACCAATTGGAAGCGCGCCGGAAAGTCCGCTTGGCGCGCCGCGCGCGAGATTGTGATCTGGCCCGACTCGAGCGGTTCGCGCAGTACTTCCAGGACGCGGCGGTCGAACTCGGGCATTTCGTATTTTCGAGCCGTTTTAGGACAGAAGTTGCTCAAAATTGCTTGAATGTAACGTCAAAATAATTGTCAATTGGGCAAGCTTAGCGCGTCAGCCCGGAGGCAACCTCGCGAGGAGGCGGTGGGAAACTTGGGTATCAGCTAGCCGATTGTCCATCCGCGCAAGCGGAGGGCAACCAAGTTTTCCACGGGCGGACGCGGATGACCAGACGCGGCTTGATTTCAATGGTTTGTTTTACCTCGAATTTGCCAAAAAATTACTTCTTTTAGGTTACGCCACGGCGACCGGAACCTCATGCTCGAAGAAAAACACTTGTCTTTTAATTTGGTGTCCGTACAATGGACATTAAATGAATGATGACACTCGCGATACGCCGCGCCCATACCGACAGATTGCTCGGGCCTCAACCTCAGCTGCAACCACTGAAGCGGTCAAGGCTGCGGCGTTTCAATTGCTGATGAGCCGCTGGTATGACGAAATCACGCTCGATGACGTGGCTCAAGCGGCTGGCGTTTCGAGCAAGACGGTACAGCGCCAATTCGGTTCCAAAGAAAATTTGGCCCGAACCGTGTTGATGGAATACGGCGCCAGGAATTCTGCCTGGCGCGACCAGGTTCCCGCTGGCGACGCCGAGGGGGCGATCGCGGCGATCGCGGGCATGTATGAAGACGTTGGTGACTCGATCCTGCGATTCCTCGCCTTGGAACAAAAGCTGCCGTTCGTCCGCGAAATTACGGATATGGGAAGAGCCCTCCATGAAAGTTGGGTCGAGCGGATCTTCATGCCACTGTTGGGCCGGAAGCCCGAC
>Ga0213872_10000815_pt1 | contig 22580 bp, 17 predicted proteins | sample VelepicomBERX_R2_FD_160071 | JGI IMG/M metagenome (GOLD analysis project Ga0213872, IMG submission 160071) | Rhizosphere microbial communities from Vellozia epidendroides in rupestrian grasslands, the National Park of Serra do Cipo, Brazil - RX_R2 | ecosystem: Host-associated > Plants > Roots >...
GGTTACACGGGTTGTGCAACGGTTGCGGATCTGCAAAGCAAAGCCGAATTTGTGCGCATCACGGGCGCAGGCCTGCGCGAAAGCCATGTGCACGACGTCCAAATCACCGCCGAAGCACCGAATTACAAAAGCGATCATTGAAGAATTGTTGACAGGATGTTCGCAACCAAACACTCTTTCAATATGCGAACTCTAATAAAATTGGTCATCCAACCACCCTACAGCACCTTGCCATGGCTGGTGTGTCTGTATTCGCTATTGGCCGCAATGTTGTATACGGCAAACAGCCCGTTCACCGGACACATAGTCGGGTTTGACGATCAGGTGCGCATGACGCAGGTCTTAAACCTCGTCAACGGTGCGGGGTGGTATGACCGCGTCCTAACCCGCGTAAATGCGCCTGAAGGCTTTGAGTCCATCTGGACACGCATTGTTGATATTCCCTTTGCTCTGGTTATTCTGGTGGCACAAAATTTTGTGGCACAGCGCGTGGCGGCTTTGATTGCGACCGTCGTGGTGTCAATGGCCGCCATGGTCATATTGTTTTACGCATCGCGTTACGCCGTGCGTCCACTTGTTGGAAAGCGCCATGCGTGGCTTGTGGTGTTATTTCTAGTGTTCACAACGGTTTTGGACCACAAGCACCACACTTTGGCCGGATACCATTTAGGTGAAGCCAGCCACCATGCATGGTACGGTATTTTGAATGTGTTGATGTACGGTGCCGCTGCACGCCTTGCACTCAATCTCAAAACCCGCAATGCCGACGTATGGCTGGCGGTTGCCGTCGCCCTGCTACTTGCTGTCGGCATTGAAGGTTTCCCTATGATTGCGGGCACCGCACTCGTGCTATCCGTTACCGCATGGCTGTATAACAAGCCAGTCATAACCGAACGCGGTTCGCAGGCATTTGCTGGGGCCTCACTGCTCGCACTTGTCATGCTGCCCATACATGCACCGCTCGATAAATTATTCGACGTATCGTTTTCGCAACCTTCAATACTTGGTCCCATTCTGGTGGTTGCGGCATCCATCTATTTATTTGCGCAAACCGCCCTGCAAAAACAGTTCAGCGGCAACCGTTGGCTCAGCCTGATGGGCATGGCCGTATGCGGTGCTGGTATCGCGACCCTTCTGTTGCTGGCGTTCCCCCAAATTCAGGATGGCCCTGCGGCGGCCCTGTCACCACTGGAGCGAAAACTGGCGTTTTCGGAACATCCTGAAGCGTGGCCTATGTTCGTGGAGTCGACCGACATTATCGAATATATCGGTTTTATCATGCCTTCGCTGCTGGCCATAATCGCTGGCATCATCGCCATCAAAACTACACGCAGCTCACGCCGCAGAATTTATTACACAGCCAGCCTTGGCTATACGGTTATAGGCGCCGCGATGGCGCAGGCCCTGTGGCGTTATTATCATCACGCTATGACAGGTGCCTGCTGGTGGCTGCTTTGGGCCTGGCAGAATTTGAAGGCCCGTTGGCGCAAACGGAACAATGCCTCGCTGAAGGCACTGCTTGCTTTTATCATGCTTGGTCCGTTCTGGATGATCCTACTGCCAGCCATTGATGAGAATGGGCCGTTTGTCAGTCACGTCCTGCTTTATCCTGCCAAAGTATATGAAGCGCCAGACGGCTGCGAAGTTTTGGGCTTTGCCGATTATTTAAACACCCATTACCCGCCCGCAACACTTATAGACGTACCTGATTGGGAAACGGCAAGATTTGTGTATTACACAGACCTGCGCGTAGATTTTTTGTCCAACTATCCTTCACACGACAAATTCGTGGATAACAAACTCTTCTTCCAGACCCAGAATGAAGATATTGCACGTGATATTGCCATTCGCCACCGGCTCGACCTGGTTTCGATTTGCAGTTCCATCCCCATGTCACGCGAGACAGCCTTATCACGCCCTAACCGCGAACCCTATATGATAGAACGCCTGCGCGAAGGCAATCCGCCAAGCTGGTTGAAGCCCGTGCCGCTGCCCATTCCGACACAATACATGCTGTTCGAAGTTGATAAGAACGCCCTGCTGAACAACAAGGATTGACTATGAGCAAAGCCGTTGACCGCATTGTTGAAGTTATGGCCCGCCTGCGCAATCCTGATGGCGGGTGCCCGTGGGATCTGGAACAGGATTTCAAGACAATCGCGCCGTTCACAATTGAAGAGACTTATGAGCTTGTGGACGCCATCGAAAAGGGCGACCCCAAAGCCATGCAGGATGAGCTGGGCGATGTCCTGTTTCAAGTTGCGTTTCATGCACAGATGGGCGCGGAAAAAGGCTGGTTTACATTGGACAGTGTTGCCAATCATGTGTCCGATAAAATGATTGAGCGTCACCCGCATGTTTTTGGCGCACGTGATGTCGCGGACGCCGCCGACGTTTTACGCAATTGGGAGAATGACAAAGCTACCAAACGGCAAGCAGCAGCAGGCAACGGCCCGGTCAGCGCATTGGATGGCGTTACGAATACATTACCCGCCATGACATTAGCGGTGAAATTACAGAAGCGTGCTGCGCGCGTCGGCTTTGACTGGAGCAAGGCCGAAGATATTTTGGACAAAATGAACGAAGAAATGGACGAATTGAAAGCCGAGATGGCTATTCCCAATAACAAAGAACGCCTGCAAGACGAACTGGGGGATGTGCTGTTTGTTATCTGCAATCTGGCCCGCCATCTGGATATTGACCCGGAAACGGCTTTGCGCAGCACGAACCGTAAGTTTGATCGTCGTTTTCGTGCAATTGAGCAAAAATTTCACACAGAGGGTCGCGAGTTGAAGAATGTTACCCTGGATGAAATGGAAACGGCATGGAATGTCGTGAAGCGGGCAGAAAAGGATGCTGCCTAAAGTTTTAGCCGCACATCTGCGCATCCTTGCAAATAATTATTTCTGATTCTTCCTTGACCCGCGAAACGCATACTTGCTAATGCAACGCTATGCGGTGACATGAATCATCGCTGTTTGCAGCGCAGGCGGTCAATGGTTGATACAACGACGAAATGCTACGGCGGCCCCGGACTAATGGCCTTGTTACGTCATCGCGATTCAGAAAACGCAAAGAGTTTCCACGATCACGACAACGCAGCACACGATGATGCCGAAGCACCTCCCGCGCCTGCTATCGCTGATGAGATACAGCCCGCCGTTAATTAGGCAGACAGCCCCAGCATAAGTTCGAGATTTTGCACGGCGGCGCCGGAGGCCCCCTTGCCCAGATTATCTAGGCAAGCTGTTACAACCGCCTGATGCTTGCCCGCATTCCAAAACACATGCAGTTGCAGGTTATTGGTATCAGCTTGCTCCAGCGGTGTCAGCACGCCATCTTGCGGCGGCCCTTGATGTAAGTCTTCGACCCACACATATTTCTGACCTTCATAGTGTTTGGCATAAGCGGCATGAATATCAGCGCCTGTTACATCCCGCCCAACAGCGTCGCTCAGGTCATCAAGGCGCAATGCAATGTGGATGAGCATCCCTCTATAAAACGCACCGCTGTAAACTGGTAGAAAAATTGGATCATGCTTCAGACCTGTATGCACGCGCATCTCCGGCACATGCTTGTGCTTCATATCCAGCCCGTAAAGGCAGTATGGGCTACCACGCCCTCTGCCTTTTGTTTCAGGATTTTCACAAATCGCGATTAAATCCTTGCCGCCACCGGAATAGCCGGAGACTGCATTGACGGTGACGCGATAATCATCCGGCATCAAGTTGCGTTCAATCAAGGGGCGCAGCAGCGCGATAGCACCGGTTGGATAACATCCGGGATTGCTCACGCGCTTTGCCTTACGGATGGCATCCGCCTGCGCCGCATTTAATTCAGGAAACCCATAAGCCCATTCCGGCGCCGTGCGGTATGCCGTGCTGGCGTCCAGAACGCGTACGGTCGGGTTGTCGATCATTGACACTGCTTCCTTGGCAGCCTCATCCGGCAGGCACAAGATGGCTACATCACACGCATTCAGCAGACGTTTGCGTTCATCAGCATCCTTGCGTTTTTCTGGCGCAATGCTCACAAACTCAATGTCCGAACGCCCAGCCAGTCTTTTGCGTATCTCGAGACCAGTCGTGCCGGACTCGCCATCAATATAAAGAACAGGCTTTGACATAGGGACCTCGCTGGAAAGAACCCATCATGTCACTAATGCATCTTAATGGACATGGCAGATCGTTGACACAATTTACATAAAGAAATTGATATATCTATATGATTTTTATAACTATTATTTCTTATGATAATTTTATGGTTGAGGATTGTGTCGCGTGCAGAACGATTCGAGATTGATTCGACTAAGCAGTATTAATTTTAGACAATAAGGTACAAAATTTGCCAATTATATGCCTAAATTAGAAAAAAATGGCCAAATATAACGTCATTAATACAGAAAAATGGGCCTATGAACCTCATAAATACCCCCTTCAATAGTCAAATCAGGCCTTAAGTGCCTCAATCAACCCATTAAACCTATGACAAAGCATGTCTGAGTGGCTTTTGTCACGGCATACAAATAAACCACCCTTGAATAGCCTATAGTCATAAGGTTGCCCTGCCCAATTGGACGCATAACCACCCGCTTCATGGACTATAAGTGTGCCAGGCAGGTGATCCCACGGATTGGTGTAGCGGTAAGCCAGAAACTGCGCAGGTGACACTACACGTCCGCCAAAGGGCTGTTGAATATCCAGCAGGCGCGGATAGTCAAAGGCAGAACATACGCCATATTCCACGCGCGGTAAGCCTTCCGTTGGCATGGCAACACCGGACTCAACAGTCTTTCTTAAACGGCTGCCCAACAGGCCAACACTATTCTCCCTATTTTGCACCATCGACAGTTTCTGGCCGCGCAGCCAAGTGCCCGCCCCTTTTTCAGCAATAAGCGTGTCGCCGCTGTTTGGGTCATGTATCCATGAAGCAATCGCCACGCCGCGAAGCATAAGGGCAATCATAATACCAAACGTCGGCTCGCCGCGCGTAAAGGACGAAGTGCCATCTATCGGGTCAATTGTCCAAACAGGCGCATCGCTGTCCAAAACCTGCAAAGTACTGGGATCAGCCTCATATAACTCCTCACCGAGAACCAGTGAGCCCGGCAAAGCATCCTGCAACCGTACGATGAGCGCGCGTTCAGCATTCTTATCCGCAATAGTAACAAGACTGCTGTCCGATTTTGCTTCGATATCCGCGTCTGTCAGATGCCTGAAATAGGGCATGATCTCGGTTGCACCAACTTCGCGCAAAATTTCCGTAACGCGGTCCAGATCAACTTTCATGTTTGTCTGCCTTACGTCCAAAACGGCTTTGATAACGCCCATAATCGGCAGCGGACATTTCCAATGACAGGTGCGATTTGGTTTTTGTATCGCGTATCTTTAAAACCTTGCCATGCGCATGCAACCACGACAGTGCCGCGCCGTCTGTTAACGGGACTTCAATCTCATAAACCTTGCGGCTGGCCGATAGCTTGCGATCCAGGAGCTGCAGCAAAGCTTCTATGCCTTCGCCGTTCATCGCCGAAATGGACGCAAAACCACCGGCTCCTTCGGGTGCCATGCCTTCATGATGTTCCAACAACACGGCGTCATCGGTTGAACGGTCGGCGTAACGCTCCAGATTTTCGCGTTCGTCCGGCGGCAGAAGGTCAATTTTGTTCATGACCTCAATCAAACGCTTGTCGTTATGACCAACGCCAAGTTCAGCCAGAATGTTCAGCACCGCCTCTTTCTGAGCACCAGACTCAGGGTGCGTGATATCACGAACGTGCAGGATAATATCCGCCAGTTGGACTTCTTCCAGCGTAGCGCGGAACGCCTCAATCAAATGCGTCGGCAAGTCTGAAATAAACCCGACAGTATCGGACAACACAGCCTCACGGCCACTCGGCAGCTTGATGCCACGCATGGTTGGGTCCAGTGTGGCAAACAGCATATCCTTGGCCATGACATCCGCGCCTGTCAGTCGGTTAAACAGGCTGGATTTACCAGCGTTTGTATAGCCCACCAGGGCAATCGTCGGATGTTCGGCGCGCACCCGCGCTTCGCGTTGCAGTCCACGCGTGCGCCTGACCTGCGTCAGCTCTTCCTTGAGCTTAGAGATACGGTGATTAATTAACCGTCTATCGATTTCCAACTGGGATTCACCCGGGCCACCAAGAAAACCGAACCCGCCGCGCTGACGTTCAAGATGGGTCCATGACCGCACCAACCGTGACTTCTGATAGCTCAAGGATGCAAGCTCGACCTGCAACTGACCTTCCTTGGTGCGTGCTCTGGCGCCAAAGATATCGAGGATCAGGCCGGTTCTGTCGATGACCTTACACTTCCAGTCTTTTTCCAGATTGCGTTGCTGTACCGGCGACAGGGTATGATCGACAATCACAAGCGTAATTTGTTCCTGCGCGATCAATTCACCGAATTGCGCCACCTGCCCCTTACCCATCAATGTCGCGGGCACAGGGCTATTGACTGTGACAACGCCGGATTGCACGACCTCAAGCTGAATAGCTTCCGCCAAACCAACGGCTTCTTGCCTTACGTCCTGCGCTTCGCGATGCGTACGCTCGCCACGCAATATCGGCACGACAACCAAGGCGCGGTCGCCGCGGCGAAAACCATCAATATCGGTAATAATGTCAATCATGCAGTGATTTAAGCAGGTCCAGCAAGACCGCGCAATCGGCGCAAGCAAAAGTAGCGCCATACTCGACATAATGCGGAGCGTTTGTGCCAACAAGCACTGGTGTGCATTCGGCATTGCGCGCGCACAGCATATCTATCTCACTATCGCCAACCAGCCACACATCCGGCCCAGCCAGCACGCCCGATCCGTTTAAGACATAATCAACATGTTCGCGTGCGGGTTTATCTTTTTCGGCATCCTGCGCCCCCGCCACGCCAGCGAACAAATCAGACCATGCCGCATTCGCAACTTCCAGTCGAAGATATTTGTTTAGTTTATTGCTCACTACAAAAGCCGGAATATTGCTTTGCTTTAACCACTGTAATAGATCTGAGGCACCATGCATTTCCGCCAGCGGGCGCTTTTGGCGGATGACTTCAAACCCTTTGTAGTATATGTCATACGCCTCCCGCCAACGGTCACCGAACCAATCAGGAAAGCTTTCACGGGCAGCGCGTTTGCAGTTATGACGTACTTCATCCAACGTCCATTCCGAATACCCCATGGCCGTGCGCATGTGGTTCATGGCTTCCGCGATCGTCGGCCATGTGTCCATCAAAGTATTATCCCAATCGAAAACGACGGCTTTGGGGCGACGGGTTGGCAGCTGCATCCTTAGATCATCGCCATGCCGCCATTAACGTGCAGGGTCTGGCCTGTCACGTAACGCGCTTCTTCACTGGACAAATAAAGCGTTGCCGAGGCGATATCTTTCGGCTCACCCAAATAGCCAGCCGGAATATTCTCCAGCATCTTATTACGCTGATCTTCTGTCAGAGCATCCGTCATCGCCGTCACAATAAAGCCAGGGGCAACACAATTGACGGTAACGTTACGGGCCGCCATTTCCTGCGCTAACGACTTGGTCATACCGATTAGGCCAGCCTTGGACGCGGCATAGTTAACCTGACCGCCATTGCCAGTAACGCCGACAATGGATGTGATGTTCACAATGCGCCCCCAACGGCGTGTCATCATGCCCTTGAGACAGGCACGCGTCAGGCGGAACGCCGCTGACAAATTAACGTTTAAAACAGCATCCCAATCTTCGTCCTTCATGCGGACGGCAAGCCCATCACGCGTCAAACCTGCATTATTGACCAGAATGTCAACGCCACCTCCCAATTGAGCCTCGGCGTCCTTAATTATGGACGCGGGAACGGCAGGGTCCGATAGATTACCAGTAACGACAAAGCTATTGTCACCAAGCTCAGCCTTCAGTGCATTGAGTGGTTCAACACGCGTTCCAGCCAAGACAACCTTGGCGCCTGCAGCATGCAGTTGACGCGCAATTTCGCCGCCAAGACCACCCGATGCGCCTGTGACCAGCGCGTTCTTACCTGTCAGGTTAAACATTCCCATACCCTCAGTTTTTCAAAAAGTTTTCGATATCTTCGGGCGTTTGTAAGGACAAGGCTGTTATTTCCTTATCGATGCGCTTGGTCAGGCCTGCCAACACGGCACCTGCACCGCATTCAACCAACTGTTCAACGCCCAACTGCTTCATGGCCAAAACGGATTCTCGCCAACGTACTGCCCCGGTTACCTGTTGTACCAGCAGAGAACGAATGGCTTCAGGCTCCGTTACCGCTGATGCAGTTACATTCGCAATCACAGGCACGCTCGGCGCACGAATGATGACTTCGGACAGTGCGCGTTTCATGACGTCAGCTGCCGGTTGCATCAGGGCACAATGGAACGGCGCGCTCACGGGTAATTTAACACTGCGCTTAAAGCCGCGCTCTGCGGCGATAGCCATAGCACGGTCCACGGCTGCCGCGTGACCACTGACCACAACCTGCCCCGGTGCATTATCATTGGCGGCGGCGCAAACTTCGCCCTGCGCTGCGGCAGTGGCAATTTCCTGTGCAACAGGTAGATCAAGCCCGATCAGCGCCGCCATTGAACCAACGCCAACGGGGACAGCCTGCTGCATCGCTTGGCCACGTTTACGTAATAAACGCGCCGCATCGGGCAAGGCAATGCTACTGGCCGCGCACAAGGCCGAATATTCACCCAGGCTGTGTCCGGCGACATAACTGGCAATCTGTGACAGAGATTTGCCGCCTTGCTTCTCTAAAACGCGCATGACAGCCATGCTGACCGCCATCAAAGCGGGCTGTGTATTTTCCGTCAGTTTGAGGTCATCAGGAGAGCCCTCAAAAATAAGCGTCGAAAGTTTCTGGTTTAGGGCGTCATCGACTTCCTGAAAAACTTCCCTGGCTTCAGTGAAGGCGTCATAGAGGGGTTTGCCCATGCCAATAGACTGGCTGCCTTGCCCCGGGAATACGCATGCTCTTTTCATTCAGATTCTCCTGTTTCGGCTACCAAAAAGCCGGATTTTGGCGCACTTGTCAAATCAGACCGAAAAGGCTTTATTGCTAAGGTTAAAGGAGCGACTCTTATGATTTTAGTTACAGGCGGCGCGGGCTTTATTGGCTCGAACATTGCAGCAGCGCTGGAACAGCGCGGTCAGCGTGTGGCCGTATGCGACTGGCTGGGTTGGGAAGATAAATGGCGGAATATTGCCAAGCGCGATCTGGAAGAAGTCGTTGCCCCGGAACAAATCGTGGACTTTCTGGACCGTTGCGAAGATGAAATTGAAGCCATTGTTCATATGGGGGCGATTTCCAGCACAACCGAGGTCGATGCCGACCTGATTGTTGAAAGCAATCTGCGCCTGAGCCAATTCTTGTGGCGCTGGTGTGCCGAACAGGAAGTTCCTTTTATCTACGCTTCATCCGCTGCGACCTACGGCGATGGTATAAATGGCTTTAAGGATTTTGAGGGGCGCAAGGATCTTGCCGCCCTAAACCCGCTTAACGCCTATGGGTGGAGCAAACATTTATTTGACCGCTGGGTCGCGCATCAGAAAGAATCTGGTGCCGTACAACCACCACAATGTGCAGGTCTTAAATTCTTTAACGTCTATGGCCCGAATGAGTACCACAAAGGCGGGCAACGCTCAGTCGTTGAGCAAGTATACCCCTACGCAGCACGCGATGAAGCGTTCCAGCTGTTTAAATCCCATAACCCTGATTATCAGGACGGCGGACAGCTGCGTGACTTCATTTGGGTTGGTGATTGCGTAAAAGTCATACTATGGCTGCTCGACAATCAGAAAGTCAGCGGCCTGTTCAACGTCGGTACCGGCAAGGCACGAAGCTTCGACGACCTCGCCAAGGCCGTATATACAGCGGCAGGCAAACAACCCAAAATTGAATACCGTGATATGCCGGAAGAACTGCGTGGTAAGTATCAATACTACACGCAAGCGGATATGAGCAAACTACGCGCTGCGGGTTACGCAGAAAGCTTTACCGAATTGGAAGAAGGCGTTCGCCGTTACGTGCAGAACTATCTGATGCAACCTGATAAGTATTTATAAGCCATGACAAGCTCTCTTCTCACCTGCCTTGAGCGTTTTGCCGGTCAGCGCGTTTTATGCGTTGGCGACGTGATGTTGGATAAATTTATCTACGGCGAAGTCAGTCGCATCTCGCCGGAAGCGCCCGTTCCCGTTTTGCGTATTGTGCGCGAAAGCAACGTTATTGGCGGCGCGGGCAACGTTGTACGCAACATTATCGACCTTGGCGGTATGGTCGATTTTATCGCTGTGGTTGGCGAAGACAACGCAGGCTACGAGGTTGCACGGCATCTAAGCGTGTCCAAGCACGTCTCCTCCTACCTACTTACCAACCCCGGCCGCCCGACAACTATTAAAACCCGCTTTGTAGCCGGAACGCAGCAATTACTGCGCGCGGATTATGAAACATCGTCAGGCATTACTGAAGACATTGAAGAACAGGTCATATCGCGGATTAAGCTGGCGGCTGTCGATTGCAGGATCATTGTCCTATCGGATTATGCCAAAGGCGCCCTGACTGAACGCGTTGTCAAAGAAGCCATTCAATTCGCCAGGCAAAAAAATCTACCCATTCTGGTGGACCCAAAAGTTAGCGACTATTCGCGCTACAGTGGCGCCACACTCGTCAAACCAAACCGCAAGGAGCTGGCGGAAGCATCAGGCCGTACAATTGAAAACGTGGAAGATGCGGAAGCCGCAGCACGCGAACTGATACAAACCTATAATTTGAACGGGATCATGGCGACATTGGGCGCCGATGGCATCTGTCTAGTGATAAAGGGCAAGCCAGCGTATCATTTTGAACCCAAGGCGCGCGAAGTTTATGACGTCTCTGGCGCCGGTGACACCGTTATCGCCGCATTGGCGCTCGGCATCGCTGGCGGCGCCAGCTTTAATGAAGCGGCAGAGATTGCAAACTATGCAGGCTCGATTGTTGTCGGCAAAATCGGCACGGCAACCACCACGGTTGATGATCTGTCCCAAGAAATCATGCGCAGCCATAGCGAAAACAGTGCGCAAAATGTCCTGCAATTGCAGCAGGCCAAAGACCTTGTTGAACGCTGGCGCGCCAAAGGCCAAAAGATTGGCTTTACCAATGGTTGTTTTGATCTAATACACCCCGGTCATATTTCATTACTGCGTCAGGCACGCGCTGCCTGCGACAAACTAATTGTCGGCCTGAACACCGATGCATCGGTACAACGCCTCAAAGGACCAACACGTCCTGTTCAAAATGAATTGTCACGCGCGACCGTCTTGTCTGCCTTTAGTGATGTTGATGCTGTTGTCCTGTTTGACGAGGATACGCCGATAGATCTTATTAAGGCCTTGCGCCCGGACGTATTGATCAAAGGCGCTGATTACACTGTTGAAACGGTTGTAGGATCTGATTTGGTTCAAGGTTGGGGCGGCAAGGTTGTGTTGGCTGATCTTGTAGCCGGACAAAGCACAACTTCGACCATCACACGCATGCAAGACCCTCGGAAGACAAGCAAAAACTGACCATGCAAGTTGCTGTACAATACGCTCGCCCGGCATCCGGACAAACAGATGGTGAGATTTTCGGACTGGATGTTGCCGTCAACAATTTACTGCGCGCCTATTTTAAATACAGCACCCAAAGCGCGTTTATTTGCCGCCCGGTTGATATGCCAAGCCTTGAACATTTCAAGACGCTCGCGACATCTGCCGGACGTAGTGCCGATAACCAATGCATTGGGTTGGACCCACGTTATCCCCAACACAACCTGGAAAAGGTAGATTGCCTTTTCCGCCCCGACCCCCTTCTGTCAGAACTTGTCTGGCAACGGCAACAGGTAAGCGGCAACGGATTTGCTACTTGTGGCGTCGTTCATACCATGAGTGGCGAGCGCATTGCGCGTGCCGTGGGGGATTTATGTTATGCGCCCACAAACGGCAGCGACGCACTGATCTGCCCCTCAGACGCCATACGCGACGCTGTCAGAACACTATGGGACATTCAATCAGACTATATCCGTCATAGATTTGGCGCTACTGCAGCCTGCCCTGTGCAAACACCGGTCATCCCGCTGGGCATCGATACACAAAAGTTTTCCGCCCTCTGCACAGCAGAAAACAGAGCCGCGCAACGTGAAGCCTTGGGGTTGGCAGACGATGAGGTTTGCCTTTTATTCGTTGGGCGATTGAGCTTTGCAACCAAAGCCCACCCCCTGCCCCTGTGGCTTGCCGCTGAAGAAGCCGCTCAGAAAGCCGAAAAGAAATTCAGGTTGGTGATGTACGGCTATTACAAGCCGCAGGATATGGAAGCACATTTTAAGGCATTGCTGACCGATGTGGCCAGGCATGTGCGTGTTGATATTATCACAAATGATGACAGTCGTTTCCCGAACGGCCTATGGGCGGCCGGTGATGTGTTCGTATCACTTGCCGACAATATTCAGGAAAGTTTTGGCTTAACGCCGGTTGAGGCCATGGCCTGCGGCATGCCCTGCATTGCCACAGACTGGGACGGCTATCGCGCCAGTGTCAGGTATGGCGAAGATGGCTTTCTAATCCCAACTTATCAACCACCCGCCGAAGCCGGCCTAGATATAGCGCAAGCTTATTATAACTACAGCAACTATGGTGTTGCTTTGATGGGCGCGGCGCAATCAACCGGTATAGATATAGCCGCCTGCACGGACGCTATTATAAAACTTGTTGACCATGATGATTTGCGCAAGCAAATGGGTCGTGCGGCACAGCGACATGCACAAACTACGTTCGACTGGCAACGCATCATCCCGCAATACGAACAGTTGTGGGCAGAACTTGCGACATCACGTTTGCAGCAGCCGCGCGGCGTACCGGACGGATGGCAAGCTGTTCATGCTTCCTATCCCAACCCTTATGAGATGTTCAAGGGATTCCCCACAGCCATCCTGCACCCCCATGACCAGATAGAGATTTTACGCAGTCGGGAAGAGATCATCGCCATTCTGCAGCATGAGATGAATTTCTTTATACCGGAGTTGCTGCCACAACGAGAAACACTGATCGCTGTTGCAGAGGGCATACGTGGTGCAGGCGCGCCCCATATACAAAACATCATGGCTGCCCTGCCGGTTAGTGAACATAATCGTATATGGCGCTGTTTGGGCTGGATGATCAAGCACGGCGTTGCGCGCCTGATACGGCACACCTGATGCCCACCGACTTGTTCCAGATTGTTTGGGTAAGAGTTGCCTTGGGCGGCATTCTAGGGCTGATCTTTGGCAGCTTTATAACCATGCTGGGTTACAGACTGCCACGCAGGCTGAGTATCGTACGCCCAAGGTCATCGTGCCCCGCATGCCATCATGCCCTTGGCATGAAGGACTTGTTTCCCATTTTTTCATGGCTGATGAGCGGTGGTCGATGCAGGCACTGCAAGGCCCCGATAAGTGCTCGCTATCCAATACTGGAAGTCTTGACGTCACTTGCCTTTATGGGCTGTTTTTTTGTCTCCAGCACACCATCCTGCATTACCATAGCTTGTCTGTGCAGCATGCTTGCGCTCACGATACTGTCGATACTGCTGAGCCGTTAGGCAGCTTTCTGCGCGATGGCTGTTGCAATCGCTTCGACCGCCTTCGGCATGGCGGCGACATCGGCACCACCTGCCTGCGCCATATCAGGACGGCCACCGCCGCCTTTACCACCGACAGCTTCGGCGGCCAGCTTGACCAGATCAACCGCGCTAACGCGGCTTGTCAAATCTTCGGTTACGGCCACAACAACAGAAACCTTGCCTTCAAAGCCTGAAACAAGGGCAATGACGCCTGATTTCAACTGCCCCTTAAACGCGTCTGCCATGGGTTTCAGGTCTTTCGCAGGCACATCATTCAAAACGCGGCTAATAAAGCTGATACCGTTGATCTGTTGCGCTTCCGGCGATTGTGCCTGCCCACCGCCGCCAGCGAGCGCCAACTGCTTACGCAGGTCGGTTACCTCACGCTCCAGTTTTTTACGCTCATCCAAAATCTGGACAATACGTTCAGGCAGTTCAGCCGCAGGCGTCTTGAGCGCATTCGCCGCTGCGGTTAAATATTCTTCCTGCTGGTCAACCCAGGCAAGCGCGGCCGCACCCGTCACGGCTTCAATACGGCGTACGCCGGATGATACGGCGCTTTCTGATACAATTTTAAACAGGCCGATATCGCCGGTGCGACGCGCATGCGTACCACCACACAATTCAACCGAGAAATAAGATTTGCCGTTGTCCTGCGGCGGCTCACGGCCCCCTATGAACAAAACGCGCACTTCTTCACCATACTTTTCGCCGAACAGTGCCATAGCGCCTTGTTTCTGCGCTTCATCAGGCGACATCAATCGGGTTATGATCTCGTCATTCTGGCGAATACGACCATTCACTTCGGCTTCGATGGCTGACAATGTTTCAGCGGCAATTGGCGTTGGCTGGCTGAAGTCAAAACGTAATTTGTCAGCAGCTACGAGCGAGCCCTTTTGGGTGACATGCTCGCCTAGCGCGCGTCGCAAGGATTCGTGCAGCAAATGAGTGGCTGAGTGATGGCCACGCAATCCCGCGCGGCGCTTGCCGTCCACTTCCAATACAACGGATTGCCCGACCTTAAGCGCACCCTTTTCAATAACCGCGTGATGGACCCAGACAAGGTCGGCTTCTTTTTGCGTATCCGTAGTGGCAATAATAGCCCCATCCGCCGTGGTTATACGGCCATGGTCGCCCATCTGCCCACCAGATTCCGCATAAAACGGCGTCTGATTGACAACAACCTGCACCTGTGTTCCGGCAGTGGCTTCCTGAACGCGTTGCCCGTTCACCACAAGCGCCGTTACGACGCCTTCCGCCTTTTCCGTAGTGTACCCCAGGAACTCCGTAGCTCCCACTTCTTCGCGCACGTTAAACCAGATTTTGGCGTCTGCCGTTGCCCCTGTACCAACCCACGAGGCACGCGCCACTTCCTTTTGTTTTTCCATGGCCGCGTCAAAGCCGGCAACATCAACCTTATGCCCCTTGGAGCGCAAAACGTCCTGCGTCAGGTCAAGTGGAAATCCAAACGTGTCATAAAGTTTAAAAGCAACATCACCGGGCAACAGGCCGCCCGTCACGATCTTGGCCGTTTCTTCATCCAGAAGACGCAGCCCGCGGTCAAGCATTTGCTTAAAGCGGTTTTCCTCAAGTTTCAGCGTTTCCGTAATCAGCACTTCTGCGCGGGGTAATTCAGGATAAGCCGCCCCCATCAGGCGTACCAACTCCGACACCAGACGATACAGCAGCGGCTCCTTTGCGCCCAGCATATGGGCATGACGCATGGCGCGGCGCATAATACGACGCAGCACATAACCGCGACCTTCATTGCTCGGCAACACGCCGTCGGCAATCAGGAAAGACGTCGCGCGCAAATGGTCGGCGATCACACGGAATGACGCAGAATGAGGTCCATCCGGATCAACCTTCACGAGGTCTGCGATTGCGTTGATGAGTGAGACGAACAGATCAACTTCGAATATAGAGTCGACGCCCTGCAGGATGGTGGCCATACGCTCCAACCCCATGCCGGTGTCGATAGATGGCTTGGGCAGGTTGGTGCGCTTGCCACCCGCTTGCTCCTCAAATTGCATAAAGACCAAGTTCCAGAATTCGAGGAACCGATCGCCATCTTCGTCCGGACTGCCCGGCGGGCCGCCTACGATGTGTTCACCTTTGTCGATAAAGATTTCCGAACATGGCCCGCATGGCCCCGTATCGCCCATACGCCAAAAATTATCGGATGTTTTGATGCGGATAATTTTGTCGTCAGAAAAGCCAGCGATTTTTTTCCAGATACCAGCCGCCTGTTCATCTTCATGAAAGACGGTGACCAGCAGTTTGTCTTTTTTTAAACCAAAATGCTTGGTGACCAATTCCCACGCAAAAGAGATGGCCTCTTCCTTGAAATAATCACCAAATGAAAAATTGCCGAGCATTTCAAAAAAGGTCGCGTGGCGCGCCGTATAGCCAACATTTTCAAGATCGTTATGCTTGCCGCCTGCGCGTACGCACTTTTGCGCCGTCGTCGCGCGTTTATAGGCGCGCGTCTCAACGCCAGTGAACAAATTTTTGAATTGCACCATGCCAGAATTGGCGAACATCAGCGTCGGATCATTTTGCGGAACAAGCGGTGAGGATTCCACCTGCGTGTGTCCTTGCGACGCAAAATAATTCAGGTAAGTGCTGCGGATATCAGAAAGCGTTTTCGTTGTCATGGCATGGCCCCTTCGCGCCCATTTTGCCACGGCGAACGCGGAAGTCCATGCCCTAAAACGCTTTCTGGCGCTGTTTTAGTGCTTAACGACGTCTTCAGACGCGTCACGTGCTGCGGCCTTGGCACGGGCTGCCTCTGCCGCTAGTTCAGCCGCCTCATCCCACTCAATAGGTGTCAAGGGGCGTACCAAAGCATGCTTGAGTACCTCCTCGCCGGAATTCATTAGAAGGATATCCATTCCCTTCTTAACGTTATCCGGGATTTCTGCCAGGTCCTTTTCGTTATCCTTGGGGATCAGAACGGTTTTGATGCCTCCGCGCAAGGCTGCCAGAAGCTTTTCCTTCAAGCCGCCGATGGGCAGGACACGTCCACGCAGCGTGATTTCACCCGTCATGGCCACATCTTTGCGAACCGGAATGCCTGTCAGGACAGAAACGATGGAAGTCACCATGGCAACCCCCGCGCTCGGCCCATCCTTGGGCGTGGCGCCTTCGGGCACGTGAACATGGATGTCACGCTTGTCGATCAGTGTCGGCTTGATACCAAACGAGATCGCACGCGCCTTCACGTAGCTTTCTGCAGCCTGAACCGACTCTTTCATAACGTCGCCCAGTTTGCCGGTCGTCATAATACGACCTTTTCCGGGCAATGCGACGGCTTCGATGGTCAGCAGTTCACCACCCACTTCGGTCCAGGCAAGGCCGGTTGTTACACCAACAAGATCATCCGCTTCGACCTGACCGAACCGGAATTTCTTTATGCCTGCAAACTTTTCAAGGTTGCGTTGCGTTACGTGCACGGCGGTCTGCTTCTTACCTAAAATTTCCTTTATGGCCTTACGCGCAAGGTTGGCCAATTCACGCTCCAGACTACGCACACCTGCTTCACGGGTATAGGTACGGATCAGTTCACGCATCGCTTCATCCGATATCTGGAACTCTGTCTTTTTCAGGCCGTGCTCCTTCATCGACTTGGGCAGCAGATGGTTTTCCGCAATTTCTATCTTTTCGTCTTCCGTGTAGCCGGAAAGGCGAATGATTTCCATACGGTCCAGCAAGGGTTGCGGCATGCGCAGGCTGTTGGCCGTACAAACGAACATCACGTCTGACAGGTCGTAATCAACCTCCAGATAATGGTCGTTAAACGTGCTGTTCTGTTCAGGATCCAATACCTCCAGTAAGGCGGAGGATGGATCACCGCGCCAATCAGCGCCCAGTTTATCAACTTCGTCCAGCAGAAAGAGCGGGTTTGATGACTTCGCCTTCTTCATGCCTTGGACGATCTTGCCGGGCATGGAGCCAATATAGGTACGGCGATGCCCACGAATTTCAGCCTCGTCACGCACGCCGCCAAGCGACATACGCACATAGTTGCGGCCCGTCGCCTTGGCAATGGACTTAGCAAGCGAGGTTTTACCGACACCCGGCGGGCCAACAAGGCACAAAATCGGCCCTTTCAACTTGCCAACGCGTTGTTGTACGGCCAGATATTCCAGAATGCGTTCTTTGACCTTCTCCAGGCCAAAATGATCCTGATCCAACACTTTTTCGGCGGCTTTCAGATCACGCTTAACGCGCGTACGCTGCGTCCACGGAATGCCGAGCATCCAATCCAGATAGTTTCGTACAACGGTAGCTTCAGCCGACATCGGGCTCATAGCGCGAAGTTTTTTCAATTCGGCCGCGCATTTTTCCTTGGCCTCCTTGCTCATTTTCGTGCCTTCGACTTTTTTCTCCAGCTCGTCGATTTCAGTGCGCCCGTCGTCTCCTTCGCCAAGCTCCTTCTGAATGGCCTTCATCTGTTCATTCAGATAATAATCGCGCTGCGTTTTCTCCATCTGCTTTTTGACGCGCGTGCGAATACGTTTCTCAACCTGCAGAACGCCGATTTCTCCTTCCATAAAGGCAAAGATCTTTTCGAGTCTTTCGCCGATCGAAGCGATTTCAAGCAAGGCCTGCTTATCAGCAATCTTTAAAGCAAGATGCGACGCGATCGTATCCGCGAGCTTGGCCGGGTCATCAATCTGATTAACAGACACAAGGACTTCAGGCGGAATCTTGCGGTTCAACTTTATATATTGGTCGAATTGCACGGTAACAGCGCGCGCCATAGCGCCCAGCTCTGCGCTGTCATGCGTGAATTCTTCAACCGGTTCTGCATAGGCCTGAAAAAATTCAGGGTTTTCCGTGAAACGGGTCACGCGCGCGCGATGCCCGCCTTCAACCAGCACTTTCACTGTGCCGTCTGGTAGCTTGAGCAACTGCAAAATGGTGCCAACGGTACCCGTTGTATAAAGGTCTTCCGTTTTGGGGTCATCCTGCGTTGAGCTGCGCTGACTGAGCAGCAGGATTTGCTTGTCATCTTGCATGACGTCTTCCAGTGCGCGCACAGATTTTTCGCGCCCAACGAACAGTGGAACAATCATGTGCGGGAACACGACAATGTCACGTAACGGCAGAACGGGATATAAAGCGCCGCCTGGAGACTGGAAAACCATAGAAAACCTCTCTGTATGGCCAGAAAATGGCCCTGAACGCCCCTAAAAGGCCTTTGAGCGGCAAAATTTAGCCCATTCTAGCAGAAAAACGGGCATTTAGCACGCGCGAAAGGGCATATTAGGGGCCCAATTATTAACAGATTGGTACTTTGAGCGCAAAAATCAAGTCACTAAACCGAAACATCAACAGGATTTTAGGCCGATGTTGAAGCTTTTTCGCGCTTATCGCCATGCACCTGAATGGGTTTGGCTTGCCCATCAACGACTTCACCGTTGACGATAACCTTTTCAACATCCTGCGAACCCGGCAATTCGTACATGGAATCCAGCAGAACGCTTTCCATAATCGAGCGCAAACCACGGGCCCCTGTCTTACGGGCAATCGCTTTTTGAGCAATGGCCTTCAACGCGTCCTCGGTGACTTCCAGTTGGATATCTTCCATGTCGAACAAGCGCTGATACTGCTTGACAAGCGCGTTCTTCGGATTAGTCAGAATGTCGATGAGCGCTGTTTCGTCCAAGTCGCTCAGCGTCGCGAGAACAGGCAAGCGGCCGACGAATTCCGGGATGAGGCCGAACTTCAGCAAATCTTCCGGTTCGACTTCCTTCAGAATGTCTCCTGTGCGGCGTTCATCGGGGCCGCGCACATCAGCACCAAAGCCGATCGAGCTGCCACGACCACGCGAGGAAATAATTTTATCGAGGCCGGCGAATGCGCCGCCACAGATAAAGAGAATATTTGTTGTGTCCACCTGCAGGAATTCCTGCTGCGGATGCTTGCGGCCACCCTGCGGCGGAACGGAAGCAACCGTTCCTTCCATGATCTTGAGCAGCGCCTGCTGTACGCCTTCACCCGATACGTCGCGCGTGATGGAAGGATTATCAGACTTGCGGCTGATTTTATCAATTTCGTCGATGTAAACAATGCCACGTTGTGCGCGTTCAACATTGTAATCCGCAGCTTGCAACAGCTTAAGGATGATGTTCTCAACATCTTCACCAACATAACCTGCTTCGGTCAGCGTTGTGGCGTCGGCCATCGTAAACGGAACATCGATGATCCGGGCCAAGGTCTGCGCCAGCAGCGTTTTACCGCAACCTGTCGGACCAACCAGAAGAATGTTCGATTTTGCCAATTCAATATCGCCGCTACGCGCACCATGCGATAGACGCTTGTAGTGGTTATGAACAGCGACCGACAGGACGCGCTTCGCGCGTTCCTGGCCGATGACGTAGTCATCCAGAACGGCCATAATATCTTTCGGCGTCGGCACGCCATCCTTGCTCTTCACAAGTGTGGTTTTGCTTTCTTCGCGAATAATGTCGGTGCAAAGCTCCACACATTCATCGCAAATGAAAACGGTCGGTCCCGCGATCAGCTTGCGCACTTCATGTTGGCTTTTGCCGCAGAAGGAGCAATAGAGCGTATTCTTGGAATCGCCGCTTGTGGATGTTGTTTTGGTCATTACATTACCGCCGTCAGATATTCATTAGATATTAGCCTAAGGCCTAATTCATTACCGGATTGTTAACCCGGCAATGTGTTGTCAGGCCGCCTTCTTTTCCGTGTCTTCACCACCCGGGCGCTTGGAAACAACTTCGTCGATCAAACCGAACGCTTTTGCCTCTTCAGCCGACATAAAGTTGTCGCGCTCAACCGCCGCCGCAACTTTATCAATCGGTTGACCAGTGTGATGAACATAAACTTCGTTCAGGCGTTGGCGCAGTTTCAGGATTTCACGCGCCTGGATTTCTATATCCGTCGCCTGACCACGCGCACCACCCGAAGGTTGGTGGATCATGATACGGCTGTTGGGCAGCGAGAAACGCTTGCCAGCCTCACCACCGCAAAGCAGCAGCGAACCCATCGAGCAGGCCTGACCGATGCAAACCGTCGATACCGGTGATTTGATGTATTGCATGGTGTCGTAGATCGCCATGCCTGATGTCACAACACCGCCCGGCGAGTTAATGTAGAAAGAGATTTCCTTGGTCGGATTTTCCGATTCCAGAAACAGCAGTTGGGCGCAGATAAGGCTGGAGATATGATCTTCGACTTCACCAACCAGGAAAATGATGCGTTCTTTCAGAAGACGCGAGTAGATGTCGAAGGAACGCTCGCCACGGGCAGTCTGTTCGATGACCATCGGGACAAGTGAGCTGAGCTTTTCAACGGGACCGCGTTCGGGGAAAGACATGAGAGAAAACTCCATAGATGTTCTTCCCTAAATTAGCGCATTGAGCGAAGAGTGCAAGCGCGAAGAACGCACGGCATTACAACATCCTATCGCTTCTGAAACGAAAAATGGCGATGACTTTCGCCACCGCCATCGTTACGTCTTACTAAAAATCCCTACTTATTCTTCTTCGGGCAGTTTCAGCAATTCATCGGCAGAAATCTTTTTATCCGTGACCTTTGCCTGGGTCAGGATGTAATCAATCACGGCATCTTCCAGCAACGGAGCGCGCAGACGCTCCAGCGCACCCTTGGTGTTGGTGTAATAATCAATCACAGCCTTTTCCTGTCCGGGATAACGGCGTGCTTCGGCCATCAAGGCGTTACGCATGCTCTCCGGCGTCACGTCGATTTTTTGCAGGCGGGCCACTTCGGCCAGCAGCAGACCCAAACGGACGCGACGTTCGGCAATGGCGCGGTATTCGGTCTTCAACTGATCGTCTGATTTACCCTTATCTTCTTCGGGGGCTTCGCCACGATCCTGCGCCGCTTCGACCTGCAGCCAGATGGTACGAAATTCAGCTTCCACCATGCCGGCAGGCACTTCAAAGTTATGCGCATCGGCCAGCTTGTCCATCAGGGCGCGCTTGGCAATCGCTCGGCTAATATTGCCATAGTTACCGGCAATATCGTCACGTACGCGTTCACGCAGCTTTTCGATGGAGGGGAAACCCATGTCCTTTGCCATTTCGTCGGACATATCGACCGGCTTGTGCCCGCGGATTTCTCTCACTTCAACCGCGAACTCCGCTTCCTTACCCGACAGGTTTTCAGCGTGATAGTTTTGCGGGAAGGTTACCTTGATGACCTTCTTGTCGCCAGCCTTGCTGCCGACCAGTTGGTCTTCGAATGTGTCGATGAAGGATTTGCTGCCCAATTCCAGGCTGTGGTTTTCACCCTTCATGCCGGGCTGCGCCACGCCACCAACGGTACCGTCAAAGTTGATCAGCAGCACATCACCCAACGCAGCCGCGCGTGCTTCGGTAATAGCGACCGGTTCACGCATCGCCTTGGCAGCGCGCGTGATGGCTTCATCAACCGCCTTGTCATCAACATCGGCAACCGAGCGTTCGATTTCGATTTTGGTGAAATCAGCCAATTTGAATTCCGGCAGGATTTCAATTTCGACCTTGAACTCCACATCCTTGCCTTCAGCAAAAGAAACCAGCTGGATCTTCGGCTGCATGGCGGGGCGCAGGTTGTTGTCATTCAAGACCTTTTGTGTGGCATCAGACATGGTCTGGTCCAGAACGTCCTTGCGCACATCAGCGCCATAGCGCTTTTTCAAGATGGCGACCGGGATCTTGCCGGGGCGGAAGCCGGGCAGTTGAACCTTCTTGCCGAGTTCGAGCAGGTGCGCGTCAAAATTCTTTTCTACGACATCGACCGGAACGGTGACTTCGTATTCGCGCTTCAAACCTTCGTTACGGATTTCTTTAATCTGGGCCATGATGTTCTTAATCCTGTGTTATCGTGTCATTTTCCGGCATTGAGCCATGAGCGTGGTGCGGGCGAAGGGACTTGAACCCCTACGACTTTTGGTCACTGGAACCTAAATCC
>Ga0213872_10000816_pt1 | contig 22574 bp, 19 predicted proteins | sample VelepicomBERX_R2_FD_160071 | JGI IMG/M metagenome (GOLD analysis project Ga0213872, IMG submission 160071) | Rhizosphere microbial communities from Vellozia epidendroides in rupestrian grasslands, the National Park of Serra do Cipo, Brazil - RX_R2 | ecosystem: Host-associated > Plants > Roots >...
CCTACTTGCTGTCGGAAGAGACTTTTTTTGTCATGACTTCATGCGTATCTTCGTCCTCGATCCAAACAGTAGACTGCGCCTTGCTGAGTGTGCCGGTGACGACGTAGTTGTGATTTGCGATGGGCGTGAAGTCAACGTCTACATGGAACGGATCGACATAGCTGCCCTGGGCCATGTAGTAAAAGACCTGCGCGAGCGAGGGCGTCATTGTGCCCGCCACCAGCGTCACCTTCATGGGTTGGGCGGGGACTCTGCGCAATTGGCAGTCCACGGTCAGCGCAAACCCCTTGTTGTAGCTAGCCTTGTCGGACAATCCAAAACTGTTCGCGATGAGCTTTCCGTCGATATACCCTGCAGTGTACAGCTGCGCCATGCCAGAGCTTTCGCTGACACAGTGATCGGACAAAAACGCCGTCGGTCCATTGTAGTCAGCGGGTACAGGCTGAAATACCGGTGTGGCGCATCCCGCCATAAGACTTGCAATCGCACAAAGGGTCAGTGATTTACGAAGCTGCATCATTTGTAAGTAAGACATAATCAAGAAACTGAAATATACAAGTTAATATAATTGTAATTCATTCATCATGGCCTTTGCTCTGGTTTCTGCGGCATGCCGTATTAGGCGTGTGACGCTTAGGCAAACAAAAATACCCCTCGACGAGGGGTATTTTGTGGAAGCGAGCACCCAATCACTTCAGCGCATTCGCTTGGGAGCGTGCTGAAGCAAAAGGGGAGACAGTATGGTCCCTGTCTGGAATTCAGTGTTACATCTTCGACTGCATCAGATCAACCACGGCCTTCATCTTGCCCTTGGTGGCCGCGTCTGCGCCTTCCATCTTCTTTTGTGACCATTGCAGCGCGTTGACGCCGTCCTTGCCGTTATCGGTGATGGCGCGCTTGCCGACCTTGCTGATGATGAAGGTCGCGCTCTCGACAGCGCCGTTGGATGCGGCGAAGCGCAACAGGGATTCGCCACCGCAGCGGATATCGTCGTAGCTGCGGCGCAGGTCGATGCTCGATTCGTCCAGCTTGCGGCGCAGGCTGCTGCGATCGTCGACCTTCGTGTAGTCGCAGATCCGTTCGGTGTCCTCATCCGCATGGGCAAAGTTGCCGGCGAAGCTGAGGGCGAGAAGGCAAAGGGCGGTTTGGAATTTCATGACGGGCTCCGCAGTCCTGTTTAAGTGTGTTGTGGGCGAGCCCTGGCGATGTGCTGCCAGGGGCTCGGGCACCGACTTCGCGGTGCTTATTTGAATTACACGTTGAATTGTGCGACCTGGCGTTGCAGATGCTCGGCCAGCTTCGACAGTTCACGACTCGATTCGGCTGTCTGGTTTGCACCGACGGCGGTTTGTTCTGCGATGGCGCTGACGCCCAGCACACCCTTTTGCAGTTGCTGCGTAGTGGCGTGCTGTTCGTCGGCTGCGCGGGCGATCTCGGTGCTGCGTTCGTCGACTTGGCGCATGCTGGTGAGAATGGCTTCGAGTGCGCGGCCTGCGTCGCCTGCATGCGTGACGCTGGCGGCAGTACCGCTGCGGCTCTTGCTCATGACAGCGACGGCGTCCTTGATGCCGGCTTGCAGGCGGGCGATCACGGCGTCGATTTCGCCGGTGGACTGGCGCGTACGGCTGGCGAGCGTGCGCACTTCGTCGGCCACCACTGCAAAGCCACGGCCTTGCTCGCCGGCACGTGCGGCTTCGATGGCGGCATTCAGGGCCAAGAGGTTGGTCTGCTCGGCGATCTCGCCGATCACGGTCAGGATACGGCCGATATCTTGGCTGTAGCCGTCGAGGCGCGTGACCACGGTCGAGGCGGACTCGATGTTGGTCGCGAGGCCCTCGATGATGCCGATATTGGTGTCGATCACACCCTGGCCGCGCTCGGCGACTTCGCGGGCAGCGCGGATTTCCTTCAGTGTCTGGTCGGCTTGTTCGGCCACGAGGCGCACGCTGTCGCTCATCTCGGTTACTTCCTGCACCATGACGTCGGTCTGGCGCTTTTGGTGCTCGATGCCCGAGGTGGTTTGTTCAGTCACATTCACGGCATGCTCGCTGGCGCGGGCCAGCTTGACGGCACCGTCGGCGATATCGACCAGCATGGCGCGCAGGCGCTCGGTCAGGTCGTTCGTCCAGCGGGCGAGGTCGCCGAATTCGTCTTGGGTGGTAACGCGTACACGCTGCGTCATGTCGCCCTGGGCGATACGCTTGAGCTGCGCCACGACTGCGGCCAGCGGGTGGCGAATGCTATTGGTGACCCAGATGGCGATGAATACGCCGATGGCAAGGGCCAAGAGGCTGATCAGGATGATCATGGCGTAGGCGGTATGGCTGGTATGGTCGGCCGTATCCTTGGCCGACGTGACCTGGGTTGCCGCCTTGCTACTGATTTCCTGCAGATGCTTGCGCGATGCGTCGATGGCCTGGTTCAGCTGGCTAAGCGCCTTGACGGACTGTGCGTCGACTTCGAGGCTGCGCACATAGCTCGGCAACAGGGCTTGGTCACCACTCAGCACCTTGAGGTAGTCCTCCAGGCGGCCGCGCAGTTCATCGGCACCCTTGGCATCGCCGATCTGCGACATATTGTCTTTGATGTTGCTGGCGACCGGGTCGATGTCCTTGATCGCAATCTTGGCCGATTCAAGCTTCTGTTGCTGCAGCGCGCTGGTCGAGACGAGCACGGCTTGTTTCACGTACTTGCGCAGGGCGCTGAGCGCGCTGGCGTTGCCTTTGTGGCCGTCGAGTGCGTCGGCGATCATGCCGTCGAGCTCGTCAGCGGTGTCTTCGAGATTGCCACGCTGCTTCTTGAGCTGCGGCTGTAGCTCGGCGTACTGGCGATGCGTCTTGAACAGGCTCTCGGCGGCTGTCTGCACCGCACCGACGCCTTCGCCGAATTGCTTGATGGCGTCTTGCAATTCAGCGTCTTGAATATCGAGTGTCGTCAGTTCCTGGCGCAGCGCAGCGAGCTGCTTGGCCACGTCGGCATAGCGCGCGTCGAGCGGTGCGAGTTCGGCCGGGTCGCGCGTGCTGTGGTAGGTATCGACAATGCGACCGATCTCAAGCAGCGAGACGGTGATCGACTGGCTGGCGGTTTCGAGCTGGGTGGCGCTGCTGACATTGCCAAGGCTGTAATTGACGCGGGCTTGGCCGATCAAGCCAGTAATGCCGACGGCGAGGAGTAAGGCGGAAACGACCAGAAAGCCGGCGGCGATGCGCTGGATCACGGTGAGGCGATTTAACATCTGGATGCCCTCTGAGACAGCCTGGATAAGGCTGAATGACTAACAAACTGCCGAAGCGCCGAGTTGGCGCGGTACGACGTGGATGGATTCGCAAAACAAAAAAATATGACAAATGGATGGGTTTTCCCCAATACTATTTATTATATTTCTACTCGATAAGCGAATGCTGATTTAACCATACCGATGGCTCATCTGTCTGATCTGGGCTGTACATGTGTCTCGGATCTGCGACGGTCTTCCCCGGCATTTTGGCAGCAAGCCCGCACAGGATCTTGATTTCACGCAAGGGATTGAGGTATCGCGCGAAGTCGAGCCCCTCCTTGGGCTTGAATAGGGTTTACTCCAGTCAGGGAAACGCTATGGGGGCTGGGCTTCAGCTTTGCGGTGCGTACGCGTACACTGCTTCCCCTTCTGCCTGAACAACAATCGGAATACCGATGAAGCACGCCATCCATTACGAAATCGCCGCTGTTTCGCCCGAAGCCCATTTATTTGACGTTACCTTGCGCGTTGCCAAGCCTGCAAAGCAGGGCCAGCGCCTGAGCCTGCCTGTGTGGATTCCCGGCTCATACCTCGTTCGTGAATTTGCCCGCAATATCGTGAGCCTGAGCGCGCGCGATGAGCGCGGCGAGGTATCGGTCGAAAAAACCGACAAGTGCACTTGGGTATGCGGCGACGTGCGTGGCGAGCTGACGGTACGTTATCAGGTGTATGCGTTCGATTTGTCGGTGCGCGGTGCTTACCTCGACCAGACGCGCGGTTTTTTCAACGGCACCAGCGTCTTTCTGGCGGTGGATGGCCAGACTGACAAGCCGGTCGAAGTCGAGATTCGCGCGCCCGAAGGCAAGGTATTCCAGGAATGGCGCGTGGCGACGTCGCTGCCGCAGCTCAAGGCCAAGCCCTATGCTTTTGGCACCTACCAGGCGGCCAATTACGACGAATTGATCGACCACCCGGTCGAGCTAGGCGACTTTACGCTGATCCAGTTCAAGGCCTGCGGCGTGCCGCATGATTTTGTCTTGGCGGGCCGACTGCCCAAGATCGACAGCAAGCGCCTGGCACGCGATGTGAAGGCGATTTGCGAATACCAGATCAAGTTCTTTGGTGAGCCTGCGCCGTTCGATCGCTATGTGTTCATGACTTTCGTGAGCGGTGACGGCTACGGCGGCCTGGAGCACCGTGCATCCACGGCGCTGATGGCGAGCCGCGAAAGCTTGCCGCTGGCGGGCGAGACCTCGGTCAAGACCAGCTACCGGCAGTACCTGGGCCTCATCAGCCACGAGTATTTCCATACCTGGAACGTGAAGCGCATCAAGCCGGCGGCCTATGCGCCTTACCCCGCCGGTAGCGAGGCTTATTCGCGCCTCCTGTGGGCGTTCGAGGGCTTGACCAGCTATTACGACGACCTGACGCTGGTACGCGCAGGCCTGATCGACCCTGCGAGCTACCTTGAGCTGGTTTCGCAGACGGTGACTGGCGTGCTGCGCAACCCGGGTCATACCGTGCAATCGCTGGCGGATTCGAGTTTCGATACCTGGATCAAATACTATCGGCAAGACGAGAACTCGCCGAACAGCCAGGTGAGCTATTACACCAAGGGCGCCTTGGCGGGTCTGTGTCTCGACTTGCATATCCGTCGTGAAACCAAGGGTAAGAAGTCGCTCGATGATGTGATGCGTGCGCTGTGGGTGAAATACGGCCGCGACTTCTACGCTGGCAAGCCGGTCGGTGTGCCGGAAGACGGTTGGGAAGCAATGGCCGAATCGGTGACCGGCCTCAAGCTAAAGCCGCTGTTCGACCGATTCCTGCGCTCGACCGAGCCATTGCCGCTCGATACCTATCTGGCCGAAGCCGGTGTCGCCTACCAGGCACGTGCGCAGGTGGGGGCGGGCGACAAGGGCGGCTGGTTGGATCAGCCTCGCTCGCCGGCCGTTTGGCTGGGTGCGCGAACGAGTGTTGACAATGGTTTGGTCAAGTTGACCCATGTCTTGACCGATGGCCCGGCGATGAAGGCGGGCCTATCGGCAGGTGACGTGCTGGTAGCGGTAGACGACTTGAAGGCAAATCAGGCGAATCTGGATGCGGCCTTGGCGCTGGCCAAGCCCGGCGACAAGCTGACTGTGTTTGCATTCCGTCGCGATGAGTTGATTCGCTGCAAGGTGGTGCTGGAAGCCACGCCGGCCACGACCATCGGCCTGAAGGTAGATGATACTGACGCTACAAAGGCGGCGGTGCGCAAGGCTTGGCTGACCGCTTGATCGGTATTGGCTTGATTGAAAAGGGGCGCACTTGCGCCCCTTTTCATTTTTACGCGACTTTCACCGCCACCTTTAGCCGGTCTGAAAGTTGAATTTCACCTCTGGCGTCTTGCCGGCAATGATATCGGCCACCGCGCGGCCTGAACCCGGGCCTTCCGTCCAGCCCAGCGTGCCGTGCCCGGTATTCACAAAGAGCTTGCCGATACGCGTGCGGCCAATCAGGGGGACATTGGACGGCGTAGAGGGGCGCAGGCCTGTCCAGTACTGCACCGAATTGGGGTCTGCGCTGTCGGGGAAGAGCTCAAAATAGCGCCGTGTCAGCGCTTCGCAGCGCACCATATTGAGTTCGGTGTTGTAGCCGTTGAGCTCAGCCGTGCCTGCAATGCGAATGCGGTCGCCCAGCCGGGTGTACACCATCTTGTAGGCATCATCGGTGATGCTGACGGTGGGCGCACCTTCATGGCTGTTGGTCGTCAGCGTGGCGGAGTAGCCCTTAGCGGGGTAGACGGGCAAGTAGAGGCCCAGCGGTTCGGTCAGCAAGGGGCTGTAGCTACCAAGGCACAGTAGGTAAGCGTCGCCCTTGATGATTTCGGTCTCGCCTTCCGAATTGCGGACCAGCACGCCTGTCACTTCGCCACCGGCGTGCTCCAAGGCGCGAATACAGGTATTGAAGCGGAATTCGACACCGCGCTCGGCGGCAAGCTCCGCGAGTTTCTGTGTGAATTGGCGCGCGTCGCCCGATTCGTCGTCCTCGGCATAGACGGCGCCGACCAGTCGCTCGCGCAGACCCCCCAGCGCGGGCTCAAGCTCGATGGCGCGCTCGGCGCTGATGGCCATGCGCTGGCAGTTGTACTGGCGCATCAGTTCGGATGCTTGCGCGGCGCCGTCGAAGCTGCGCTGGTCGAAATAGATCTGCAGGATGCCCCGGCTTAATTCGTCGTAGGCAATGCCGGTGCTGGCGCGCAATTCACGCAGGGTCTGCCGGCTGTAAAGGCCCAAGTTGACCATGTCGATGATGTTACGTTCGTTCTTGCTCGGCAGGCATTCATGCAGAAAACGCAGGCCCCATGCCCACTGGCGCGGGTCGGCACGGGGGCGGAACAAGAGCGGCGAGTCGTCACGCCACAGCCATTTGAGCACCTTGTAGGGCGCCTCAGGGCCGGCCCAGGGTTCGGACTGCGATACGGAGATCTGGCCGCCATTGGCGAAAGAGGTCTCCAGAGCGGCCTCGGACTGCCGATCGACGACGGTCACGTCGAAACCGGCCTGCCGCAGGAACCAGGCGGAACAGATACCAAGGATGCCGGCACCTAGAACGACGACTTTCACAAATTCTCCTTACGCTACAAGAATCACTGGGTGCTACAACAGCCCCAAAATACGAGCCTTAGCGAGGCACTGTGTGTGGTTCTTGGCGCTTTAGCACCTTAGAACCACGGCCTACCCCTCGCAGGTGCTTGCGGCGGCGTACCCAAAGGGCACAAGCCGGCGGGGGAGTGGGATCAATCAACGAAATTCGGTGATGGTCCACCGCCCACCTGCGCCTGGCTGCGCTAGGCGGTGTGCTGTCGTTTTGACGACTAATTCGGGTCGTGATTCACAACGCTTTGCATAGCCGACTACTGGGCTTAATAATACGGGTTGCAGAATAATCCTACAAAGACTCAAGGAAGCCCGCTCAATGACTCTCACGTTGCGTCGCGCCGTTGTGCTTGCGATCTTGCTGGGCCTTCTGATTCCCGGTGTCATCAGCAGTATCGTCACCCTGAGTCGCCAGCAGGATGCCTTGCTCAAGCAACTCAACGAAGATCACCAGCGGATCGCTGAGATTCTGGTGCTGGGTATGCAGGAGCCCTTGTGGAATCTCTCGCCCGATACCGGCAAGCCCTTGCTGGATTCGGTGATGAGCGACCAACGTATCGTCCGTGTCATCGTACAGGATGCCACGCTTGGCACCTTCCTTGAACAAAATCACCCCGAACGCCGCCAGGGCAAGCTCAAAACGCTGTCGCACAGCGTCACGAAGCAGGGCAATGTCATCGGTAAGGTGACGGTGGAAATGGACGATGGCGCGGCGCTGGAGTCGATCCACCAGTATCAGCGCTACTATCTGTTTACCGTCGCCTTCCAGCTTTTCGTTAGCCTGGCATTGATTCTGGGCCTGATGCAAAGCCGTGTGCTGCAACCTTTGCAGCGCTTGATGTCGGAATCGATCCGCCTTGCGAGCCGTGACCTTTCGACGCCGTTCGAATGGCGCCGGCAGGATGAGATCGGCAAACTCGGGCAGAGTCTGGAGATCACCCGCCAATCGCTGCATAGCCTCTTTGCCGAGCTGGAGAGCAAGAACAAAGAGCTGGAAGCCGATATTCAGCAGCGCAAGCAGATCGAACATGCCTTGCGGGCCAGTGAAGATCGCTATCGCCGGCTGGTGGAGTCGACCAACGTCGTACCGTGGGAAGCGAGCCCCGCCGAGTGGCGCTTTACCTACGTCGGCCCACAGGCCGAGACGCTGTTGGGCTACCCGCTGCATATCTGGTACAGCGAAGGCTTCCTGACCAGCTATCTGCATCAGGACGACCGGCACCTGGCCTACAACCTCTTTACCGAGCAGCAGGATAAGGACAAGGTCGTCGAATTCGAGTGCCGGATGCTGGGTGCGGACGGCAAGATCGTATGGGTGATGTTGGTCGCGACCGCGATCCCCGACGATACGGGCGAGCGGCATCTGCAGGGTTATCTGATCGACGTATCGGCCCGTAAGGCAACCGAGATCGAGCTGAACCACTATCGCAACCATCTGGAAGAGCTGGTCGAGCAGCGGACCAAGGCACTGGCCGCGGCCAACAAGGAGCTGGAAGCGTTTTCGTATTCGGTTTCGCACGACTTGCGTGCGCCGCTACGCAGCGTGGATGGCTTCTCGCAGGTGCTGCTGGAAGACTACGCCGACCGGCTCGACGAGGCGGGCAAGCAGTACCTCGGGCGCATCCGCAAGGCGACGCAAAATATGTCGAACCTGATTGACGACCTGCTCAACTTGTCGAAGCTGACGCGCAGCGAAGTAAATACCCAGCCGGTAAACCTGTCGGAAGTCGCCAGCGAGATTGTGCAGGAGCTCCAGGCCCTTGAGCCGAGTCGTGAAGTGGCGGTGCATGTGATGCCGAACCTTGTGACTGATGCAGACCCGAAGCTGATCCGCCTTGTGCTGCAGAACCTCTTGGCGAATGCATGGAAGTTTTCGGCCAAGGCCGAGAAATCGGAAATCAAATTCGGCGCGACCCATATCGACGGCCAGAATGCGTTCTACGTGTCGGACAACGGCGCTGGGTTCGACATGGCCTACGCCGACAAACTCTTCGGTGCATTCCAGCGTTTGCACAGCCCGCAGGAATTCGAAGGCAACGGCGTGGGACTCGCCATCGTCCAGCGCATCATCAGCCGCCACAATGGCCGCGTGTGGGCGAAAGCCTCGCTGGGCAACGGAGCGACCTTCTACTTCACCTTGCCGCGCCAGCCGGAGCGGGCGTTGGAGCATGTGATCTGAACCTTTGCAAGATCAGGTGAAAACTTATCGAGGCGCCGTCAGGATCCTCTGGGGCACCCTCGCGGCGGCGAGGGCGGGGGGAGCGGAATGGATCAAGGGCGCGTGCGTGTGCGGTGAACATCTGCTGCCGGTGAGCGCCCGGGTATCCCGGGCGCCTGCGCTGACCTTTGTCCCCAATTGTCGATTGAGAGACATAGCACGCGAAAATCTGACGAGCAGATACTTTACAGCGCGCCGGCTTATGCTATAGTCCGGCCGTTCGCTTCTGGTGAACATTCGTTCACCAAACACAAAATTTAGGATTCGACCATGGACGACAACAAGAGCAGGGCGCTGGCGGCTGCGCTGGCCCAAATCGAGAAGCAATTCGGCAAGGGCTCCATCATGAAGATGGGTGAAGGCCAGATCGAAAGCGACCTGCAGGTCGTGTCGACCGGCTCGCTGGGCCTTGACCTGGCCTTGGGCGTCGGTGGCTTGCCTCGTGGCCGGATCGTTGAAATCTACGGGCCGGAATCGTCGGGTAAGACGACCCTGTGTCTGCAAGCTGTGGCCGAAGCACAAAAGGCGGGTGGCATCGCTGCCTACATCGACGCTGAAAATGCGCTCGACCCCGTCTACGCGCAAAAGCTGGGCGTGAATGTGTCGGACATGCTGATCTCGCAGCCTGATACGGGTGAGCAAGCGCTGGAAATCGCTGACATGCTGGTGCGCTCGGGTGGTGTGGACATTATCGTGGTGGACTCGGTCGCTGCTCTGACGCCGAAGGCCGAAATCGAAGGCGAGATGGGCGATAGCCACGTGGGCCTGCAAGCTCGCCTGATGTCGCAGGCGCTGCGTAAGCTGACGGCCAACATCAAGCGGACCAACACGCTGGTGATCTTCATCAACCAGATTCGTATGAAGATCGGCGTGATGTTCGGCAATCCCGAAACCACGACGGGCGGTAACGCACTGAAGTTCTATGCATCTGTCCGTCTTGATATCCGCCGTACCGGCGCCATCAAGCGCGGCGAAGAAGTAGTGGGTAACGAAACCCGCGTGAAGGTGGTGAAGAACAAGGTCTCGCCCCCGTTCCGCGAAGCGAACTTCGATATTCTCTACGGAGAAGGCATTTCGCGCGAAGGTGAAATCATCGAGCTCGGTGTCGTACACAAGATCATCGAAAAGTCCGGCGCCTGGTATGCCTATAACGGCAGCAAGATCGGCCAGGGTAAGGACAATTCGCGTGAGTACCTGCGCGATAACCCTGAACTCGCGCGCGAGATCGAGGGCAAGATTCGTTCGGTAGTCGGTATCGCTATGCCGGTGCCTGGCGCAGAAGAAGACGAAGAGATGCCGGAAGACGCATAAGCGTTTTGCATTAGGTAAAGCAAACGGCCGGGTCATGATGACTCGGCCGTTTGTTTGTGCGGTAACGTTTATGCAGATCCAAACGATTGAATGATTACATACCCATGTCTTTCGCCAAGTTCGTTATATTAATTACCATCGCGGCCTACATTTCGATCCCGCTGTTCATCGTTTATGGCATTGTCTGGTTTACCAAGCGAGAGCAAGGTACTGTGCCGGATGGGCCGATTTTATCGGCGCTCAAGCGAACTGGGATCCCCGTTCTTCTTGTAGTGTTCTTACTCATCGTCGCCCTGCTGAACATTGCAAGTATGGGGGTGGGCGCGGCCGAGGTGATCAACGGAAGGGTCGTTGATACTCGGAAGTCGAAGGGTGACTATCGTCTTGAGCTCTCTTTTCATGATGGCGACAAGACAGTAATTTTCTCGCCGACACCTTGACCCTACCAAACTCAATTTCAGTGCCGCCGCCAGCATGCGCTCATTTTCTCGGGCTATGCCTACACATGCGATACGCAACCTACACAGTCGTCACGCGACCACGCGCTCTGACTGACAACCTTCGCTTTGGGGCGTGACATATCGGGGCAGGCCCCCGAACGGGTACTAGCTGGTTTTAGGCAGGCACCCAATCGCAACCAGGTTGTTGCGATGGACCGGTTCATACGCGGCGTAATAGTGAATCGCAGCCGCCTCGAACAAGTCTCTGGCAAAGCTGCGCATATCTGGGTCAGCGAGCGACTTGTCGCTCTGACAGGCGATCAGCTTGCGGGTGTAGGCGATGGTAGCGTCGATGAGCTGCGTGTCGTGGCCTGATGTCGCGATCAGCTCGGGCAGCCCGTGGCTTGGGTAGATACGCTTGATGGGCCAGGTCTGCATGCGCTCAAGGTTGGCGACGTGCACGGGTAAGTGCGTGACCTCGCTGGCATCAAGGTAAGTAATCGGGTCTTCCAGCGTATCGCCGGCCAGCAGCGTGCCATCTTCGGGAATGAACAGCACAGTGCCATCGTGACTATGAATTTCGAGATGATGCAGCTCGACGGTGATGCGCCCCACGTGTACACGCAAGATGCCTTCGAATTGGCATGTCGGCATCACGAGCGGCTTGATCGGTGGGTTGCCGTGCTCGATCGTGTCGCGATGTGCGGCCAGTGCTTCCGCAGTCAGCTTATGCGCAATGATCTCGCAATCGCTGAAGACGGCGTTGCCGGCAATATGGTCGTCATGCCAATGGCTGAGCGCGACGCGAATATGCTTCACGCCCGCGTCTTCCAAGGTCTGGCGAATGATCTGCGCATGCGTGGTCGAGATATGGGTGTCGAAGAGCAGCGCATGCTCGCCATCGACGATGGCATAGGAGGCGATGCCCAGCGTGAACGCACCGTCATCCAGCCAATTTGGCTCGGGCGACCAAGCGCGTACGCCCTCCACCCGCCCGTCGTAGAAGGCATACAGGTAGGGGAGGGGGCGCAAGACGCGCAGGGTATCGCCCAGCATGCTCAGGCGGCCTTGACGCGCGTCAGCGCGTTCAGCCATTGGCCAATGGCATCGATTTCTTCCATACATACGCTATGTGGCATCGGCCATGCTTTCCACACCACATCTCGGCCACCTTGTGCAACGGCCTTGGCGGCCATTTCACCGAGCGCGAAGGGAACGATGGGGTCTTGCGTGCCATGACCTGCGAAGACGGGCGTCTGACGGTTGGCTTCGGTGGCGTCTGCGTCGATCAGGCTCTGCGAGGGGATATAGGTAGAAAGCGCAATGATGCCGGCCAAGGTCTCTGGGTGTGTCAGGCCAGTGCTGTAGGCCATTGCCCCGCCTTGCGAAAAGCCAGCCAGCACGATGTGGTCCGCGGTAATGCCACGTTGCGCCTCGCGGGTGATCAAGGCGCGGATCGCGTCGCGGCTTTGCTTGATACCGGCTTCATCCACGCGGCGGCTGATGCTGTTGATTTCGAGGATGTCGTACCACGCGCGCATCACGTAGCCACCATTGCAGGTAACGGGCATCGTATTGGCATGCGGGAAGATAAAACGAATCGGTGTGGACGGGTCGAGCCCGAGCTCAGGCACGATAGGTACAAAGTCGCTGCCATCAGCGCCCAGGCCGTGCATCCAGATCACCGTCCACTGCGGGTTGGGGCCGGTTTCAATTTCAATATGTTCGAGCACAGTGCTCATCGTGTCAGTTCCTTCACGAGGGGGTGTCTGAAGCAATCGGTTGCGTGGTCGTTGACCAGGCCGATTGCCTGCATATAGGCGTAGATGATGGTGGAGCCGACAAACTTGAAGCCCAGTTTGCCAAGGTCTTTCGAAATGCGGTCTGACAAAGCGGTTTTGGCTTCGGGCGAGGTGCCGCCCGAGCGGTCGGTTTGGATCGGTTTGCCATCCACATAGCGCCAGAGCCAGGTATCCAGTGTCTGTCCTGTTGCGCGCAATGCTAGATACGCACGCGCATTGCTCACCGCTGCGGCGACCTTCAGGCGATTGCGAACGATGCCTGGGTCGGCCAGCAGCGCGGCAACCTTGGCGTCGTCATAGCGCGCAATCTGAGCGGCGTCCCAGTTGTCGAACACCACGCGATAGTGGTCACGTTTGTTCAGGATCGTTTCCCAGGAGAGACCGGCCTGCGCGCCTTCCAAGTTGAGCATTTCGAACAAGGTTACGTCGTCGTGGCACGGTACGCCCCACTCTTCGTCATGGTAGGCGACATAGCGGGGATTCTTGGAATTTGCCCAGCGACAACGGCACACGTTGGCTTCGGTCATTGCAGATGCTTTCCTGGCGGATTGAACGTCATGATCGGCTTGGGGAATACGTGCCGGCACCGCATTATGCCTTGCCGTGCGCCGGTTCGTCTGTTGGGTTTTCTTGATTGAAAATTGGATGCGTGAGGGCCGCATATCGGCACTTTTTGCATCTGCACAGGCCGATTTCTCCGGTACGATGCCACTCAAGCCCTAGCTACAGGCGGGGTCGGAGAATCAATTCGAATGTATCGAGGAGAGAAAATGAAGCGAGTGCTACTCAGCGCCCTGCTGACGCTGTGCGCAGCAACATCGGCGCATGCAGCGGGGCAGGCCGCCCCAGTGACGACCGCGGGCAGTTATGTGGACATGTGCAAGCAGGCGACCAATCTGCCGGCCCAGCATGGCGGCGAGTCTGATCTGAAGGGCAACCCGAAGCTCGACGAATACTGCGGCTGCTTCAGCGAAAAGTTCACAGCCCGCGCCTTGAAGACCAATCCCAATTCGCCCCCGCCACCGAGGGAGCAGACTCGAAAGGAAGAGTTTGCGATGCGTGCCAGCTGCCGCAATCAGCTTGGGCTGCCGCCACCGCCGGCCACCAAATAAGGTCAGGGCGCCTGCTTGTAAGACGCAAGCGGGCGCCAACCAGAATCAGAACGTCAGCGGGATATTGAAACGGCGCGAGCCCATGGGCTCACCGTCAAGATAGCCTTCTACATAGACTGCGGAGTCTTGATTACGCATGATTTCCTGCACCAGCCGCTCGGGAATCTGCACGATCGCCGCCTTTTTTTCCGGCACGTAGGAGCCAGAAAATTCGCGCGACATGATCTTCATCGACTTCAGCAGGGGGGCGTCACTCGCTGAAAAGCGCAGCGTGACCATGGAATCGTCGTGCACCGTGAGCGAGGAGCGTGTTGTGGCACCGATTTCGACGTGTACCGGCCAGTGCCCTGCCACATGGCGCGACTGGCGCGAATGCTGAATCGCCGACCGCTGGGGCTTGGCTGCGTCCTTGCTCTGGAAAAGGGATGCAAACGCGTTGAGTACGCGCTCAAACCAGCTGCTGTTGTCATTGCCTTTAGCCACGCCAAACTCCCATATGGATTTCCGCTAATTTAGCATGGGGGGTGGGTGGAGGGTGAACTATGGGCTGTTTGAGTGGCATGGTTCGCCCTTCGAAATTGGCGTACCAGTCTGCGTCGGTAAATAACATGTGTTGTCATCCGCTAGGATTATCCGATGCCATCGTTTCATCATCAAAAGTTGCCTGACCATTCGGCACTCCTCTCTGGGCGCACGCCACCCGACGAGATTGGATTTCAGTCTGAGCAGCTTCAAATCTGGTACAACAACACGAGCGAAAGTTGGGTCGGCGACGGCGAAGTGCCGCATATGCACATGTCGAGCGATGAGTGCTTTATCGTGCTGAAAGGCGCTATTGAAGTTGAAGTAGAAGGGCGTCGGGTCATAATTCAGGAGCGGGAGTTCTGTTGTTTCCCGGCTGGGGTATACCACGCAGTGAAGCGCGTTTTCTCGCCTGTTGAGACCTTGATGCTCCGAGCACCGTCGGTTGATGACAAGGTCTACCAAGTGCAGTCGTAGGGCGCACCGGCGAAGTCGGTGCGCCGCATAGATGAACCATAAACGTTGGTGCAGAGCGGATTTCATACGGCGTATCGACTTCGCTGACACGCCCTACTGTGTTGTTGTCCGCGCTGATGTCGGCAAGATAGATCGGGGCCGAAGCCCCGATCCCGTCACCAAACCAGATCAGCTATTCAACGCCTCAGCCCGCTTCCGCAATTCATATTTCTGGATCTTCCCCGTCGCTGTCTTGGGCAGATCACCAAAGACCACCGTCTTGGGTAGCTTGTAGCCCGCCAAGTGCTGGCGGCAGTGCGCGATGAGCTCTTCCGACGTTACGGTCTCGCCCGGTTTCAATTCGACGAATGCGCAGGGCGTTTCGCCCCATTTTTCGTCGTTGCGGGCCACGACAGCGGCGACCAACACGGCGGGGTGTTTGTAGAGCACTTCTTCGACTTCGATGCTGGAGATGTTCTCGCCGCCCGAGATGATGATGTCCTTGCTGCGATCCTTGATCTTCACATAGCCATCAGGGTCGATCACGGCGAGGTCGCCGGAGTGGAACCAGCCGCCAGCGAAGGCCTCTTGCGTGGCTTTTTCGTTCTTGAGATAGCCCTTCATGCAGATATTGCCGCGGAACATGATCTCGCCCATGGTTTCACCGTCATGCGGTACCGGCTGCATGGTGGTGGGGTCCATCACGTCGAAACCTGCCTGGAAGGGGTAGCGTACGCCTTGGCGGGCGTTGAGCCGGGCACGTTCGGCGAGTGGGAGAGCGTTCCACGATTCTTGTTTGACACAGACCGAGGCGGGGCCGTAGACCTCTGTCAGTCCGTAGATTTGCGTCAGTTCAAAGCCCATGCGTTCCATACCGTCGAGCAGGGCTTCAGAAGGCGCTGCGCCGCCGACGAGGGCCGATACCTTGTGGTTGATGCCTTGCTTCCACTCGGCCGGCGAGTTGGCCAGCATGCCGTGGACAATCGGCGCGCCGCAGTAATGGGTGACTTTTTCTTGGCGGATCAAGTCGAAGATCTGCTTGGCGTCGACACGACGCAGGCAAACGTTGACGCCAGCGCGGGCGGCTAATGACCAGGCGAGGCACCAGCCATTGCAATGGAACAGCGGCAGCGCCCATAAGTAGACGGTGTGCTTGGGCATGTCCCATTCGACGATATTGTTGATCGCGTTGATATAGGCGCCACGGTGGTGGTAGACGACGCCTTTGGGGTTGCCGGTGGTGCCGGACGTGTAGTTGAGCGCGATGGCGTCCCATTCGTCCTGCGGGGGTACCCAGGCGTAGGCTGGGTCGCCTTCGGTCAGCAGGGCCTCGTATTCGAGCGAGCCAAGGGCTGGGTTGGTGCCGGTGTATTCGGCATCGAATGCGTCGATGACGATAGGCTTTGCTGTGCAGCGCTCCAGCGCAGCCTTGATCGTGGGCGAGAACTCGCGGTCGACGATGATGGCCTTCGCTTCACCGTGGTCGAGCATGAAAGCGATGGCGTCGGCATCGAGCCGGGTATTGAGGGTGTTGAGCACCGCGCCGCACATGGGTACGCCGAAATGGGCTTCGACCATCGGCGGGGTGTTGGGCAACATGACGGCAACGGTATCGCCACGGCGGATGCCGCGCTGGGCCAGGGCGGATGCGAGTTGCCGGCAGCGGGCATAGGTATCGCGCCAATTCTGCCGTAGCGCGCCGTGTACGATGGCAGTCCGTTCGCCGTAGACCGTTGCCGCGCGCTCGATGAAATCGAGCGGGGTCATGGCGACGTAATTCGCCGCGTTCTGATCAAGTCCTGTGTTGTACATCGCCTCTCTCCATAGTTTTGGTTATCAACCAACTGCATGAACGGAATCGCTGCACCCGCTTGGGACGAAAGGCACAGCGCTTCAAGACAACCGTGCGACCGACCAGCCCGCTCAGGGTCTTATTTCTTGGGCCGGAACGCCTTGACGATTTCCTCGCGCGTTTCAATATAGGCGGCGCCGATCAAGTCGAGGCAGTAAGGCACGGCGGCAAAAATGCCGGATACCGCGACCTTGCCGTCCTCATGTTTCAATCCTTCCAGCGTTTCTTTGATCGCACGGGGCTGGCCCGGCAGATTCAAGATCAACGCCCGCCCACGCACCACGCCTACTTGGCGTGACAAGATTGCCGTCGGCACAAACTGCAGGCTGATCTGCCGCATCTGCTCGCCAAAGCCCGGCATGACGCGGTCAGCGACAGCCAGCGTCGCATCAGGCGTCACATCGCGCGGGGCGGGGCCGGTGCCGCCGGTGGTCAGCACCAAACCGCAGCCTTCGACGTCGACGAGGCGCTTGAGCTCGGTCTCGATCAGCGCTTGCTCGTCGGGAATCAACACTTCCAGCATGACAAACGGTGTCGCGATGGCTTCCTCAAGCCAAGTACGCAGCGCCGGCAGGCCTTTGTCTTGATACACCCCGCTCGATGCCCGATCACTGATCGAGATCAAACCGATCCGCAATGGTTCACGCGCGACCTGTTCACTCATCGTCGAAATCCTCATCCTCTTCATCGGCTTCGTCGTTGTTCGATTGGCCGAGGGCCGGGGCAGGGTAGAGGTCTTTCAGAAACTGAAAGAGGGCACGGTAGTGCTTGGGCGGCTTGTTGCCCGCACGCTCGGCGCGCGCATTGCGTACCTGTTGGCGCAGGGCCTGGATATCGATACCTGGGTGGTCGTCGACGAGCTTGGCGACTTCCTTGTCGTCAGCCAGCAACGCATCGCGCGTTTGCTCGATCTGGTGCAGCCAAGCGGTTTGCTGGTCGTTTTCACCGCGCAGGGTGTCGAGGAATGCCTGGATCGGCGCCGGGTCGACATCGCGCATCAGGCGGCCAATGTACTGCCGCTGGCGCTTGATGGCGCTGTTGGATGTGATCTTTTGTGCATCCAGCACCGCCGTCATCAAGGTATCGGGCAGGTCGAGTTTCTTGAGCTGGCCCTTGGTCAATGCAATCAATGCCACGCCAAGATCCTGCAGCGCGGTCATTTCGCGCTTCATTTGTGATTTGCTGACGATCTCGATTTCGTCTTCCTGGTCGAACTCGTCGGCGTCGTGGGGCGTATTGCGTGACATGGCTAGGTACTGTGAATGGACTGAGGACTGATATGATACCGGTAGGCAGGGGGATCAGTCGTTAGTGTCATCGTAGTCGGCCGAATTTTGAATGGCGAGGCCGCCGCCAACCGGCGTTGTGGCGATGACCCACGCAACCCCATATCAGACCAGACCATCGACACAGGGCCACACGTGAGCCAAAACCAGGATTCAGGATTCTCCTACACCGCTGATCAACTCAGCGCGCTCGCCGACCAGGTGATCCGCCACGCGACAGCGCAAGGTGCCACCGCATCGGAAGTGGATATTTCGGAAGGCGTCGGCCAGAGCGTGTCTGTGCGATTGGGCGATGTCGAAACCATCGAATATAACCGCGACAAAGGCGTCGCCGTGACGGTGTACCTGGGCCAGGCCAAGGGCCACGCCAGTACATCGGATTTTTCGTCGACTGCGTTGGAGCAAACCGTTAAGGCGGCACTCGCGATTGCACGCCACACCGCATCGGACGACTGTGCGGGCCTTGCAGATGCGCATCGCTTCGCCACCGTGTTCCCCGAGCTCGACCTCTATCACCCCTGGGCCCTGTCGGTCGAAGGGGCCATTGAGCTTGCACGTGGCTGCGAAGACGCGGCCCGTGCTGTCGATGCGCGCATTACCAAGTCCGAAGGCGCATCGCTCTCAACGCATACGGGTCTCTCGGTCTACGCCAATTCGCGCGGCTTCAATGCCGCCAGCCTGAGTTCGCGGCATTCGCTCTCTTGCGCGGTCATCGCCCAAGAAGGCGAGGCCATGCAACGCGATTCCTGGTACGGTGCCGCGCGAGCACATGAAGATATGGAGCCGGCAACCGCCATTGGCCGCCGCGCGGGCGAACGCGCACTGGCCCGCCTGGGTGCACGCCGTGTGCCGACGGGCGATTACCCGGTGATGTTTGACCCGATGATGGCAGGCGGCTTGATCAGCCAATTCATCGGCGCGATATCGGGCGGCAGCCTGTATCGCAAGGCGTCCTTCCTGCTGGATTCGTTGGGGCAGGAAGTGTTCTCGCCCATCGTGAACATCGTCGAAGACCCCTTCATCAAGCGCGGCATGGGCAGCTCGGCGTACGACGCCGAAGGTGTAGCTTGCGTGCGGCGCGACCTGGTGGCGGGCGGCGTGCTGCAAGGCTATGTGATGTCGAGCTACTCGGCCCGCAAGCTGGGCATGGAGACCACGGGTAATGCAGGTGGTGCGCACAACCTTTTGGTACAGCCGACGGCAGGCGATTTCAATGACATGCTGAAACGCATGGGCACGGGCCTCTTGGTCACCGAGCTCATGGGCACTGGCGTCAACCCGGTCACCGGCGATTATTCGCGCGGCGCGGCGGGTTACTGGGTGGAGAATGGCGTGATTGCCTACCCGGTCGAAGAAATCACCATCGCCGGCAATCTGAAGGATATGTTCAAGTCCATCGTCGCGATTGGTTCAGATATTGAGCGGCGGGGCAGCAAGTATGTGGGGTCGATCTTGCTGGAGAAGATGACGGTGGCGGGGGAGTGAGATGAGGATGCAGCGCTGTTGGGCGGTGATATTCATCATCATATGCTTTGAGGAGATGACAGCGCAGGCCAACCTGTAAGCCTGACGACGGGTCGGTCGTGGAAATTAATTGACATTCCCTGCGTCGGAAGGCGCTTCGCTTTTCCGACCTACACGCTGATCCTCGGTGCGGGTATCGTGGCTCCGGCCGTCTTTCATGATGGGTGGATGGTCGACTGTTACATGTTGGCGAAGCAATGAAGTAATAAAGCCCCGGGCGATGGAATCCCCCGGGGCTTTATTTCGACTTGCTCTACGGTAGGGTGCATCCGGCGCAGTCGATGCGCCGGATGATGCGTGACATCTACCGGTATTGCTGACCTATCCATACGGCGCATCGACTGCGCTGATGCGCCCTACGAACTACACCACGGTCAACCTGCCGACTGCTTCGTCTGGCGGGGTTCCCAACCTCCACCCAACGCCTGGTACACACCCACTAGCGCCGTCAAGCGGTCACGTAGGGCATCTACCCGGTCGCGCTCGGCGGAGAGCCGGTCGCGTTCGGCGTTGATCAGGTCGACGTAGCTGGCCGTGCCGGCCTTGTAACGCAACTCGGTCAATTGCTTCACGCGGTTTTGGCTATCTGCGCGGACGATGGTCGCGGCCAGGGCTTCCTTCGCGCCGTCGTGCGTGGCCAGGGCTGATTTCGCGTCGCCGTAGGCCGAACGGGCGGCTTGGGCGTAGGCGATTTCGGCCTGGTTGCGGCTCGACTTGGCGATTTCGACTTCCTGATAGATCGTTGCGAGGCCGACCAACGGCTGCGTGATCATCGCGCCTGCGTTCCAGGTGCGGGCCGATGACTTCGCCAGGTTGCCAAAGCTCAGACTCTCGCCGCCAAAGAGGCCGGTGAGGCTGATGCTTGGGAAGAAGCGGCGCTTGGCTTCGCTGAGGCTGGCATCTGCCTGCTGGAACTCGCTGGCGGCCTGCTGGACGTCTGGGCGACGGGTCAGCAGGTCGGCCGGCAGGTTGGCCGGGATATCCGGCGTACGGGCCAGCGTTTCCAGGCCAGCGCCACGGCTGACGGTGCCGTCGATCACTTCACGCGGAGAGCGGCCGAGCAGCACGGCCAAGGCAGCCTCTGCCTTGGTGCGTGCGGCGACGGTCGTCGGCAGGCTGGCGGCGACGCTGGCTTGCTCTGCTTCGGCGATCTTCAGCTCATACTCGCCAATCGCGCCTACGGCAAAACGGCGCTTTTGCAGCTCAAGTGCTTCATTGCGCGTAGCCAGCGTTTGGGTCAGCAGGGCGACGTCGGCATCGAGGCCGAGCAGGGCGAAGTAGCTTTTCGCAGTCTGCGCGGCCACGGCGCTGCGTGTGGTGTCGCGTGCATACTCGCTGGCGGCGAGCTGGGCACGCGCTGCATCACGAGCCTTCCAGAGCCGGCCCCACAGGTCGATTTCGTACGAGGCATTGATGCTGCCGTCGTACACCGTGCGCGTGCCGGTCTGGCCGGGCGCAGCTGTTTCGAGGCTCGGCTTGCGGCGCGTGGCTGAGGTGCTCAGGTTGACGTCGGGCAGCAGTGCGATATCGGCTTCAGACAGCGTGGCCTGCGATTGGCCGATCCGCTCTGCGGCCGATAGCACATCGGCGTTGTGCGCCAGGGCTTCTTCGATCAACGTGGTCAACGTCGGATCGTTGAAGCTATGCCACCACTCGTCAAGCTGCGGCGACAGCGCGCTCGATTGCGCGGCCGGCAGGTCGAGCTTTGGCGGTTCTGCCATGTTGGCGCAGCCCGCCAGGGCTGCGGCAACCAGCACCGCCGTCAGGGACAGGTGCAGTTTACTCATCGTGATGTCCTCCTTCGACCACGCCGAATTCATGTTCCGACTTCGGCGGAATCAGCTCCTCTTCCGGCGTCACCAGGGCGCGATCGGTGATCAGCTTGTAGAACAGCGGCACGAAGAAGATCGCCAGGAAGGTGGCGGCCATCATCCCGCCCATCACACCGGTACCGACCGAGGTCCGTGCACCTGCGCCGGCACCGTGCGAGAACGCAAGCGGTACCACGCCCAGGATGAAGGCCATCGAGGTCATGATGATGGGGCGGAACCGCAGGCGCGCGGCTTCAATGGCGGCCGCTGCAGGCGGGTAGCCTTCGTGATGCTTCAGCACGGCGTATTCCACGATCAGGATGGCGTTCTTGGCGGCAAGGCCCAAGAGCGTCACCACACCAATCTGGAAGTACACGTCGTTGGTGAAGTGGCGGATATTCACCGCCACCAGGGCACCAAACACGCCGAACGGCATCGCCATCAGCACCGAGAAGGGCAGGGACCATTTCTCGTACTGCGCCGCGAGGATCAGGAACACCATGACCACGGCCATGCCGATCGCGAGATAGGCTGCGCCGGAGTTACGCTTTTCCTGGTAGGACGCACCGCTCCAGTCGTAAGTCATATCGCTTGGCAGCACTTGCTTGGCGATACGCTCGACTTCGGCGATAGCCTGGCCGGAGGAGTAACCCGGCTTAGCTGCACCCAACATCTTCACGGCCGGCAGGTCGTTGAAGCGGTCAAGGCTATCTGGACCCGCGCTGTACTCGATCTTGGCGATGGCCGAGATCGGCACCATATTGCCACGCGTGCTCTTCACGAAGATGCGACCGATGTCTTCAGGGCGCTTGCGGTACTTCGAATCCGCAGACAACAGCACCTGCCAGGTACGGCCGTACTTGTTGAAGTCGTTCACGTAGTAGGAGCCCAGCGTTGCAGCCAGCGTGTTGAACGCGTCATCGAGGTTCACACCCAGTGCCTTGGCCTTTTCGCGATCCACGTCCACAAAGAGCTGCGGTGCGTTGGGGCGCCACAGGGTTTGCACGTTGGCGAGAATCGGGCTCTTCATGGCGGCGCCGATAAACGCATCCTTGGCTTCCGCGAGCTTCTTCGGTCCGCCATCCCCCTTGTTCTGGATGTAGAACTCGAAGCCACCCGTGCTACCCAAGCCGAAGATGGCTGGCGGATTGAAGGCCAGCACCAGCGCTTCCTTGATGGTCGCGGTCTTCATGAACAGCTCGCCCACCAGTTGCTGGGTGGTGACTTCACGCTCGTCCCAATGCTTCTGGGTGACGAAAATGGTCGCGGCGCTATTCTTGTAACCACCGCCCAGGAAGTCGAAGCCGGTAAAGGCGATGACGTCTTGGTTGGCTGGGTTGGACTTGATCGCGTCGATCACATGGCCCACAACGGCGTCGGTACGG
>Ga0213872_10000817_pt1 | contig 22567 bp, 21 predicted proteins | sample VelepicomBERX_R2_FD_160071 | JGI IMG/M metagenome (GOLD analysis project Ga0213872, IMG submission 160071) | Rhizosphere microbial communities from Vellozia epidendroides in rupestrian grasslands, the National Park of Serra do Cipo, Brazil - RX_R2 | ecosystem: Host-associated > Plants > Roots >...
GTGTTAAACTACCGGGCTAAAATTCAGTTCCAGATTGCGCAAAAGGCAGCAGCCAGCGCCGTATTCCCGCAGGTTTCGCCTGCCTGACCCACGAATGACCACTCAAACCGCAACACATAAATCCCCCAGCCGCGCCTCGCAGTACTGGGCCCTGACCAAGCCGCGCGTCACGCAGCTGGCGGTCTTCTGCGCCGTGATCGGCATGCTGCTGGCCACCGACGGTGTGCCGGACTGGCATGTGCTGGTCGCCGCCACCGTCGGTATCTGGCTGCTGGCCGGCGCCGCTTTTGCCGTCAACTGCCTGGCCGAGCGCGAGATCGACGCGCGCATGGCGCGTACCGCCCGCCGCCCGATGGCGCTGGGCGAGATCACCGTGCCGCAGACGGTCGTCTTCGCGCTGGTGATCGGCGGTGCGGGCATGGGCGTGCTGTACTACCTGGTGAACCCGCTGACCATGTGGCTGACCTTTGTCACCTTTGTCGGCTACGCCATCATCTACACCATGATCCTCAAGCCGGCCACGCCGCAGAACATCGTCATCGGCGGCCTGTCCGGCGCCATGCCGCCTGCGCTGGGCTGGGCCGCCGTCGCCAATGACGTGCCGATGCAGGCCTGGCTGCTGGTACTGATCATCTTCATCTGGACCCCGCCGCACTTCTGGGCGCTGGCCATGTACCGCCGTGACGACTACGCCAAATCCGGCTTGCCCATGCTGCCGGTTACGCATGGCATGCCGTTCACCCAGCTGAACGTGTGGCTGTATTCGCTGGCGCTGGCGGCGTGCACCTTGCTGCCGTTTGCCGTCAAGATGAGCGGCCTGATTTACCTGGGCAGCGCCATCGTGCTGAACGGCGTGTTCCTGTACTACGGCTGGCAGATCTACCGCCACTACACCGACCTGATCGCGCGCAAGGCGTTCACCTGGTCGATCATCTATCTGTCGCTGCTGTTCGCCGCGCTGCTGCTCGACCACTACTTCTTCTACACGCTATGAAAAAACTGTTTGCGCTGCTGATGGTACTGGTGTCCCTGGCGGGCTGCGACCGCTTTCTGGGCGCGCCCAAGCTGGACTTCAAGAACACCGACCTGACCGGCCTGGATTACGCCAAGGACTTTGCGCTGACCGACCATACCGGCAAGCCGCGCACCCTGGCCGACTTCAAGGGCAAGATCGTGGTGATGTTCTTCGGTTATACCCAGTGCCCGGACGTGTGCCCGACCACCATGGCCGAGATGTCGGCGGTGATGCAGGAGCTGGGCCCGCAGGCCGACCAGGTGCAGGTGCTGTTTGCCACCATCGATCCGGAGCGCGACACCCAGCAGCTGCTGGCGGAGTACGTGCCGGCCTTCGACAAGCGCTTTATCGGCCTGTATGGCACGCCGGAGCAGGTGGCCAAGGTGGCCAAGGAGTTCAAGGTCTACTACGCCAAGGTGCCGGGCAAGACCCCGGGCAGCTACACCATGGATCACACGGCGGCCAGCTACGTGTTCGACAAGAACGGCAAGATCCGCCTGTTCGTGCGCAATGGCCAGGGCCCGGCGCCGCTGGTTCACGACATCAAGCTGCTGCTGAACTAAGAAGGCGTCTCAAAATGACCGTGGCGTTGTTGCAGCTCCTTGCCGTGCAGGCGCACTGTCTTCGTCGCTGCGCCTAGCCACGCTCATTTTGAAACGCCTTCTAATCCCTATTTGAGCATCAGGGCCGTCAGTTCCGGCCCCAGATGGCGTTCGTAGATGGCGCGCAAAGTGCCATCCTGCTGCATGTCGTGGATGGCGCGGCTGAACTGCGCCGCCAGCGCGTCCGAGACGCGGGTGCGCGATACCACCAGTCCCCCCGTGATATTGTCCTGCGGCGCCCAGTCCATGATGCGGTACTGGCCCGTCATTTCCTCGTGCCGCAGCAGCGGACCCCAGCTGGTGGGCAGTCCCAGTACGGCGTCCACGCGGTGCAGCTTGAACAGCCGCAGCAGCGAAGAAAAATCTCCCGTTTCGTACACGCGGCCTTGCGCGCGCAGCTTGTCCAGCCGGGCGTCATAGGTGGCGCCGTGGTGGAAGCTGCGGATCACCGCCACCTTGTAGTTCGACTCGGTCAGGAAGGTCTCCAGGCTTTGCACCTGGGGCTTGGCGTCCATCTGCAGCAGCACGTAGTTGTGGCCCCACAGGTAGGGAATGAAGCGCGCCGCCTTTTCGCGTTCCGGCGAGGGAATGCCGGAGACGGTGATGTCCAGCGTGCCGCTGGCGATGCCTGTCCAGATGCGCACACGCGAATCGGTGCGGCGCACGAAGCGGCAGGACAGGCGTTTTTCCAGTTCGTCGATCAGGTCTTTGTCGACGCCGGCCCAGGCGCCGTTCTGGTCGCGGTAGTACAGGGCGCCGTGCTCGTAGAAGGCTACTTCCAGGCCCTGGCAGCTGTCGGCCGGCGCGCGCTGCTGGGCCAGCGCCAGGCCAGGGCCGCATGCCAGCAATGCGCCGCAGATCAGCCACTTCCTCAGCACGGCGTCTCCTTGTTTAGTCGGACAGCTCGTCGTGGTCGCACTGCACGGGCTTGGGGATCACCTTCACCAGCAGGATGCGCGGACCGTTCATCTTGCGGGCCACAATGTCGAAGCAGCGGAAGCCGACGCGCTGGCCCTGTTTGGGGATGTCGCCCAGCTTCAGCATCAGCAGGCCGCCTACGGATTCTACCTCTTCCTGGCCTTCCACCTCGGGTTCGATGTCGATGCCCAGTGCCTGCTGCAGCGAGACGATCGGCAGGCTGGCCTTGCCGATCAGGGTGCCGTCGGCCTGCTTGAGCCAGTCGTTCTCGTTGATGCGGAATTCGTCGTGGATCTCGCCCACCAGTGCGCCCAGCAGATTGTCCAGGGTGACGAAGCCCAGCGGGCGCTTGCCCTTCTCGCCGATCAGGGCGAAGTGCGGCGCGCCGTCGCGGAAGCGGCGGAACTGCTCCAGCGCGGGCGTGCGCGCGGAGATGGTTTCCACCGGCCGCAGGAAGGGCACCAGGTCGGTCACCGGCTTGCCCGACTGCTGGGCGAAGAACAAGTCCTTCAGGTGGACCACGCCCAGTACCGTTTCCTCGTCCGCGTCGTAGTAGGGATAGCGGCTGAAGCGGTTGCGCAGCATGGTCTCCAGGTTTTCCTGCAATGGGCGGTTGGCGTACAGGCCGATCACCTCATTAATCGGCCGCATCAGGTCCGACACCGACAGCTCGGAGAAGTCCAGCGAATGGGCCAGGATATTGCGCTCGTCCTTGTTGAATTTGCTGCCCGGCTGCTGGTTGGAGCGCAGGATCAGCTTCAGTTCATCGACCGAGTAGTGGGCCTGGTGGCTGCCCTTGTCGGCCAGTCCCAGCACGCCCAGCACGAAGCCGGCGCTGCGGTTGAGCAGCCAGATGGCGGGATACATGGCCCAGTAGAAGGCATACAGCGGCGTGGCGCTGAACAGACCGATGGCTTCCGGCATGCGGATCGCCAGCGACTTGGGCGCCAGCTCGCCCACCACGATGTGCAGGAAGGAGATGACCGTGAAAGCCAGCGCGAATGCGATCCCGTGCAGCAGTTCGGGCGAAGTGATGCCGAGCGCATGGAACAGCGGCTCCAGCAAGGCGGCGAAGGCGGGTTCGCCGATCCAGCCCAGGCCCAGCGAGGCGAGGGTGATGCCCAGCTGGCAGGCCGACAGATAGGCATCCAGATCGCCATGCACGCGCGCCAGCATGCGTCCGCGCAGGCCGTGGGTCTTGGCGATGGCGCGCACGCGGGTAGGACGCAGGGTGACGATGCCAAATTCGGCGGCCACAAAGAAGCCATTCAGCGCGACCAGGACGATGGCGAGAACGACCAGTAGAAAAGTTTGCATAGGGGAGCCGTTGCCGGCCGGAGTCTCAAAGTGCTTATCTTAAGCGACTTATATGACAGGCGTGGATTTCTTCTCTTGCGGGACTTTGATGAGACCGTTAGTGCGCGGCCCAGTTCCATGCTATAAGCGGGAGCCATTTGAATATATGGCTATTCGTATTGAAAGGCCTTATATTGATTGACATGCAGATTTACCTTTCCAGATTTGTCGTCGCGCTTCTCATTGTTGCTGCTCCGTTCATCACGGTGTTCATCTTGTTTCTCGTTTGGCTGGCGGTGCACCTGCGATTGGATGCTCACCTACCGAATTTGGGCTTGCTTGCCCTCGCCGCGAGCGGCATGGTCTTTTCGGCTGCAGTTGTCGTGATCTGGAGGGAGCTGGTGAAGATGCTCAGGTGGGGACGAAAGCCCGTTCTCGCATTCGATAATGCAGGCATCTCCTACACCAGGAACCTGTGCGACATCGAATATCTTCCTTATGCAGAAATTTGCGGTGTCGACTTTGGGGACTTCGAGGGCCGCAGGCACTGCCTGCTTATCCATCGAAGAAACGCTGCTGTTATCGGAATCTTTACGACTAACCTTGGCGCATCTGCCGATGAGATTTTTTCCGAATTTAAGAAGCACTTACCTGACTTGATTCAGCCATATAAAATCGCCTTGCGCTTGGTCGCTGTGGCGAAATGATCGCTAGCTGAGGAAAGTCATGCGCTGTCTGAGTCCCCGGCGCACATTGCTGAATGAGATCCCGCTGTGCTAAAGTCGATGTAATTATTTGATAACATCGATGCATCAGTCGTGAAGCGGAGCATATGAAATTCCGGATCAGCACAAGCTTTATTTTCCTTAGTCTCTGGTGTTTGCTGAACCTTTGCATGTCCCAGGAAGCGCCGGCGGCGCCAAACACTGAGCAGGTTCAGGAAGCCATCAAATCTCACCTTCCAGCGGCGCCAGAAGGCTTTGCATGGCAGCTTTATAAAAATGCCGTCTTTCTCAAACCGGCCCAGTGGCATGAGCGCGTCACGGCGACCAAGCCAGGCGGCATTCCGGTTTTTGTCTACGCGGCCAGCCCGGAAGAGTTTTCTGATATCAAACAATTCGAGATGGGCCTGACGCTTCAGATTATCAGCGGCTCGCAGCACGTTCGAAATATCGAAGCCAGGAAGATGGCGCTTCTCTACCTCAAGCCGATTCTGGACGCGCATAAAAAAGAGGAAGTGCTGATGCTGGAGCAAAGCACGCGCGGCGATTTCGAACGGACATTTTTCCGCTATCGGGATGCGCCGGCGGGCCTTAAGCCAATCATCGTTCACAAATTTATCCTGGCGAATAACGTTACCGATAGCGTGCACATTTTTACCTTCGAAAGCCCTGCGGATACTTGGGAAGGGAACTGGGCCAAGTACGGAACGCCGATTCTGGGTAAGGTCAATGTGATTCCGACGCTGTCGCCCAATTAAATGGAAGCATGCTTTGTCGCCGATGTATTCAGCAATCGTAACAATGCCGTACTGCTGGAACGGTGGGACGCTTTAGCCCTGCCGGACAGCTGGCTGGTTGCGGGATGCCTGTTTCAGACGGTGTGGAACCGCATCTCAGGCCAAGCACCGGAAGCGGGCATCAAGGATTACGACATCTTCTATTTCGATCCGCACGACTTGTCCGAGGCGGGCGAGCGCGAGGCTCAGCGCCGCGCCGAAGCCCTGTTCGGCGAGTTGGATATCACGCTGGAGGTGTGCAATCAGGCGCGGGTTCACTTGTGGTACGAGTCCCACTTCGGCCATTCTTATCCACGTCTGAGCAACAGCCAGGATGGCATTCAGCGCTTTCTTATTCCTGCCACTTGCGTTGGAATGAATCCTCGAGAAGTGTATGCGCCCAATGGGCTTGAGCTGGTCTATAGTGGAACGCTCTCAATGAACCCGCTCACCCCGCATCGCGCGCTGTACGAAGCGAAGGCATTGTCATACCAGAGCCGCTGGTCATGGCTGAAGGTAGCAACCGAACACCAAGAGACTTATGCAGCCACTGAATAAAAAATCCAAACGTTCCGCTGCCCTGGAACTACTCAAGGCAAGGGGCGTCCCCGCTAGCGAAGCCGCGCCGCTTTTGCACCGTCTGCTTTGGCGCTGCGGCATCGATGTGCCGCCACCGCATTTCTCCAGTTTCTGGTTCAATGCCGCTTTGACAGGTGGATTTTGTGGCCTTGGCTGGGGCCTGATAATGTGGCTGTTTTTCTGGTCACGTCAATCCATGCCGGTCTTGTTGGCATTGCTGATCACTGTGCTGTTTGGCTTTTTTATGGGACTAATGATGGCGAGCATCTGCCGTCACACCGCGCGTGCGGCGCAAGTGCCGTCGTGGCGAGAATTTGAGGGATAAGACTTTATGAAACTTCATCGTCATCTGGCGACCGCCGCCTTGCTGGCCAGCGGTCTGGTCGCAATCGGTAGCGCCCAAGCGGACGGTTCGCCGTCGATACAAAAGGAGGTGTTATCAAGCGGCAGCACCTCGTGGGACGGCACTCCTTATACCGCCTATCCTGCGGGCGCGCCGGAGCTGAGCGTCCTGAAGATCACCATCGCGCCGCATGCCACATTGCCATGGCATTCCCACCCGGTCCCCAATGCTGCCTACGTCGTCTCGGGTGAGCTCACCGTGGAGAAGCAGTCTACAGGCGAAAAGAAGGTACTCACCGCCGGGCAGGTGCTGCCTGAACTGGTCGGCCAGATTCATCGCGGCACGGCAGGCGATGCGCCGGTCGTCCTCATCGTGTTCTACGCCGGTACCAAAGGCACACCGCTGTCGCAGTAGAGGGTAGGGTGGGGCGTTTTTTAAAAAAGTCCAAAACAGTCTAATTGACGCAACTCCACACCAATTCTGTCTAAAAAAGAGGGGGGGCCGTCTAAAAGAGTCCGCGAATTTGGGGGCAAAGTCTAAAACGATCCAGCCGTAGAGGAAGAAAGTCTAAATCGAACTTCGATTCCGTTCTCTGATCCAACCCTTAGACTCAATTGGAGAGGATCGAACCTGGCAATGATTACTGGATTCGCGCCGACGACTGTAGGGCTCGCTTCGAGGAGCGGTTGCAGCGGCAGTCTAAAAACAAAAGCGCGGTGTTCTAATTCAGTCCAATGTGAGAGGGCTGATGGTCTAAAGCGGTCTGTGTATTTCCCGGCGGAGCCTAATTCAGGCTAGAGAATTTTCCGCTTGGTGTTTTTTAGCCGGGATTAGAGTGGAATAGGCTCAGGCGGCGTGGTTTAGACTATTTGCTGGAAAACGACACCGGGTAGGCATATAGGCTGCGCTATGCCGCAGCCAGAATCGCCTCAACGGCCGGATGCTTGATCTTGCGCTCGTTGGAGATGGCGTAGAACTGCTCGTGCAGCTCATGCGCGTCGCCGACCAGCACCGCGCCCAGCTGCTCGGCGATATCCTGCGCCATCGCGGACGGCGCGAAGAACATGCCCATGCCATTGCGCCCGAAAGTATTCAGCATCGCGTTATCCTCAAACTCGCCCACCACATCCGGCCGCACGCCATGCTGCACCAGCCATGCATCGATGCGTCCGCGCAGCGCCGTGTTACGCGTCGGCAGAAGCAGCGGCGCGCCATGCAGGCTGGCCGGAAAATCCTTGCGGTACTTGCGCGCCAGCTTTGGAACACCAAACAGCTGCATATCGCTTTCCGCCAGCAGATGGCTGAATACTTTCAGACCGCTACCCGCCTGCACTGCGCGGTCGGTCAGCACCACATCCAGCTTGTTCAGCGCCAGATCCGCCAGCAGCGCCTCGAATTCATCCTCAAAGCACACCAGCTTGACCTGCTGCGACAACTGCTGCGTCGCCTGCAGAAGGTGATAGGCCATCAGCTTCGGCATCGAGTCCGATATGCCTACGGTGAGACGCATCTTGCCCGTATCTGCCTCTTCCAGCGCATCCTGCAGCTGGTCGCCCAGCAGGAAGATCTGGTCGCAGTAGTTCAAGGCCACCCGGCCCGCCTCGGTCGGCACCAGCCGCCGTCCCTGTGGCTGCAATAGTGATTTGCCGACCTGCTGTTCCAGCTGCGCCAGCTGCATGCTGACGGTCTGAATCGCCAGCCCAAGCCGCTCAGCCGCTCGGGTGACGCTGCCCTCCTTGGCGACAGTCCAGAAGAAGTGCAGGTGGCGATAGTTCAATCCAGCGGTTTTCATATCTTCGATTTTTATGAAGTAATACTTCGATTATCTTCTATTTTTCAAAATAGATGTTTTGCTTACACTGCTCTGGTCATTAACTCACAAGTGAGCAGAGCATGAAACACTTCAGAGTGTCATTCCTCGTCACCTTCGTCTGCCTGGCGGTAGCGGGGTGGTGGGGCTACGAACTGACGGGATGGTCCGGCGCATTGAGCGCCATGGGCATCGCCGCCATTCTCGGCGTGATGGAAGTCTCGCTGTCCTTCGATAACGCGGTGGTCAACGCCTCCGTGCTGAAGACCTGGGACGCCTTCTGGAAGAAGCTGTTCCTCGGCGTCGGCATCGTCATCGCCGTATTCGGCATGCGCCTGCTGTTCCCGCTGGTGATCGTCGCCGTGGCGGCGGACATCGGCCTGATGGACGTGTGGCAGCTGGCCCTGAACGACCCGCAAGCCTATTCCCAGCACCTGACCAACCACCACGCCGAAGTGGCGGCCTTTGGCGGCATGTTCCTGCTGCTGGTGTTCCTCAACTTCCTGCTGGATCACGAGAAGGAGCTGCACTGGCTGGGTAACGTCGAGAAGAAACTGGGCTCGCTGGGCAAAGTTTCCTCGATCTCCGTGATGGCCGCGCTGGCCGTACTGATGGGCAGCCTGGCGCTGGTGGACGAATCGCAGGAGCTGGTGGTGCTGATCTCCGGCCTGTGGGGCGTGCTGGTCTACGTCGGCGTGGACGCCATCAGCAATCTGCTGGAAAGCGAAGAAGAGGGCAAGGGCAATGTGGGTGAGATGGTCAAGCGCGGCGGCATCGGCGCCTTCCTCTACCTGGAAGTGCTGGATGCATCGTTCAGCTTCGACGGCGTGATCGGCGCGTTTGCCATCACCACCGACGTCGTGATCATCATGCTCGGCCTGGCCATTGGCGCGATGTTCGTGCGTTCGCTGACGGTCTACCTGGTGGAAGCCGAAACGCTGGACAAATTCGTCTTCCTGGAGCACGGCGCGCACTACGCCATCGGCATCCTGGCCGTGATCATGTTGGCCAGTATGAAGTACCACATTCCAGAAATTTTCACCGGCCTGGTGGGCGTGGCGTTCATCGCCGCCTCGCTGTGGTCCTCGGTCCGGCACCGCAACCGGGAAGCCAATGCGGTCGCAATTTAAACAAGGAGCATCACATCATGGCAATCAGTCTGCAAAAAGGCGGTAACGTCAACCTGAGCAAGGAAGCACCGGGCTTGAACAAGCTGGTGGTGGGCCTGGGATGGGACGTGCGCGTCAGCGACGGCAACGCATTCGATCTGGACGGCTCGGCCTTCCTGCTGAAGGCGGACGGCAAGGTGCGCGGCGACGCCGACTTCATCTTCTACAACAACCTCAAGTCGGTGGAAGGCTCGGTCAAGCACTCCGGCGACAACCGCACCGGCGCCGGCGATGGCGACGATGAAACCGTGGCGATCGACCTGTCGCAGGTGCCGCCTGGCGTCGAGCGCATTTCCGTGTGCGTCACCATCCACGAAGGCGACACCCGCCGCCAGAACTTCGGCATGGTGCAGAAGGCTTTCGTGCGCTGCGTGAACGCCGCCACCAATACCGAGATCGCCCGCTTCGACCTGTCGGAAGACGGCTCGACCGAGACGGCGATGGTGTTCGGCGAAGTCTATCGCAACGGCAGCGACTGGAAATTCCGCGCCGTCGGCCAGGGTTTCAAGGGCGGCCTTGGTCCGCTGGCCGGCTCGTTCGGCGTGAACATTTAAGGAGCAAGTCATGCCGGTATTTACCGTAACGGGCGACGTCGATCCCTTCCTGCACGTGTCGCTGCAGCAGGGCGAGAAGGTCGTCTGCGAATCGAACGCGATGGTGATGATGGAAGCCACGCTTGACCTGAAGGGCAAGATCACCGGCGGCATCGGCAGCGCGATCATGCGCCGCCTGGCCAACGAGGAATCCTTCTTCCAGCAGCATATCGAGGCAGTGCGCGGCGCGGGCGACTGCCTGCTCTCGCCCACGCTGCCGGGCGCGATGCAGGTGATCGATGTCGGCCCGCGCCAGTATCTGCTGAACGACGGCGCCTTCGTCGCTGCCGCTGCCGGCGTGGCGCTCAACGTCCGTACCCAAAACCTGGGCAATGCGCTGTTTGCCCAGAGCGGCGGTTTCTTCATCACCGAGACCAGCGGCGCTGGCCAGGTGGTGGTGTCGGGCTTCGGCTCCATGTCCACGCTGGACGTGCAGCCGGGCCGCGACGTGGTGATCGATAACGCCCACGTGGTCGCGTGGGACAACAGCCTGCGCTACGAAATCTCCGTCACCACCCAGGGCGGCGGTTTCCTCAGCAATCTGGTGAATAGCCAGACCAGCGGCGAAGGCGTGGTGCTGCGCTTCTCCGGCCAGGGCAAGGTGCTGGTGTGCTCGCGCAACCGCGACGCCTTCCTGGCCTGGACCCAGCGCAGCGTTCAATGAAAGGAATTGCTATGACAGTCAATCTGCAAAAGGGACAAAAAATCTCGCTGACGAAGATGGCCGAAGCGGAGGCCGGCGGCGCCCTGAGCCAGGTGGTAATGGGCCTGGGCTGGGACGCCATCAAGACCGGCGGCTTGTTTGGTTTCGGCGCGCGCACGGTGGCGGTGGACCTGGATGCCTCCTGCCTGATGTTCGACGAATCCGGTCGCCCGGTGGATGTGGTCTGGTTCCGCCAGCTGCAAAGTCGCGACGGCAGCATCCTGCACACGGGCGATAACCGCAGCGGAGCAGGGGAGGGCGACGATGAGCAGATCCGCGTCGACCTGGCCCGCGTGCCATCGCAGGTGGCCAGCCTGGTGTTCACCGTGAACAGCTTCACCGGCCAGAGCTTCATGCAGGTGGAGAACGCCTACTGCCGCCTGCTGGACGCCAGCGGCGGCAAGGAGCTGGCGCGCTTCAATCTCTCCGTGCAGGGCCCGCATTCGGCGCAGATCATGGCCAAGGTCTACCGCCACAACGGCGAGTGGAAAATGCATGCCATCGGCGAGAATGGGCACGGCCGCACTTTCGACGATTTACTGCCGCAGATCGCCGCGCAACTCTAAGTGGTATCATGGTTCATGGTCATCGTACAACCATATGCGGAGAATGACATGCTGATATAATTATCAAGTCAGTCACAGTCATTCCCCGAATCCATGAGCCAAACCGCCGTTCACGCCATGCCTGCCGCCGCCATCGTGCCGAAGAAGAAGCACCGCAACCTCGCCCAAGGCGTGGTGGAAGCCTTCACCGAGAGCATCCAGTCGGGCCAGCTGAAGGCGGGCGATAAGCTGCCCACCGAATCGGTGATCATGGAGCTGCACGGCGTCAGCCGTACCGTGGTGCGCGAAGCCATCTCGCACCTGCAGGCGGCCGGGCTGGTGCAGACCCGCCACGGCATCGGCACCTTTGTGCTGGAGCCGCAGCCGGCCAAGATGCGCATTTCGGCCGACACCATCCGCACCCTGGGCGACGTGCTGGCCGTGCTGGAGCTGCGTATCAGCCTGGAGACGGAAGCCGCCTGGCTGGCCGCCACCCGCCGCACCGAGCAGCAGGTGGCAGAGATGGGCGCCGCCCTGCAGCGCATGGCGCCGCAGCCGGGCCAATCCAGCCCGGTGGAATCGGACGTTTACTTCCACCTGCTGATTGCCCAGTCGACCGGCAACCGCTACTTCGTCGACATCCTGAGCGACCTGGGGAACACCATCATCCCGCGTGCCCGCATCAATTCGGCCCAGCTGGTGCATGAAGATCCGGCCGCCTACCTGCAGCGCGTGCACCGCGAACACGAAGACATCTACCACGCCATCCTGCGCAAGGACGCCGAGGCGGCCCGCGCCGCCATGCGCACCCACCTGAGCAACTCGCGCGAACGCCTGCGCCGCGCCCAGGACGCCATCACCGCTAATTAAGGGCATTCCCGCCGGAGGCGGGAATATTCCATTTTCCCGTTCTTGCCACAGGGCGCATAAAACCGCTTGCTCACGTTTCGATATAGTTGTACGATGTCATACAACAAGCAGCAAGTATTGTCCTTTCCTTATCGGTCCGTCGCACATTGGAGACATTTATGCACCCGTTAGAACTTCAAAAAACCATTTCCTCCGGCCTGCTGTCCTTCCCGGTTACCGACTTTGACGCCGAAGGCAACTTCCGCAAGTCGACCTATATCGAGCGCCTGGAATGGCTGGCACCCTACGGTGCGACGGCGCTGTTCGCGGCGGGCGGCACCGGCGAATTCTTTTCGCTAACCCCGCAGGAATACCCGGAAATCATCAAGACCGCCGTTGACACCTGCCGTGGCCAGGTACCGATTCTGGCTGGCGTCGGCGGCCCGACCCGCATGGCCGCCGCCTATGCGCAGGAAGCCGAGCGCAATGGCGCCCAGGGCCTGCTGCTGCTGCCGCACTACCTGACCGAAGCGAGCCAGGATGGCCTGATCGAACACGTCACCCAGGTGTGCAAGGCCACCAAGCTGGGCGTGGTGGTGTACAACCGCGCCAACTGCCGCCTGACTCCGGACTCGCTGGCCAAGCTGGCCGACCGCTGCCCGAACCTGATCGGCTTCAAGGACGGCGTGGGCGACATCGAACTGATGGTCCAAATCTGGCGCAAGATGGGTGACCGCTTCAGCTACCTGGGCGGCCTGCCGACTGCCGAGGTTTACGCCGCCGCCTACAAGGCGCTGGGAACCCCGGTATACTCGTCGGCTGTCTTCAACTTCATGCCCAAGCTGGCGATGGACTTCTATCACGCCGTGGCCGCCGACGACCACGCCGCGCAAAACCGCATGCTGGACGAGTTCTTCCTGCCTTACCTGGAGATCCGCAACCGCAAGGCCGGCTACGCCGTCTCGATCGTCAAGGCCGGCGCACGCCTGGCCGGCCACGACGCCGGTCCGGTGCGCGCACCGCTGACCGACCTGACCGCGGAAGAATGCGACATGCTGGAAAAGCTGATGCGCAAGCAAGGCACCCAATAAACGATTTAACCAAGGAGTAGCACGATGCACATTTCCGGCGACATGATCATTGGCCGCAGCGCCGTTCGCGGCCAGCTGGGCACGATCAAGGCAATCAACCCGGCCCTCAACGCCGAAATCGAACCAGCCTTCGGCCTGGGCGGCAACGAGGAACTGCAGCGCGCCTGCGCGCTGGCGGAACAGGCCTTCGACCCGTACCGCGCCAAGTCGCCGGAGCAGCGTGCCCGCTTCCTTGAAACGATTGCCGACCGCATCATGGATCTGGGCCCGGCCCTGATCGAACGCTCGATGCAGGAAACCGGCCTGCCGCAAGCGCGCCTGGAAGGCGAACGCGGACGCACCTGCAACCAGCTGCGCCTGTTCGCCAAGGTGCTGCGCGATGGCCGCTGGCAGAGCGCCACCATCGACAACGCCATGCCTGAACGTACGCCGCCCCGTTCCGATCTGCGCCTGCGCAAGATCGGCTTGGGACCGGTGGCGGTGTTCGGCGCGTCCAACTTCCCGCTGGCGTTTTCCGTCGCGGGCGGCGATACCGCCTCCGCGCTGGCCGCCGGCTGCCCCGTGGTGGTCAAGGCCCACTCGGCCCACCTGGGCACGTCCGAGCTGGTGGCGCGCGCCGTGCAGGCGGCCGCCATTGAATGCGATATGCCGGAAGGCGTGTTCTCCATGCTGATCGGTGCGGGCGTGGAAATCGGCCAGGGCCTGGCCGCGCATCCCGCCATCAAGGCGATCGGCTTTACCGGCTCGCGTTCCGGCGGCGTGGCGCTGATGAAGACCGCCGCCGCGCGCAAGGAACCGATCCCCGTCTACGCCGAGATGAGCAGCATCAATCCCGTGTTCCTGCTGCCCGGCGCGCTGGCCAACGACAAGCTGCCGCAAGCCTTTGCCGATTCGCTGACCCTGGGAGCAGGCCAGTTCTGCACCAACCCCGGCCTGCTGATCGCGCTGGACAGCGACTCGCTGAAGCAGTTCGTGGCGCGCACCGCCGCCGCGCTGGAAGCCAAGGGCGCAGCCACCATGCTGACCCCGGGCATCCACAAAGCCTACGTCTCCGGCGTGAGCGCGCTGTCCAAGGTGGACGGCGTGCAGCTGGTGGCGCAAGGCCAGACCACCGACATGCCATGCGCGGCGCAAGCCTTCCTGCACCAGGTCGATGCGCAAGCCTTCCTCGCCAATCCGGCGCTGGAAGCGGAAGTGTTCGGCCCAAGCTCGCTGCTGGTGCGCTGCCGCGATGAAGCTGAAATGCTGGCCGTCGCCGAACATATCGAAGGCCAGCTGACCGCCGCCTTCCACGCCACCGCCGACGACCGCGCGCTGGCCGCCAAGCTGCTGCCGGTGATGGAGCGTAAAGCCGGCCGCCTGCTGTTCAACGGCTTCGGCACCGGCGTCGAAGTGTGCCACGCGATGGTGCACGGCGGCCCGTTCCCGGCCACCTCCGACAGCCGCACCACCTCGGTGGGCGCATCGGCGATCGACCGCTTCACCCGCCCGGTGTGCTACCAGGACGTGCCGTCCTACCTGCTGCCGGAAGCGCTGGCCGATGAAAATCCCCAGCAGATCCCGCGTGTGGTGAACGGGGATCTGGCATGGAAAGGGTAAGCGGCGTCCAGTGCGGCGTGGGCGAAAGCCCGCTGTGGCATAGCGCCGAAGGGGCATGGTACTGGGTCGATATCCCCGGCCGCCGCGTCTGGCGCCTGGATGCCTCCAGCGGCGCCACGCGCAGCTGGACGACCAGCGAGATGGTCGCCTGCATCGCCGTGCGCGCTGCCGGTGGGCTGATCGCCGGCATGGAGAGCGGCCTCTTCACGCTGGCGCTGGGTGACGGCGAGGCGGCGATGGAGCACAAGCTGGCCGCGCCTGAACTGGGGCAGGGCCTCGGCCCCGGCATGCGCTTCAACGACGGCCGCTGCGACCGCCAGGGCCGCTTCTGGGCCGGCACCATGTTCATGGACATGGCCGCCGCGCGCGCCGACGGCAAGCTGTTCCGCTTCGACGCGCAAGGCTTGTCCGCGCCGGTGGTGTCCGAGCTGGTGACGCAGAACGGCCTGGCCTTCTCGCCCGATGGCCGCACCATGTATCTGTCCGATTCGCATCCCACTCGCCGCATGGTGTGGGTCTTCGACTACGACATCGACAGCGGCACGCCGCACAATCGCCGCGTGTTCGCCGACATGAACGGCCAGGTCGGCCGCCCCGACGGCGCGGCGGTCGATGCCGACGGCTGCTACTGGGTCTGCGCCAACGACGGCGGCGACATCGTGCGCTTCACGCCCGAAGGCAAGGAAGACCGTCGCCTGGCGGTGCCGATGTTGAAGCCAGCGATGTGCTCCTTCGGCGGTGCGGATATGCGGACGCTGATGGTGACCTCCATCCCGTCCGGCAAAGCGGAAGACCAGGCCTTCGGCGGCGCCGTCATCCTGCTGCGCCCCGGCGTCCAGGGTCTGCCCGAAACGCCGTTCGTCAACTAAACCGGGGTCAGTACCGGCAATCGGACACGGGCTCTGCCGTAGATGAGCTTACGGCAGAGCCCGTGTCCGATTGCCGGTACTGACCCCGGTTTTTTTACTGGCGCTTGAGCACCATCTTGAACTGGGTCACCCACTTGTCGTTGACCTGGATTTCGCTGAAGGCCTCGTAGGCGTCAGCGGAAGGCGTCCATTGCACGCGGTAGGTCAGCGTCTGGCCGGCGGCGATGTATTGCGCAGAGGGGAAGGACAGGCCGCTGGCGTTGGGCGTCATGGTGCCCCGGCTGATACCGCCGCCGTTTTCCACGTACAGATATTGCACCTGTCTGGCGGCGGAATCGTAGTAGTAGATGGTCTCGCCCACGTAGTCGGGCTGTCCCGGCGTGCGCACGGTATGTATGTCGCGCAGGGCCTGGCCGCCGTACATCCACTGGAAGCAGTGCTCGTCGGTCTGCGGCCGCCCGGCGAATTCGCCTTTCCAGCAATGTCCCGCCCAAAAAGCCATCGGCTTGAGTGCTTCAATCGGTTCGGCCTGGGCCGCGCCTGCGGCCAATAGCAACAGCAAGGACAGTTTTTGCACGCTCATCTCCTTGAAAATGGGGGCTGGTGTGCCCCCCATTTTACAAGGTCGCGTTGTGCACCTTGCCGCCGATGGTGACGTTCTTCAGCGTCAGGCCTTTGACGTTGTAGAGATACCACGGCTGCGCGGCATTCACCGGCGTGCCGAAGTCGCTGTCGCTGATGCTGACGTTGGTCACCTGCAGCACGGCGGGCATCGGCTGCGGGCCGTTGTAGTCGCTCGCCACCGGCCCCAGGATCACAATCGCCTGATAGCACGAAGCCTGCTTGCCGTCCTTGTGCACATTGCCCACCTTGACCCGCGTGATGTGCACATTGCTGACTTCCGGCGGCCGAGTACGCACATGGTCGGCGGTTGGCTGGTAGTCGCAGTCGAAAGTCACCACCGCACCCGCCGCCGTCGCCACCGTGCGCGATGCAATCGGCGATCCCGGCATCGACTTGTAGAACGAAGGGCTGGTCTGTACGCCGTTGGGAATCGAGATATCGCGCACATAGAAATTGCGCAGGTAGCCGCCGCGATTCATATTGGTCTTCAGGCGGATCGCCGTGTTGAGCGGATTGGTGGCCCAGTTGACGTTCTCGAACAGCAGATTTTGCGCGAACACGTTCTGGATTCCGCCCGCCATCTCGCTGCCCAGCGTCACCGCGCCGTGGCCGCTCTGCATGGTGCAGTTCTGGATTACGATATTCTGCGAAGGGCCGTATTGCGTATCGCAGTCCTTGCCGGACTTGATGGCGATGCAGTCGTCGCCCGTGTTGAAGGTGCAGCCATCCACCAGCACATAGTCGCAGGACTCGGGATCGAAGCCGTCGCTGTTCGGCCCCAGGCTGTTGGCATGCACCTTGCGGATCATGATATTGCGGCAGTGGACCGGGTGATGCTGCCAGAACGGCGTATGCGTCACATGGTAGCCCTCCAGCCACACATTGGTGCAGCCGATCAGCTGGATCATCGGCGGGCGCAGATAGTGGCCCATGCCGAATACGCGCCTGGCGATCGGCACGCCGGCTTCCGACAGCGCTGGCAGATACTGGTTGTCGACCCGCCAGCCGCTGCCTTCGCCCTGAATCAGCAGGCGCTCAGCCTCGGTCAGTTCCGGCGCCACTTCCGCCAGTGAGTGCGGATTGTTGGAGTTCTCCGTGTTCTCGGACATCTTGCCCGCCGCGTAGTTGGGCGTCGAGCCTTGCGCCACCGAGTTCACCGTTTTCTGCTTGCCCTTCCAGGTCCACCAGCAGTCGCCCGCCGCGTTGAACGGCACGCCAGCCTGGCCATCCAGAACGCTGGTCCAGTCCTCGCCAGTCAGCGCGATGTTGTCCTGGCCGTAGGCATAGACCATCGAGGAGAAATTCAGGCAGTCATTGCTCTGCCAGCGCGAGATCACCAGCTTGCCGTTCTTGCCGCAGTCGAAGTCACCGAAGCGGGCATAGTCTTCCGGCTGATTGCTGAAGTAGACGTGCGCGCCGGCGCTCAGATGCAGATGCACATTCGAGCGCAGCACGATCGGCCCCGCGCAGTACCAGTTACCCGCCGGGATCACCACGCGGCCGCCGCCATCCTGGTGGCAGGCTGCGATGGCGTTGGCAATGGCGGCCCGCACGTCGAACGAACCGGGGGCGGGCGTCTGCAGCGTGTCCTGCTCCTCGAACGAGATCCAGCCCTGCACCTTTACCAGCTGGCAGGTCTTCGCGCCAAAGTCGGTGATGCGGTAGTCCTGCTGGCGGAAGCTCAGCGGCTTCGATACACGGTCGATGATGGCTTGCGCCTGCAGCCACGGATCGCCCGCCACGGAGGCCTGCACGACGCTGGTGGAGAGCAGGCCCGCAGCCGAAAAGGCCTTCATGAGCGCACGGCGTTGATGATTGATCTGCATACTTATTCTTCCGAGTTATTGAATTCGCCGAGGTAGATGTCGGCAGGTTCCGGCCTGGCGCTGTAGCCCAGGTCTTTGACCGGGTCGATATGCGCGTTCAGCAGGTTGTTCCAGTAGTCGTCCGAGCTGTATTGCACCGGACGATAGGGCAGGGTGCCGTTCCTGTTCCAGTCGGACCAGGGCTGCGCGCGGTTGATGTGCGCACCGATGCGCGAATTCAGCACCGCCATTTTGCCGACCGTCTCCAGTACGGAGCGCGAGATGGTGCCCTTGGGCGCCTGGTAGCCGTCCTTGGCGGACAGCGTGCAGGAATAGCCTTCCAGCGGCACAGCGCCATAGGGCGTGCACTTCTGGCTATGGAACCATTGGCGCAGCAGGTAGAACTTGCCGTCCAGCGCATTGCGCGAGCCGTCATGCGTAAAGCGCACATGGTCGAATACGAATCCGTAGCGGGTCTTCCAGTTGGTGTCCGGCGCGGCTACGTAGGAGGTACTGCGATCGCCCAGCGACTTAATCTCGCTCTGGTAGAAGTAGGCCGTGCTGTCGCCGAAGATGAAGTCGACGTCGCCCTCGATGTAGCTCTTGTTGAAGAAGCTGCGCGAGGTGGTGGCGGTCTGCGGCGACTTGAGGTAGAGCGTGTCCTGGAAGCCGATCAGGCGGATGTTCTCGAACTGCGCCTTGTCCGCGCCATCGACGTTCAGCGCCAGTGCCTGGTGATGCACCACCAGCGTTTGCGCGTAGATGCCGCCGTCGCCGCAACCGACCGGCTCGCAGCCTGCGCGGACGTTGCCGGTATCTTTGTTGTAGCCGTTTTCGAAGGTGATGTTCCGCGCCTGGAAGCCCTGGTTCTTCACCCATACCGTCATCGAGCCAAAGGTGCCGATGGCGGGGCGGTCCTTGATCGAGGCGAACATCGCCTGCACCGCCGGATTGGCTTGCGCGAACTGCGCCGCGTATTGGCCGGAGTAGGCGGCGCCGGTGATTGCGGCATCCAGTTTGGCCGTGATCCTGGTCGCTGCGGCGTCCTTGCCTTCGCCGTAAAGCGTCAGCGGCGCTGCGCCTGGCGGCACGTAGACCAGCTCGGGATATACGCCGGGTTTGACCAGCAGGTAAAGCCGCTTGCCGGGATGCGCTGCGCCGTCCAGCGTAGCGCGGCTGACCGCCGTCTGTACGGTGTTGAAGACCTTGACGCCATCGGCCTTGGCACTGGCGTCGACCAGGTAGTCGGGCGTGAAGGCTGCGCCCTTGGCCAGTGGATCGGCCAGTGGATCCCATGGGTCGATGGTTTCCTTGCCTGCCGCGCCGACGTACTTCAGCACTTCGTCGTAGGAGAACATCTTGGCTTGCTCAAGGCTCAGTTGCGGACGCGTCGCCATGGCGGCGGCAGGGAAGGGTGTCAGCATGGCGGCGCAGCTGCTTGCGGCGGCGGGCGGCGTCTGCCTGCCGGCCGCGTCGCCCATCACGCGCGCGTGGCTGACGCGCCAATCCGGTTTGCCGGCGATGCTGACGTCATGCAGAGTGATTTCGGATGGATGTTGCTGGTCATAGCCTTCCACGATCACGCGGCCGGGCGTGAGGCTGTGCACATGTTCGAAGGCGATGTTGCGGAAGACGGGAATCAGCTGGCCTTCGGCCTTTGGGTTGTAGCGCGTGCTGATGTCGATCGGCGCCTTGACGTCGCGCAGGCAGACATTCTGGTAGCGGACCTGTTCCACCAGGCCGCCGCGCGAGACGTCGCTCTTGATGCGCAGGCCGGAAGTGGTGCCGTCCATGCTCAGGTCATCCACCAGCACATTGCGCACGCCGCCGTTGGTCTCGCTGCCGATGGACATGCCGTGGCCGCTGTAGAAGTGGTTGTGAATAACGGAGACGTTTTCCACAGCGCCCATCTTGCCGCCCTTGATCGCCACGTTGTCGTCGCCGGTGCGGATGTAGCTCTGCGTGATGGTGATATTGCGCGAGGAGAAGGGATCGATGCCGTCGGTATTGCGCGCGGTGGCGGGCGTGTCGATGCGGATGCCCCAGGCGGTAAAGCCGTCCACCTTGTTCAGCGTGACGTGGAAGTTGGGCGAATTGCGCAGGGTGATGCGGTGCAGGGTCAGATCCTCGGCGTTGTTCGCTTCGATCAGGCGCGGAACGTTCTGGTGGGCGTCTTCTTTTTGCGCGCGGCGTGCCAGCTGCCACCAGGATTCGCTCTGGCCGTCGATGACGTGGCCACCCTGGCCGTCAATGCTGCCGTCGCCGAAGATGCCGCTGCTCTTGACGTTGTCGATGCTGATGAAGGGCTTGCAGCCGTGGCCTTCCTTGGTGATGGTGCCGCAGGTGCCTGCGCCTTTGTCGTACAGCTTGGGATTGGTGCTGGCGTACAGCGTGGCGCCGCCGTCGATCAGCAGGCTGACGCCGCTGCGCAGCGAAAGCGGGCCTGCAACGAAGGACTTCTTGTCACCGCTGGTGCTGAGGCGCACGGCTTGGCCGGGTGTGCAGTGGTCGACGGCAGACTGGATGCGCGCGGTGTCGTCCTTGCCTGGTGCGTCGGCCACGGCCGCCAGCGCCACGCAGGAAGGCGGCGTGACCGGCTCGCCGATGTGGCGCGTGTCCTGCGCCTGCGCGGCGTGCGCGGCAAGCAGGCCTGCGACCAGCAGCAAAGCATTCGCACCGTTCGGAGCGCAGCGCAGCGCGTCCTGCGGCGCGGTATGGCGCGGGCGCTGGCTCATTGCTTCTCCTCCGAACGGAAGTGGCTGGCCGTCTCGGGCAGGGCGCGCTTCAATTCCTGCTCCACCATGCCGGAGAACAGTGCCGAGCCTTTGGCGCCGAGGTGGGTACGGTCGAAGGTGGTTTTAACGGCGCCTGCCACTTCCACCTTGCCAATTGCCGGCGCGTCGTAGTTGGCGGGACGCGGCGCCATCGCCAGCGTGTCGGCTTCATCCTGGCCCATGGGCTGTACGGCGGCGTAGCTGTCGGCGTTCAGGTCGAGCAGGGCGGTGTGCTGGGCGGCGGCCGTGGCGCGCACCACATCGGCCCATGGCTGCAGATTGTTTTCAAGGACGCCGCTGTGGAAGCTGCGGCGCGTCAGCGGCGTCACCAGTACCGGGATACCGCCCAGCGCCCTCACTTCCTGCACGTAGCGCGCCATATTGGCGGGGAATTCGGTGGCCAGATCGGTAGAGCGTCCCGGCTTGCCCGGCTGGTCGTTGTGGCCGAACTGGATCAGCACATAAGTGGCGCGGTAGGCGGCGTGGCCGCGCAGCAGGCCTTCCACCTCGTCCCAGCGGCCCTCGGCGCGGAAGCTGCCGGAGCTGCGGCCACCCTTGGCGAGGTTGAGGCAGGTGTCGCCACGGACGATACGCGCGCACAGGGCGTCGCCGTAGCCGGTGGTGTTGGCCATGGTGGAATCGCCCACCAGGATAAAACGAAGAGGTTTGGATGGCGCGGCAGGAGTTTCGGCCGCACTGGCGTTGTGCATCAGCGCTGCAACGCTTAGCGCGGCGCCGAAGAGAGAGCGAACATTCATGGGGTTCTCGCAAAAAAAAGGCGCCGGTCGAGGGGACGATCCGGCGCCTGCACTCAAGCGGAGTAGGTTTCAGTGATCGCCTTGCCGGCGATCTTGACGTTCTTGAGCTTGAGGCTCTTGACGTTGTAGAGGTAAAGCGGCTTGGTCGCGTTGGCCGGCGTGCCCAGATCGCAGTCGCTGATCTCGATATCGCTCACCGGCAGAATCACCGGCTTGCCCGGACCGTTGTAATCCGTCGCCACCGGCCCCAGTACCACCACGGCCTGGTAGCAGGAGAACTCGCCCGCCTTGGTCGGCGCATTGCCGACCGTGACGTTGGAGATCCGCACATGGCTGACACTGGGCGGACGAATCCGCACATTGTCGTCAATCGGCATATAGCCGCAGTCGATGGTGATGATGCCGCCCGCAGAACTGGCCACCGTCTTGGTCGGAATCGCCGATCCCGGCAAGGTCGCATAGAAGGCCGGCGTGGTGCGGATGCCGTTCGGGATATGCACATTCCGCACATGCATATTGCGCAGGTAGCCGCCCCGGCTCATATTGGTCTTCAGGCGAATCGCAATATTGAGCGGATCGGTTTTCCAGTTGGTGTTCTCGAACACCAGGTTCTGCGCATAGATGTTCTCGATCCCGCCCGACATGATGCTGCCCAGCGTGAGCGCGCCGTGGCCGCTCTGCATGCGGCAGTTCTGCACCACGATGTTCTTGCACGGACCGTACTGCGTATCCGGCCCCTTGCCCGAGTCGATGGCGATGCAGTCGTCGCCGGTGTTGAAGTGGCAGCCGTCGATCAGCACATTGGTGCAGGCGTCCGGGTCGAAGCCATCGCTGTTGGGGCCCATGCTGTTGGCGTAGATACCCTTCACATGAACGTTGTGGCAGTTGACCGGATTGTGCTGCCAGAACGGCGAGTTGTTGCTCTGGTAGTTCTGGAACAGCACATTGGTGCAGCTGATGAACTGCACCAGGTGCGGCCGCAGGTAGTGGCCGATGCCGAAGACGCGCTTCTCCACCGGCACGCGGGCTTCCGCCAGCGAGCGCAGATAGTAGGAGTCGGTGCGCCAGGCATCGCCCTGTCCCTGGATGAACTTCGCTTCCGCTTCGCTCAGGTGCGGCGCCACTTC
>Ga0213872_10000818_pt1 | contig 22566 bp, 19 predicted proteins | sample VelepicomBERX_R2_FD_160071 | JGI IMG/M metagenome (GOLD analysis project Ga0213872, IMG submission 160071) | Rhizosphere microbial communities from Vellozia epidendroides in rupestrian grasslands, the National Park of Serra do Cipo, Brazil - RX_R2 | ecosystem: Host-associated > Plants > Roots >...
TGCAAAACGCCAGCCAGATCACGTTCGACGACACGCGCGGGGCCGAGCGGGTGATGCTGCACGCCGAACGCGACATGCAGGCCACGGCCGAGCGCAATTCGTCCGAGGCGGTGGGCAATGACAAGAATTCCACCGTCAAGGGAACATCAACGTCCGTCACCGGGGTGAACATCAAGTTCACCGGCGTCGACATCGGCTTCACCGGCGTGTCGGCGCAGTTCTACGGCGTGAGCGCCATCTACAAGGGCGTCGGCCTGAACATGACCGGCGTGAACACCACGTTCAACGGCACCAACACGACCTTCAACGGCGTGAACACCACGTTCAATGGCGTGAGCGCCATCTTCAACGGTGTGGCCACCTCGTTCAACGGCACCAATACGACCTTCAACGGCGTCGCCACGACCTTCAACGGCATGCAAAGCACTTTCGTCGGCGTGCGCACGGCCATGACGGGCGTGCTGACCGCGATGGTCGGCACGCACACGAACCTGATCGGACAGCGGCAGACGCTCGTGGGCGTCGACTTCTCCAGCATCGGCACCGCGACCAATGTGCGCGGCACCCAGCTCAACGTCGTTGGCAGCCAGACCTCGATGATGGGTTCGAACACCAACATCATCGGGACCGTCTCCAATACCTACGGCACGGTCACCAATACCCTCGGATCCGTCAGCAACACCGCTACATCGGTGGACAACAACTACGTCCGCGTGAACACGAGCATCACCGACCTGGAGTCGGTCTACAAGAACGTCCGCACGCTCGTCGGCGATCTCGCTGTCGAGGCCACCCGCGTGAAGATCTCCTGGAAGGACACCGTGAGCAAGAAGGTCAGTTCGGCCGAGCTCGCGCAGTACGGCATCCAGATCAAGAGCTGAGACGCTGCTCAGTAAGTCCGTCCGCCCTTGAATTGCGCGTGCTGGCGCCGCTTGAGCGTGGTGTGTCGCGACATCGCGTCGAAGCTTACGCGGGCGTGGGCATGCATGATGGCCAGGCCCAGCGCGTCGGCGGCGTCCTTGCCCGGCTCGCCGGGCAGGTTCAACAGGCGCTGGACCATGGCCTGGACCTGGTCCTTCTTGGCGTGCCCGTGGCCGACGACGGCCTTCTTCATCTGCAAGGCCGTGTATTCGCTGACGGGCAGGTCGCAGGAGACGAGCGCCGTCAGTGCGGCGCCGCGCGCCTGGCCCAGCAGCAGCGTCGACTGCGGATTGACGTTGACGAAGACGATCTCGACTGCCGCGCACTGCGGCTGCCAGCGCGCCGTGACTTCGCGGATGCCGTCGAAGAGGATCTTCAGGCGCGCCGGCAGGTCGCCGGTGTCGACGCCGTTGGTCTTGATCGTGCCGCTGGCGACGTAGTGGAGCTTGGGGCCCTCGGCATCGATGAGGCCGAAGCCTGTCGTCTGCAGGCCGGGATCGATGCCGAGGATGCGCATGCTCAGTGACGGAAGTGGCGCACGCCCGTGAACACCATGGCCACGCCGCGCTCGTTGGCGGCCGCGATGACTTCGTCGTCGCGCATCGAGCCGCCCGGCTGGATCACGCACGAGGCGCCGGCATCGGCCAGCACGTCGAGGCCGTCGCGGAACGGGAAGAAGGCGTCCGACGCGACGACCGAGCCCTTGAGCGCGAGGCCGGCGTTCTCGGCCTTGATCGAGGCGATGCGCGCCGAGTCGATGCGGCTCATCTGGCCCGCGCCGACGCCCAGCGTCATGCCGTCGCCGCAGAAGACGATGGCGTTGCTCTTGACGTACTGCGCGACGGTCCACGCGAACAGGAGGTCGTCGAGCTGCGCGTCGCTCGGCGCGAGCGTGGTGACGATCTTCAGGTCGGACTTCTTGAGGAAGTGGTTGTCGGCCGTCTGGATCAGGAGGCCCGAGCCGACGCGCTTGCTGTCCATCGCGTTGCGGCCTTGTTCCCATGGCGTGGCGCCACCCTGTGGAAGCTCGATCTGCAGCAGGCGCACATTGACCTTGGGCGCGAACACGGCCAGTGCCTCGGCCGTGAAACCCGGCGCCATCAGCACTTCGACGAACTGCTTGACGACCAGCTCGGCTGCGGCTTTGTCGACGACGCGGTTGAAGGCGATGATGCCGCCGAAGGCACTCGTCGGGTCGGTCTTGAAGGCCTTGGCGTAGGCCTGGGCCGCGTCGATGCCGACGGCCACGCCGCATGGGTTGGCGTGCTTGACGATGACGCAGGCCGGCGCGTCGAAGCTCTTCACGCATTCCCACGCGGCGTCGGCGTCGGCGATGTTGTTGTACGAGAGCTCCTTGCCCTGCAGCTGCTTGCCCGTGACGAGCGAGCCCGGCGCGGGGTAGAGGTCGCGATAGAGCGCGGCGCTCTGGTGCGAGTTCTCGCCATAGCGCAGGTCCTGCACCTTGACGAAGCTGCCGTTCATCTGGCCGGGGAAGGCGCCGACGCTGCCGTCGTCCTGCAGCGCGCTGAGGTAGTTGCTGATGGCGGCGTCGTACTGCGCGATGCGGTTGAACGCGGCGACCGAGCAGGCGAAGCGCGTCTTGTCGCTGGTCTTGCCCTGGGCCTTGAGCTCGGCGAGCACGCCGGCGTACTGCGAGGCGTCCGTCAGCACCGTGACGTCCTTCCAGTTCTTGGCCGCGCTGCGGACCATGGCCGGGCCGCCGATGTCGATGTTCTCGATGGCGTCTTCGAGCGTGCAGCCGGGCTTGGCGACGGTGGCCTCGAAGGGATAGAGATTGACCGCGAGGATGTCGATCGTGTCGATGCCGTGCTGCCGGATCGCGGCCACGTGCTCGGGCAGGTCGCGTCGCGCGAGCAGGCCGCCGTGGATCTTCGGGTGCAGGGTCTTGACGCGGCCGTCGAGCATTTCGGGGAAGCCGGTGTGCTCGGCCACCTCGGTGACCGGCAGGCCGGCTTCCATCAGCAACTTGGCGGTGCCGCCGGTGGACAGCAGGCGCACGTTCAGGGCGTGCAGGGCCTGGGCGAATTCGAGGATGCCGGTCTTGTCGGAGACCGAGATCAGGGCTGTCAGCTGAGTCATGGTGTTAAAGCAGTTTGTGATCGGTGAGCTTGCGGCGCAGCGTATTGCGGTTGATGCCGAGCCATTCGGCGGCGCGGCTCTGGTTGCCTTGCGCCTTGGCCATGACGACCTCGAGGAGCGGCTTCTCGACGAGCGAGATCACCATGTCGTGCATGGAATGGGGTTCCTCGCCGCCGAGGTCCCGGAAGTAGAGCTCGAGGTTCTCGCGAATGCATTGCTCGATGGGTTTCGGGGTCATGCCTGTAGCCTGTCGTGTTCTTCTTGGTTGTCGTCGTCGTCGTTGGCGGCCGCCTGCTCGGGCAGGTAAGGAAGCCGTTCGTGGGTTTGCGCGAGGGCTTCGAACCACTCGCGCAGCTGGCTGACCTGTTCCTCGCAGGTCTCCAGCCGGTTCATGCGCTGGCGGAAATCCTCGCCGCCCGGCAGTTGCCGCACCGCCCAGCCGATGTGCTTGCGCGCGCTGCGCATGCCGGTCAGCTCGCCGTACAGGCTGTAGTGGTCGTGCAGGTGCTCGATCAGCCAGAGGCTGGCATCGAGCGTGCGCGGTGGTGCCAGCAGCTCGCCGGTGGCGAGGAAGTGGCCGATCTCCGCGAAGATCCAGGGCCGGCCCTGCGCCGCGCGGCCGACCATGATGGCATCGGCGCCGGTAGCGGCCAGCACTTCGCGCGCCTTGAGCGGGCTGGCGATGTCGCCGTTGGCGACCACCGGGATGGTGAGCGCCGCCTTGACGGCGGCGATGGTCTCGTACTCGGCCTGGCCCTTGTAGCCCTGTTCGCGCGTGCGGCCGTGCACGGTCACCATCTGCACGCCGGCGGCTTCGGCGGCGCGGGCGATCGATACGGCGTTCTTGGCCTGCGCGCACCAGCCGGTGCGCATCTTCAGCGTGACCGGCACGCCGTGCGGCAGGGCGGCCGCGACGACGGCAGAGATGATCTCGAGCGCCAGCTTCTCGTCCTGCATCAGCGCCGAGCCGGCCCACTTGTTGCAGACCTTCTTCGCCGGGCAGCCCATGTTGATGTCGATGATCTGCGCGCCGCGATCGATGTTGTAGCTCGCGGCCTCGGCCATCATGGCTGCATCCGTCCCCGCGATCTGCACCGCCACCGGGCCCGGCTCGCCTTCATGGTTGGCGCGGCGCGAGGTCTTGAGCGAGTTCCACAGGTCCTTGCGCGAAGTCACCATCTCGCTGACCGCATAGCCGGCACCGAGCCGCCGGCACAGCTGGCGGAACGGCCGGTCGGTGACGCCGGCCATGGGCGCCACGAACAGACGGTTGGAGAGAAGGTACGGCCCAATACGGACGGGGACCGGGGCCAGGGCCGGCGCGGACATGCGGGGTTTGCTCAAAAAAGAGGCAGAAGTATACCTTCTGACTCCCCCGCGCTCGGGTCACTGCTGCCCGGGCTTTTGTAGTCTGGAGAGCAGGGCGGGAGCTTCCTGGTAGAGCTCGCGCATCAGTTCCTCGAAGCTCGCCCCGAGCATGCGCTGCACGCGCTCGAGAAAGATGGGCGCGGGATGCCCGGGCTCGTTGGCCTTGAAATAGCCGATCAGCAGGTCCAGCACGCGGTTCGCATCGCCGCGATCGCTTATGCGAAGAGGGCCAGCGTCGTCGCGCTCTGGCACATCGTCGGTTCCGGAAGGCGATGTGAGGCTCTGCGCGTCGCGGCCGCTGAGGCGCTGACTGGCGCGGGCGAGCCGTTGAACGGCTTCGCCAGGAGCGAGCACCATGGGGTCATCTGTGGCCGTCAGGTAGGCATGGATCTTGGACAGCGCTTGCGACGCGATCGTCAGTTGCTCGGTGACGGACTGGAGCTGACCCGGCGGCGGCGGCGTGCCTTCGCTGAGCTCGCGAAGCGTGACGGACTGCGTGTCGCCGACACGCAGTCCGGCCAGCGCGTACAGGAAGCTCAGCGTGGCCAGCCAGGAGAGGATCACGCCCCGGGGGCATTGCCTCGAATCGGGTGCGGCCGATATTGTTAGTTACGACATTGAGGGTTGTCGTCGCAGCAAGGAGGCCGGCCACCGCCATCCGGGCGGCCGTCGCGCCGTCCTGGGCCGGTGTCTGGATAATCCCGCCCCGATGGAAGCCCAACTGCAGTCCCTGATCCAATCCTCGATGAGCTGGTTCGCGTTGCCACAGCACGGCCTGACGAGCCTGTTCCTGATCGCGCTGATCGGCGCCACGCTGTTGCCCCTGGCGTCCGAGCCGGCCGTGTTCCTGTTCGTCAAGGCTTCGCCCGACCTGTTCTGGATCGCGGTCGTCGTGGCCACCATCGGCAACACGCTGGGCGGCTCCATCAGCTGGTGGATGGGCTATGGCGCCGAGGCGGCCTGGGAACGCGCGACGCATCACAAGGTGACCGAGGCGCGCGCGCTGGCCTGGCTGCGGCGCTTCGGCCCGCGGGCCTGCCTGCTCGCGTGGCTGCCGCTGATCGGCGACCCGCTGTGCGCGGTGGCCGGCTGGCTGCGCCTGCCGTTCTGGCCGTGCTTTGCGTATATGGGCGTCGGCAAGTTCGTGCGCTATGTCGTGATGACGCAATTGCTGCTGTGGGGCTGGGCCGCGGTCTGACGCTTTCGGCTCCCTCTGAAGTGGGATGACCTCCAGCCCGGCCCACATGAGGCCGCAGAATCGGCCGATGCACTCCACCCCTGCCTACGACGACCTGCACGCGCGGCACCGCCGCCTCCATCATTTCTCGCATCTGCTGGCCCTGGCCGGCTGGGACGAAGCCGCGCTGATGCCGCTGCACGGCGCGGCGGCCCGCACGGCGGCCATGGCGGAGATGCAAGGGCTGATCCACAGCCTGCAGACCGATGCCGAGCTGGCGCGCCTGCTCGAGGCCGCCGAAGCCGAAGCGCTCGACGACATCCAGCGCGCCAACCTGCGCGAGATGCGGCGCAACTGGCGCAGTGCCAATGCCCTGCCGGCGGCACTCGTCGAAGCGCGCACGGTGGCCAACGCACGCTGCGAGCAGGCGTGGCGCCTTCAGCGTCCCGTGCAGGACTGGGCGGGCCATCTGCCGCTGCTGCGCGAGGTCGTCAAGCTCACGCGTGAGCAGGCCGCCTGCCTTGCCGATGCCAAGGGGCTCGGCCTTTACGACGCGCTGCTGGACGAGTACGAGCCGGGCATGCGCACGGCCGAGATCGACCGCGTCTTCGGCGACCTGCGCCAATGGCTGCCGGCGATGATCGGCGATGTGCAGGAACGCCAGCGCCGCCGCCCGCTCGTCGAGCCGCGCGGGCCCTTCCCAAAGAGCGCGCAGCGCGAGCTTGGCCTGGACGCGATGCGCCTGCTCCGCTTCGACTTCGAGGCCGGCCGCCTTGACGAAAGTACGCATCCCTTCTGCGGTGGCGTGCCCGAAGACGTGCGCATGACGACGCGCTACGCCGAGGATGACTTCCTGATGGCCTTGATGGGCACGATCCACGAGACCGGCCACGGGCGGTACGAGCAGAACCTGCCGCGCGAGTGGCTGGGCCAGCCGATCGCGCTGGCGCGCTCGATGGGCGTTCACGAGAGCCAGAGCCTGTCCTTCGAGATGCAGCTCGGCAGCCATCCGGGCTTCGCGAGCCTGCTGGCGCCGCTGCTAACGCGCCATTTCGGCGCACAAAAAGCCTTCGAGCCCGCCAATCTGCAGCGCCTGCTCACGCGCGTGCGGCCCGGCTATATCCGTGTGGAGGCCGACGAGGTGAGCTACCCCTGCCACGTCATCCTGCGCTACGAGATCGAGCGTGCGCTGGTGGAGGGCCGCATCGAGTGCGAGGACATCCCGGCGCTGTGGGACGCCAAGATGATGGAACTGCTCGGGCTGGACACGCGCGGCAACTTCAAGGACGGCTGCATGCAGGACGTCCACTGGCCGGCCGGCCTGTTCGGCTACTTCCCCTGCTACACGCTCGGTGCGATGTACGCGGCGCAGTGGTTCGCCGCCATGCGCCGCGCCATGCCCGATCTCGACATGCGCATCGCGGACGGCGATCTCGAAGCCGTCTTCGGCTGGCTGCGCGAGCAGGTCTGGCACCAGGGCAGCCGCTGGGAAACACCCGAGCTCGTGCGCCGTGCCAGCGGCGAGTCGCTCGATCCGGCGCATTTCCGCGCCCACCTCGAGGCGCGCTACCTGGCGTGAGCGTGCGATTCAGGGCGAGGGCAGGATGCTGTCGCGCTCAGCGCGCGCATCGGGGCTCGAGCCCGGTTGCGGCAGGCGCTGCAATTGCGCCTGCGCCAGAGCCGGATAGAGCGGCACCGACAGCCAGCGCGAAATCAGGCTCGCGCCGAGGCTGGCCGCCATCAGCGAGAGCACCATGGCATGGCCGTCGACCATCTCCATGACGATGATGAAGGCCGTTAGCGGTGCCTGCGTGACGGCGGCCAGGAAGGCGGCCATGCCCAGCGCGATCAGCGGCGCGGCGGCGGTGCCGTCGTGCAGGCTGGTCAGCACGGCGAGGTCGGCGCCGAGCCCCGCGCCGATGGCCAGCGAGGGCGCGAAGATGCCGCCCGGCACGCCCGACCACACGGCCAGCCAGGTCGCCACGAAGCGCAGCGTCACGTAGAGCAGCGGGATGTCGACATGGCCCTCGAGCAGCCCGCGCGTGTAGTCGTAGCCGCTGCCGAAGGCCGCGCCGTGGCTGGCGAGGCCGACCGCGGCCGCTCCCAGCCCGCACAGGCCGGCGAACGCGACGGGGTGCTTCCTGCGCCAGGTGCTGATGCGGTCCGTGCCGCCGACGATGCTCTGGTGCAGGAGGCGCGCGAACAGACCGCCGACGAGGCCGCACAGCACCATCACCGAGAGCGAAGGCAGCAGGTAGTCGCGGCCGATGTGCGGCACGTGGATCACGCCGAAATAACTGTTGTTGCCGAAGGCCGAGACGGCCATCAGGCCCGCCAGCACGATGGCCGCGATGATGAGGCCGCTGGAGCGGTGCTCGATCTTGCGCGTCATCTCCTCGATGGCGAACATCACGCCGGCCAGCGGCGCGTTGAAGGCTGCGGCGATGCCGGCAGCGCCGCCGGCGACCAGCAGGCCCTGGTGGTTGATCGGCGAGCGCGCCGGCAGCCAGCGCCGTGCGTGCTGCATTACGCCTGCGGCGATCTGTACTGACGGGCCTTCGCGGCCCGTGGCCAGGCCGGCGAGCAGGCCGAGCGAAGTCAGCACGGCCTTGAAGAAGGACAGCGGCAGCGAGACGAACAGGCTGCGCTGGCGCGCCGGCACGCGCGTGGAGCTGGCCGCCATGACCTGAGGAATGCCCGAACCCGCCGCGCCGGGCGCGAAGCGGCGCGTGAACCAGACGATGGCGGCCGTCAGTGCCGGCGTCCACAGCAGCGGCGCATATGGCTGCCACGCGACGACGGCGGCAAAGCCTTCGAGCGCCTTCTCGCTAAGCCGCGTGAAGCCCACGACCGCGAGCCCCGCGGCGACGGCGTAGGCCAGCACGACGGCGCGGCCCAGCCATTGCCGCCAGTCGGACAGATCCTGCGAGATCTCCGCGAAGAAGTCGGGCTGGTTTTGCGGGCTGTGCATCGTCGTCAGTGTAGGGGCCGGTTGCCGAGGTCTTCGCACGAGGCCGCCAGCGGCGTGATGTCGTCCGGGGTCACGCGAAAGCGCAGCGCCAGGCTCCAGCGCCCGGCAATGCGCGAGGTGGACGACACCGCGGGCGCATAGGCCAGCAGCGCCTCGCCGCGGCCGCGGGCATCGACCTGCGCGCCCAGCTCGTAAAGCTGCATGCCGGCGATGGTCTCGCGCGCGCACAGCGTGTTGCCGCGGACCACGAGGCTGGCATCGCGCAGCAGCTCGAGCGCGTGCGGGACGATGCGCTTGAAGAGCGCTTCGTCCATCGGGCCGATCAGGTGAACGGGATCGCGCGCGCAGTCCGTGCCGGTGATGCCGCCGATCGACCAATAGGACTCGGCATGCGGATCAAGCCGCCAGCGCGCCGCGCCGGCCGCGCGTGCGAGGCCATAGCGCAGGCGCTTGCACACGCCGCCGGAGGCCTCGGCGCGGCTGTCGACCCAGCCGGCGTAGGACCAGCCTGTACTTGTGCGTTGCGCGAAGACGCGGGCACTGCCCGCATCGAGCGCCAGCGCGCTGCCGCCGTCGGCCAGCGCGGTTTCGAGTTCGTGCCGCTCGGGCGGCGTGAGCTCGCGCGTCGTGGCCGCCGAAGCGGGCGGCAGGACGGCGAACGCGGCCAGCAGGGGCAGCAGCAAGCGGAACAAGCCGGCGGTGGCCAAGGAAGAGAGCTTCATCGTCGCCGCCGAGTTTAAGTATGCTGACACCTTTGGGCCGGCAGGCTGCCGGTGCGATGCGCGAGGATTTCGATATGAACAAGCTGTACGTGGCGACGCTGCTCGCCGGCCTGGCACTCGGCGCACAGGCCCAGTCCGTGGAAGTCACCCAGGCGTGGGCACGCGCCACCGTGCCGGGGCAGAGCGCCACCGGCGTGTTCGCGCATTTCAAGGCGCCGGTCGATGCCCGCCTTGTCGGTGTCAGCACGCCGGCCGCGGGCATCGCGCAGGTGCACGAGATGAAGATGGTCGGCGACGTGATGCAGATGCGTGAGCTCGAAGGCGGCCTCGCGCTGCCGGCCGGCCAGGAGGTCGCGCTCACGCCGGGCGGCCAGCACATCATGCTGATGCAGCTGCATCAGGCGCTGCCCGTGGGCTCGAAGGTGCCGGTCGAGCTGCGCTTCGTCGACGCCAAGGGCCACGCCTCGGTCGTGAAGCTTGAGGTGCCGGTGCAGATGGCGCCGCCCAAGCCCTAATCCAGCGCATAGCGCGAGCGGATCTGGGCGAGCTCGCCGCTGCGCTCGACGGCTTCGAGGGCGCTGCCCAGGCGCGCAACGGCCGTGGCCGCCAGGCTCTTGCGGTAGGCGACGAGTTGCAACTCGCTCCTGAACACGGCCATCGCCACGCGCAGCTGTGCCTCCAGGTGCAGCTTCTCGATGTAGTGGTGCAGGGTGGCGCTCGAGTTGTAGAAGAAACGTGCCCGCCCGGCCGCGACGCGCCGCAGGTTCTGCTCGAGGTTCGTTCCCTGGTCGTCGACATGCAGGCCGGGCTGCTGCAGCAGATAGCGCGAATCGGCCGAGCCGCGCGTGACGACGATGACGCCGTCCTCGCCGAGCGCGCGGATGTCGTCCAGGCTGCGCGGCTCGACCGGATCGTCGCGCCGCAGGGCGACCGTGTGGTGGGCCGCGAAGATGTACGGCTTGTCGATGAAGCCGAGGTAGTCCTCGCGTTCGGGCGAGCGCACCAGCGCCATGAAGAAGTCGAGCGTGCCGTCGTGCAGGCTGTTCTCGATGCGGCGCAGCGGGAGGATGTCTTCCAGCCCCTTGAAGCGCAGCGCCGGATCGTGGCGCGCCATGGCGTTCAAGACCTCGATGCAGATGCCCGGGCGTTCGGCATTGCCGGGGTCGAACTTGATCTCCATGACCTGTTGCGAGCAGGTCGCCAGTGTCAGGGGCGCGGCGGCAGAAACAGGGCCGGCGAGGCCGCCTAATGCTGCTGTCAACAGCGTCCTTCGCTGCATCGATTCGTCCTCCCTTGCGCGCGCCGCACGAAGCCGATGGCCTGGGCTCGGCCTTATCCTAGGCGCATGTCCTGGCATGCGCACCTGCAAATCGAATATCGCGTCGACGCCACGGGCGCCACACGCTCGCACGACCGCTTCGAAGGGCCGCTGCGCGTGCTGCAAAGCCTCTACCCCGAAGGGCCGCAGGTCTGCCAGCACGTGATCGTCCATCCGCCCGGCGGCATCGTTGGCGGCGACACGCTCGACGTCGACCTGCACCTGGGCGCGCACAGCCACGCGCTGCTGACCACGGCCGGCGCCACGCGCTTTTACCGCAGCGCCGGCCCGCAGGCGGCCCAGCGGCTGCGCGCCTGTGCGGCAGCGGGCAGCCGGCTCGAATGGCTGCCGCTGGAGGCCATCGCCTACGACGGCGTCGCCGCGGAAAACCGGGTGGTCTTCGAGCTCGAGCCGGGCGCCGAGATGATCGGCTGGGACGTGCTCGCGCTGGGCCTGCCGGCGGCCGGGCAGCCTTTTGTACGCGGATGTTTCGCTCAGCACCTGGAACTGCCGGGACGCTGGCTCGAACGCGGCCGGCTGCATGCCGAAGACACGCGGCTGCTGGATTCGCCGCTGGGCCTGGCCGGGCGGCGCACGCTCGGTTGCCTCTGGTTCGCGGCCGGTGGGCCGCTCGCGCCGGCGCGGCGTACGCAGCTGCTCGACGCCGCCCGGCAGCATGCCGGCGTGTCCGCCCTGGCGGCGACGGCGGGCGCCACGTCGCCGGAGCCCGGTGTCGTCGTGCTGCGCGTGCTGGCCGAGCGTGTCGAGCCGCTGATGGCGCTGTTCAGGAGCGTCTGGGCCGACTGGCGCCACCAGGCCTGGGGCAAGCCCGCGGTGCCGCCGCGTGTCTGGAGAACATAGGCATTCCGCCGGCTTTGATCGACGTATCGGCATGGCGGTGCTGACGCGATGATTCGCCCCGCGCTCCACATCGCAGCCCTACATCCGCAGCCGGCGCGGCTGTCACGGCGGTGTCCTGTGCCGGCCCCGGCTTCGTGCCGGGGCCTTTCTTTTGCGGGCAAATGCCGGCTGCGCGTGCCCCGGCGCCCTGTTTAAAGTCGGCGCATGCAAACCTATCTGCTGGACTGGGCCAACCTGCTGCTGCGCTGGCTCCATGTCATCGTTGGCATTGCGTGGATCGGGGCTTCGTTCTATTTCGTCTGGCTCGACAACCACCTCGTCAAGCCCACGGCCGAAGCGCTCAAGGCGCGCGGCGTCGACGGCGAGCTCTGGGCCGTCCACGGCGGGGGCTTCTACAACCCGCAGAAGTACCTCGTCGCGCCGCCGGACCTGCCCGAACACCTGCACTGGTTCTACTGGGAGAGCTACTGGACCTGGATGAGCGGCTTCGCGCTGTTCGTGCTGCTTTATCTGTGCAATGCGTCGAGCTTCCTGATCGACCCGCAGGTGCACGCCTGGAGCGGTCCGGCCCCGGCCGTCGCGGCGGCGCTGGGCCTTCTGGCGGGTGGCTGGGTCGTCTACGACGCGGTCTGCCGCGCTTTCGGCCAGACGCGCAACGAGGCTGGCCGTGTCGTCATCGGCAACGACGGCCGCGTGCTGGCGCTGATGGCCGGCGTCGTCGTGCTGGCGGCCTGGGCGTCCTGCCATCTGTTCGCCGGGCGTGCGGCCTTTCTCATCGTCGGCGCCATGCTCGCCACGATGATGAGTGCCAACGTGTTCTTCTGGATCATCCCCGGCCAGAAGACCGTGATCGCCGACATGCGCGCGGGCCGGCCGGTCGATCCGGTCTATGGCCAGCGCGGCAAGCAGCGCAGCGTCCACAACACCTATTTCACGCTGCCGGTGCTGATCGCCATGCTCAGCAACCATTACGGCTGGCTCTACGGCCACGCGTGGAACTGGGCGCTGCTCGCGGCGCTGATGCTGGCGGGCGCGCTGGTGCGCACCTTCTTCGTCAAGCGGCACAAGGGTGTCAACGCCTGGGGCCTGGTGGTGATCGTGCTGGCCATCCTGGCGGCGCTCATCGTGCTGCTCCGGCCGGACGCGCCTGCTGTTGCCAGCAGTGCGCCGGCGCCGAGCACGGCACAGGTGGCCGCCATCGTCCAGCAGCGCTGCCTGCCCTGCCATAACGCCGCATTCGCGCAGAAGGACGTGCACCTGCAGACGCCCGAACTGATCGAGCAGCATGCCGCCCAGATCTACCAGCAGGTCGTGCTGCAGAAGACCATGCCGCTGAACAACGCCACGCAGATCACCGACGACGAGCGCGCCCTGATCGGGCGCTGGTTCGAGGCGCGCCGGCCTATCATCGGCCCATGACCATCACGCCTCGGGCGCTGCTGCGCCAGCTCTACGACGCCGCGGTCGCCCGCGCGCTGCCCAATCGGGTGCTGGCCGAGCACCTGCCGCCGCCTCCTGATCGCGCACGAGGCCGCACGCTGGTGCTGGGTGCGGGCAAGGCCGGCGGTTCGATGCTGCAGGCGCTGGAGGCGGCCTGGCCGGCCGATGCGCCCTTGTCGGGCCTGGTCGTGACACGCTATGGCCACAGTCCGGTCGGCTGGCAGCCGCAACGCGTCGAGCTGGTCGAGGCTTCGCACCCGGTGCCGGGCGACGCGGGCCAGCGCGCCGCGGCGCGCATGCTGGAGCTCACGCGCGGCCTGAGCGAGCACGACCTCGTCGTCGTGCTGATCTCGGGCGGCGGTTCAGCCCTGCTGAGCCTGCCGGCGCCCGGCCTGACGCTCGAGGACAAGCGCGTCGTCAGCCGTGCGCTGCTCTCCAGCGGCGCGACGATCGGCGAGATGAACTGCGTGCGCAAGCACCTCTCCGCCATCAAGGGCGGGCGCCTCGCCGCGGCCTGCGCGCCGGCACGCGTGGTGACGCTGATGATCAGCGACGTGCCCGGCGACGATCCGGCCGTGATCGCGTCCGGCCCGACGGTCGCCGACGCGACGAGTTGCGCCGAGGCGCTGGAGATCCTGCGCCGCTACGGCATCAGCGTGCCAGACGCAGCACGCGCCGGCCTGGCGTCAGGCGCCTTCGAATCGATCATGCCCGGCGATGCGCGCCTGGCCAACAGCCGGGCCGAGCTGATCGCGACGCCGCAGCAGAGCCTCGAAGCCGCTGCCGATGCGGCGCGCGCCATGGGCCTGGAGGCGCACATCCTGTCGGACGCGATCGAAGGCGAGTCGCACGTCGTCGGCCGCGTGCATGCGGCGCTGGCGCGCCAGATCGCGCTGCGCGAGCAGCCGTTCAAGCGGCCCTGCGTGATCCTCTCGGGCGGTGAGACGACCGTCACCGTGCACAACTCCGAGGGCCGCGGCGGCCGCGCCACCGAGTTCCTGCTCGGCTGCGCGCTGGGCCTGCAGGGCATGCCGGGCATCTATGCGTTTGCGGCCGATACCGATGGCATCGACGGCATGGAGGACAACGCCGGCGCCATCGTCATGCCCGACACGCTGGCGCGCGCGCACGCGGCCGGCCAGTCCGCCACGCAGGCGCTCGAACGCAACAACGCCTACGACTTCTTCGCCGCGCTCGGCGACCTCGTCGTCACCGGGCCGACGTTGACGAACGTGAACGACTTCAGGGCGCTGCTGATTCTCTGACGGGCGCCGGTTCGCGTGCGGGGGCCAGCGTCTCGATCGCGTCGAGCACCGCCTCCGGCGTGGCCGGCGCGCGCAAATGCGGATCGCAGCCCGCCGGGCCGGCCGCGGCCACCGCGTCCTTGATCGCCAGCAGCACCGCGAAGGCCAGCAGCAGCGGCGGCTCGCCGACCGCCTTGGAGCGGCCCACGGTGTCGGCGGCGTTGGCGGCGTCGAACAGCGCCACGCGCAGGTCCGGCGGGCAGTCGTTGGCGGTCGGGATCTTGTAGGTGCTCGGCGCGTGCGTCACGAGCTTGCCGTTCTTCGGATGCCAGACGAGCTCCTCGGTCGTGAGCCAGCCCATGCCCTGGATGAAGCCGCCCTCGACCTGGCCGATGTCGATGGCCGGGTTCAGCGAAGCGCCGGCGTCGTGCAGCAGGTCGGCGCGCAGCAGGCGGTTCTCGCCGGTCAGCGTGTCCACGACGACCTCGGCCACCGCCGCGCCGTAGGCGAAGTAGAAGAAGGGCCGACCCTGCAGCTTCTCTCGGTCCCAGGACAGGCCCGGCGTGGCGTAGAAGCCATCGCTCCAGAGCTGGACGCGCTCGGTATAGGCCTTGGCCACGAGCGCGTCGAAGGCCATGCTGCTGATGCCGCTCGTGACCTTGCCGGCGGCGAAGCGCACGCCCTCGGGCGCGCCGCCGAGCAGGCGCGCGGCCAGGTCGGCGAGGCGGGCGCGGATCTTCAGCGCGGCGTCCTCGGCCGCGCGGCCGTTGAGGTCGCTGCCCGTAGATGCCGCCGTGGCCGAGGTGTTGGCGACGCGCTGCGTGTCCGTCGCCGTCGAGCGCACGCTGGCGAGCGGCACGCCGAGCACGTCGGCAACGACCTGCGCCACCTTGGTGTTGAGGCCCTGGCCCATCTCGGTGCCGCCGTGGTTCACGAGCACGCTGCCGTCGGTGTAGACGTGCACGAGCGCGCCGGCCTGGTTGAGGTGCTTGACGTTGAACGAGATGCCGAACTTGACCGGCGTGAAGGCCAGGCCTTTCTTGAGCACGGGGCTGCGCGCGTTGAACGCGGCAATGGCCGCGCGGCGCTCGGCGTAGGCGCTGCTGCGCACGAGCTGCGCCGTGATCGCGGGCAGCAGGTTCTGCTCGACCGGCTGGCCGTAGGGTGTCACATCGCGGCCGCTCGTGCCGTCTTTGGCGTAGTAGTTGCGCTCGCGCACGACCGTCGGATCGAGGCCAAGGCGGCGCGCGATGCCGTCGAGGATCATCTCGACCGCCAGCGCGCCCTGCGGCCCGCCAAAGCCGCGGAAGGCCGTGTTGCTCTGCGTGTCGGTGCGCGCGCAATAGCCGTGCAGCGCCACGTCGGGCAGCCAGTAGGCGTTGTCGAAGTGGCAGAGCGCGCGCGTCATCACCGGCGCGCTCAGGTCGGCCGAGTGGCCGCAGTTGGCGATCAGGTCGGCCTCGACGCCGAGGATGCGACCGGTGTCGTCGAAGCCCACGTCCCAGCGGTAGTCGAACCCGTGGCGTCGGCCGGTGACGAGGAAGTCGTCGTCGCGATCCAGCCGCAGCTTGACGGGGCGCTGCAGTTTGACCGCCGCCAGCGCGGCCACGCAACAGAACAGCGCTGACTGCGATTCCTTGCCGCCGAAGCCGCCACCCATGCGCCGGCACAGCACCTGCACCTGATTGGCCTGCCAGCCCAGCATGTGCGCGACGAGCTGCTGCATCTCGCTCGGGTGTTGCGTCGAGCAATGCACGACCATGCCGCGCCCTTCCTGCGGCAGCGCGTAGGACACCTGGCCTTCGAGGTAGAACTGTTCCTGTCCGCCCAGGCTCCATTGCCCCTGCAGGCGCCGCGGCGCACGTATCAGCGCGGCCTGCGCGTCGCCGCGCTTGAGGTGCATCGGCGGCACGACATAACGGCCGAGCGCATGCGCCTCGCGCGCATCGAGCACGGCCGCATTGGCCTCGCAGCGGATCGCCCGGCTCGCCAGGGCGGCGGCGCGGCGTGCGAGCTCGCGTTCGGTCGCGATCACGGCGAACACCGGTTGGCCGACATAACGCAGCTCTTCAGCGGCAAGAATCGGGTCGTCGTGGACCAGCGGTCCGCAGTTGTTCTCGGCCGGGATGTCGGCCGCCGTCAGCACGGCGACGACGCCGGGCTGGGCGCGCAGCAGGTCCAGGTCGATGCCGAGCAGGCGCCCGTGTGCGATCGGCGACAGGCCCAGCGCAGCGTGCAGCGTGCCGTGCAGCTCGGCGATGTCGTCGCAGTAGGTGGCCTCGCCGCTGACGTGCAGGGCAGCCGATTCGTGGGCATGGCCGACGCCGACGCTCTGGCTCATGGCGTGAACTCCCAGACGCTTAAGTCCGAGGCCGGCAACGAGTCGGCCTCGCGCGTGTGCAGCCAGTGGCGCTCCAGCAGCGCGCGCGCCACGCGCCGGCGGTAGGCGCTGCTCGCGCGCAGGTCGGTGAGCGGCTGGAAGTCGTCAGCCAGCGCGTCCTGCGCGGCGCGCAGTGCAGCGGCGTCGAATGGCTGGCCGTGCAAGGCGGCTTCGGCACGCGCTGCGCGCTTGACGATGCCGGCCATGCCGCCGAAGACAAGCCGCACGTCGTGCACACGGCCCTGCTCGACGCGCGTGGCGAAGACGCCGCAAACGGCCGAGATGTCGGAGTCGAAGCGCTTGCTGATCTTGTGCGCCGTGAGCCGCATGCCCGGTGCCGCGGCCGGCACCTCGATGGCTTCGACGAACTCGCCCGGCTGCAGCGCGTTCTTCATGTAATCGAGATAGAAATGCTCAAGCGCCAGGCGTCGCCGCTGCGCACCGCGGCGCAGCAGCAATTGCGCATCGAGCGCGATCAGGGCCGGTGCGCCGTCACCGATCGGCGAGCCGTTGGCGATATTGCCGCCCAGCGTGCCCGCGTGCCGCACCGGCGGCGACGCAAAGCGACGCCACAGCTCGGTCAGCTCGGGATGGCGGACGGCGAGCGCGGCCCAGGCGTCCTCCAGCGAGACCGCCGCGCCGATGAGCAGGCCGCCATCAGCGAGCGTCTCGATGTGCCGCAGCGCCGCGACCCGGCCGGTGTAGATCAGCACGGGCAGCTCGCGGAACTGCTTGTTGACCCACAACGCCACGTCGGTGCCGCCGGCCAGCAGGCGAGCGCCTGCGTGCTGCGCGCACAGCGCGGCCAGTTCGTCGAGCGTGCGCGGCGCGAAGAAGCGGGCCGCGCCATCGGCGCAATCGAGGCTTGGGTCCCGCGCCAGCTCGCGCAGTGCTGCCTCGATGGGCGCGCGCTCGATCCGGCGCGGCGGCAGCTCGAACATGCGCTGGCCGGCGTCGAGGATGGGCCGGTAGCCGGTGCAGCGGCACAGATTGCCGCTGAGCGCGTCGGCCAGCGCGGCGCGCGTGGGTGCGGCCTCGTGCTGCTCGTAGACCGCCTGCAGCGTGCAGACAAAACCCGGCGTGCAGAAACCGCACTGCGAGCCGTGGCAATCGACCATGGCCTGCTGCACCGGATTCAGATCATCGGAGCCGCCGAGATCCTCGACCGTCAGCAGCGCGTGGCCGTCGAGCGCGGGCAGGAACATCGTGCAGGCGTTGAGGTTGCGAAGCTGCAGCTGGTTGTCGACCAGCTCGCCGACGAGCACCGTGCAGGCGCCGCAATCGCCTTCGGCACAGCCTTCCTTGGTGCCGGTGCAGCGCGCCGTCTCGCGCAGCCACTGCAGCACCGTGCTGGTCGTCCGCGGCCCTTCGACCGTCCGGATCGCGCCGCGATGAAAGAAACGCAGGGGACGAGTGCTCATGGGACGGATATAACACAGGCTATGTCCGCTTCCCACTCTCGCGAAGATTCCCGCATCGCCCTGCACGGCGATCTGCTCGACTTCACCGGCACGCCCGCCTGGGGCGCGGTGGAGGATCCCGCCGTGCGCTACCGGCCCGGCCACTGGCTCCTGATCGAGAACGGCCGCATCCAGGGCGTGCAGGCCGAACCGCCCGGCCCGCAGTGGCAACGTCACGACCACGCGGGCCGGCTCATCCTGCCCGGCTTCATCGACACCCACGTCCACGCGCCCCAGCTGGACGTGATCGCGTCCTACGGCACCGAACTGCTCGACTGGCTCGAGCGCTACACCTTCCCGGCCGAACGCCGCTATGCCGACCCCGAGGTCGCGCGCACCGGCGCGGCGCGTTTTCTCGACGCGCTGCTGGCCCATGGCACGACGGCCGCCGTGGTCTTTCCGACGGTGCACAAGGTTTCGGCCGAAGCGCTGTTCGAGGCGGCGCGCGAGCGCGGCATGCGTCTGGTCACCGGCAAGGTGCTGATGGACCGCCACGCGCCGGACGGCCTGCGCGACGACGTGGCCGGCGCCGAGCGCGATTGCGTCGATCTGATCGAGCGTTTTCATGGCGCTGAACGACTCAGTTATGCCGTGACCGTGCGCTTCGCTCCGACGAGCACGCCCGAGCAGCTCGCCATGGCCGGCGCCCTGTGCCGCGCCGATGCCAGCCTCTACATGCAGACCCACGTCGCCGAGAACCGCGCCGAAGTCGACTGGGTCGCCAAGCTGTTCCCGCAGGCACGCAGCTACCTCGACGTCTACGCGCAGGCCGGCCTTGTCCACGCGCGCAGCGTGATGGCCCACGGCATCTGGCTCGACGAGGTCGACCGGCGCCTGCTGCGCGATACCGGCGCGCAGATCGCGCACTGTCCGTCGAGCAATCTGTTCCTAGGGAGCGGCTTGTTCGATTGGCGCGAGGCGCAGCAGGCCGGGGTGCGGTTGTCGGTGGCCAGCGATGTCGGAGGCGGTACGAGCCTGTCCATCCAGCGCAATCTGCTCGACGCCTACAAGATCCAGGCCTTGCGGGGCGAGCGGCTGACGGCCTGGACGGGTCTGCATGGTGCGACCCGGGGCGCGGCTGAAGCCTTGTCGCTGGGCCATGAAATCGGCAGCCTGGACGTGGGTTGCTCGGCCGACATCTGCGTCTGGGACTGGACCAGTTGCACCGTCGCCGAAACCCGAGACTCGGTTGCACGGGAGTTGCACGAGCGCGTCTTTGCCTGGATGTGCCTATCGGACACCCGCAATTTGGCGGCGACCTACATCGCTGGTGTCGGGCGCAATCTGGCCTCCTGCTGAGGTGCCGAGTCCGAGTCCTCATCACCGCGGCGCGGCCGGATTTTGAGGTATGGTGCCGCGCCCGCTGCGGTAGCCGCGGGCCATCTACAAGAACGTCAGGGAAGCAATGAGAGCTTGGATACAAGCCTTGGGAGCGTGTTGCGTCGTCGCGGTCATGGCAGGTTGCGGCGGTGGTGGCGGTAGCAACAGCAGCGGCAGCAACAGCAGCGGTGCCGGAAGTCCATCTTCTGGGAGCCTGCAGCTCGGATCGGCAGATGCCGGTGACGCGGCCATCGCCAGTGGCAGCCTGCAGCAGCGCGCGGTCGTGCTTCGCAACACCAGTTCGACCGACGCCAAGGACCTGCGTGTGACGGTCGCGCCAGACGCGGAGGTGCTGCAGCTGCCCCTGTCGTGTGCGGCGGGTTCGACTGCGGTCTGCCAGGTTGACGGGAACGGTACGCTGCTGATCGACCGATTGCCCGCCGGTGCCAGCCTGAATCTGGTGCAGCAATTGAGAGTCAAGCCTGGCTATAGCGGTCCGATCAGCAACGCATGGGCGGTGAGCAGTGCCGATGCGTCGTTGGCGGTGCAATGGCAACAGGCCATGCAGTCGAGTGTGGCCGACCTCGGCGTGGCACTGCAGTCGGTCACCGTGTCCGGTACGGGGGCGGCGCGCACCTTGAGCTACGCGATCAGCCTCAGCAATGCGGGTCCCGACGCGGCACAGAACATCGCGTGGTCGCAGACGCCCGGCAACGACATGTCCTTGCAGGGCGCGCAATGCAGTGCCAGCGGCGGTGCGGTGTGTCCGGCCAATCTCGGCGCGTCGATCACGATTGCGCAAGTGCCCAAGGGAGGTCGGCTCGATCTGGTGCTCACGTACAGCGGTTACAGCGATCCGGATCTCGTCGACACGGAGTTCCTGTTCATCGAGGCGCGCGTTGCGGGCGATCCCAATGCCGCGAACGACACGCTGATGGTCCGGCAGGCCAACGCGCCCGTGATCTCCGATCGGAATGGTGTCTACGACCTGATCGACTACGCGGGCCACACCGGACGCGTCGTCTATAGCGCGCTGAACAACGGTCACGACTTGCGGATCACGAGCGGTGCCAACGCATGGTTGGCGGGGTTCAGCGTGGATGTCACAGGGTTCGGGCATATCAAGTTCAGTGGGGCGACTCCTCTGGCCTGGTACGGCGACGGCACGCTGCAGTTCACCGGCACCACGTTCGATCACCCGCAGGGCTTGGTGACCGGCAGCTTCGACTTCGGACAGGGTCTCCAGCCTTTCCTCGTGGCGCGCAACTGGATCACCGACCTGTCGGAATTGGAGGGGCTCAGCTACACGCTGCTCGGATCACGTGTCGACGCCACCGGCAAGCCAGTGGATGCGTATGCGCAGGCCGCCAAGTTCAGCGGTGGCGCGCTGCTGGTGTGCGCCAGCGATACGCCGATGGTGGTCGATGCCTGCCCTTCGGCGCAGCTGCATCGTTACGACGCGGCACTGGTGGGCGCCACGCTCGAGCTGATATCGAGCACGGAGGTGCTGCACCTGCGTGCGGTCCGGAGCGTTGCCGGCCCGGTGCTGCTGCGCTCCGAACGTGCGTCTGACGACAGCAGCGCGACCGTCTGGATCGGCGTCCCGAGCAGCACCGCGACCAGCCCGGCGACGCCGTTCACAAGCATCGCCGGCATGCCGCCCGCCACGTTCGACAGTGGCAGCGGACTGGCCTTGCCGACATCCTTTGGTTTTAACGTCGATAGTGCCGGCCAGGTGAGCTTCGCGGGAGGCGGCCTCTCCAACGACGATTTGCTGCAGCTGATGGCCAACGGGAGCGGGGGCGCGCCCGCCTGCCAGATTTCGGGAAGTGCGCAGGCGACGGCGCTTCCCGGCCTGAGTGCCGGTAATGTCGTGGGGACGGTCCTGGTGCCATCAAGTGGTGCGGGGGCGCCGTGCTACCAGGGGCCCGCCTACTTCGCCTGGACCAGTGAGACAGCGGTCCTGCTGGGGAGCAAGGATGGCGCGCTGATCGGCCGTTGGCTCGTCATGACGCAGTAGCGACGCGCAACGGCGTCCCAGGGCCGGATGCAGCCTGTCCGAGCCGTTGTGCTGTTTGTCGCGCCCAGCACGACAGGCAGCGCGCCATTCACCAGAATGGATGCATTCAAAACAGACGAGGGTCGCCATGTTCACATTCCTGCTCTGGTGCGTGCTGTTCGTCCTGTGCTGGCCGCTGGCCATCCTGGCGCTGGTGCTCTGGCCCATCCTGTGGCTGCTGTGCCTGCCGCTGCGGCTCATCGGGCTCAGCGTCGAGGCGGTGTTCGCGCTGCTGCGCGCGGTGCTGATGCTGCCGGCGAGGATTCTGGGGATGCGCTGAGGCGGCGGTTGAATAATCCGGGATCCGTCAAACGACCGTCCCCGCATGCCCGCCCTCAAGCCCTCCCACGCCGAAATCGAACTCCGCAATCGCTGCAGCCGCTGGCTGAACGGGCATCGCCCGGCCCGCTCGATGCGCGAGTCGCTGCTGACGCTGCTCGATGTTCCCGAAGCCGCCGAGCCGGCCGACGTCTACGGCGATGGCGCCGTGCTGCAGGCCTTCGAGGCCGAGGGCGCGGCGCTGCTGGGCAAGCCGGCCGCGACCTTCTTCCACAAGGGCGTTGCGGCGCAGCTCGCGGCGCTGCGGGTCTGGTGCGGCGACGGCCAGGGGCCGGTGGCCGTGCATCCGCAAAGCCATATTGCGATCGATGAGGAGGACGCCTTCGAGCGACTGATGGGATTGCGCGGCCTGCGCGTCGGCGCGGCGGACGCGCCGTTCACCCTGGCCGAGCTGGCGGCGCTGGAAGAGAAGCCGGCGCTCGTCGTCGTGGAGCTGCCGCTGCGCCGTGGCGGCTTCAGGCTGACGGACTGGGACGAGCTCGTCGCCATCAGCGCCTGGTGCCGCGGCAATGGCGTCAAGCTGCATTTCGACGGTGCGCGGCTGTGGGAGTCGGCGCCGCATTACGGGCGCTCGCTGGCCGAGATCGCGGCGCTGGCAGATTCGGTCTATGTCTCGTTCTACAAGGGCCTGGGCGGGCTGGCCGGCAGCCTGATCGCGGGCTCGGCCGAGTTCGTCGCGAGCCTGGCGCCATGGAAGGCGCGCCTGGCCGGCAACGTCTACACGCTCCATCCCTTTGTGCTGAGTTCGATTGCTGGCCTGCGCAAGCAGCTGCCGCGCATGGCCGGCTATCGCGAGCGCGCGATGGGTCTGGCCGCGCGCCTCGCGGCCGAGCCGGGCTGGCGCGTCGCACCGGAGCCGCCGCAGACCAATTCCTTCCAGCTGCAT